>Ga0115565_10000629_pt1 | contig 30414 bp, 20 predicted proteins | sample COGITO_mtgs_1105_FD_87199 | JGI IMG/M metagenome (GOLD analysis project Ga0115565, IMG submission 87199) | Pelagic marine microbial communities from North Sea - COGITO_mtgs_110530 | ecosystem: Environmental > Aquatic > Marine > Epipelagic | place: Germany:Helgoland, sampling site Kabeltonne... | reverse complement strand
TGATGGGAGCGTTAAGATTATTTACAACTAAATCTAAGTCGCCATCATTATCTAAATCTGCGTAAGAAGTAGCGCCAGAAACACTGGCTTCCTGCGGAATCCATGAAGCAGACATATCTTTAAAGGCGGTTGATTTTGTTCCTTTAAAAATTCTATTAGCTACTTTACCAGAAGGCATTAATTCTAATGCTTTTTGGTCTACTAAATTGGTGTTGTTAATCTTATTTCTAATATTATCACTAGAGACAAAATTAATATAGTCTAAATCGTTAGGGCGTTTTGGAATACCGTTACTAACAAATAAATCTTGTTCACCATCTTGGTTAAAATCTGCAAAAAGTGCACTCCAGCTCCAATCTGTAGCTGCCACGCCATTTTGTAAAGCAGTTTCTGAAAATGTACCATCTGGTTGATTCAAGAATAGCATATTTCTAGAAAACTGGTGATGATAGCCGTAAACGCTAGTTCTTAGTCGCTCTATTTGAATATTATTATCGCCCTCTGACGTTTTTAGCACCTTTTCATTATCTGGTAACATATCTAAAGAAAATAAATCTGGTAAACCATCATGGTTTAAATCTACCACATCATTACCCATAGAAAACCTAGAGGTATGACCAAAGGAAGTACGTAAAGATTCTTTAAAAGTTCCATCTCCATTGTTTAAGTAATAATAATCATCCTCATGGAAATCGTTGCCTACAAAGATATCTGGGTAGCCATCAAGATTAAAGTCTGACACGGCAATTCCTAAACCATACCCATTAATACCACCAAAAATACCCGCAGCATCACTTACATCTACAAAAACACCGTTATCATTTCTAAGCAGTTTATCTCCGGTTTCATAATTGCGCTCTAGGCGCAAAGCAGCTTTTCCAAAAGATTCTGGTGTATGTACCGCATGGTTTAGTAAATACATATCTAAATCGCCATCTAAATCATAATCTAAAAAAACAGCGTTAGAACTGTAGGACTCAAAATCTACATTATAAGCGGCCGCACGCTCTTCAAAAGCTCCGTTTCCCTTGTTTATATATAGTTCGTTATGGCCATTAAATCCGTTTAGACCCACTACGGCACATACGTAAATATCCAAAAGGCCATCGCCGTTTACATCTCCCATAACAGCACCCGTATTCCAGCTACTATTACCCGTTATACCAGCTTTTTCAGAAATATCTTCAAACTGTAGATTGCCTTTGTTTAAGTATAAAGCATTTGGCACAAGATTGCCAGAAATGAAAACATCAGGAAGCCCATCATTATTAATATCACCAACGGCAAGCCCTCCACCATTATAGAAATACAAGTAGTCTAGAATATTAAGGTCATCAGACTCGTCTAGATCATTAGAAAATTGAATCCCCGTAGTAGTGGCAGGTACTAATTTGAATAGTGCCACTTCTTTTTCAGTGCAGCCAAAAAGTATTACGGCTATGCTATAAATAATAAGCCTATTTACCATCAATACTATAGATTTTAGGAGTTTGGTTATTTATAGCAGCAATTAAGAAAGAAGTTCCATTCTTGTCTTTGAATAGTGCTAAATGCTTCACTTCATCTTTTATAAAAAATCCACTCTTAGTATAGTTCTGCCATTTAAAATCTAAGGCATCATTACCTAACAATACATTACCATAATTAGCATCCAAACGGGAGAATTGAGGTTTAAATTCAAAGTCATTACCTGCCATTATAAGATCTATGAATCCGTCTTTATTAATATCTGTGCATGTAATACCGCAAATACAAGAGAACTGAACTTGTGGCGGTAATATTTTGATACTAAAATTTCCTTTACCATCATTTATTGCAACAACAGATTCTGAAATGGTTACTTTTTTCTCTATTGTATTTGCCATGGTTTCTTTAGAGAAAAGTTCATCAATGGTCTTTTTAGCATATACAGATGCCTTTAGGTTTTTCTTCTTTAAAGAGAGTATTTGGGCGGTAATCTCTTTTTTCTGATGAATAGGGTAGTCGCCTCCATCATAATTCTGGGTTACTATTTGTTCTATAGTACCATCATTATCAAAATCATTCACCCACATCTTCATTGGGTGATTTTCTTTAGGCTTATAATGTAAATTACTACCAGAGTTGCCCAAAATCAAATCTTGATCGCCATCATTATCCAAATCTGCATATTGCACAGCGCCCCACCAACCGTGAAGGCTGTCTAAACTACTTTTTTGGAAGGATAATCTTCTTCCAGAATTTTTATAAATTTTGGTAGTTCCCCAGTCAGACACTGTAACTAGATCTTTTTTAGTATCCCCGTCTATGTCTACCCAAACAGCATCTGTTACCATGCCGGCATCTTTTAGATTGTAAGCCAATCGTTCAGTAACATCAGAGAATGTACCGTCTCCGTTGTTATGAAGCAGAAGTTGCTTTGGGTCAACACCATAGGTGCTAACCACACTTCTAGAGCCTACAAAGAGATCTACGAAACCGTCGCCATCAAAATCATGGGGAGCTATTACGGATATATTTTTATTGGCACTGGGTAATTTTTCAATTGCCTTTGTAAAATTACCCTTTCCGTCATTTATGTATAGCCTAGCATTGTAGGTAGGAGCCATCATCACCTCATTTCCGCCACTACCAACAACCAAGTCTAAATCGCCATCTGCATCTGCATCAAAAAAAGCAGCGGCAGTATCTTCCAAGGAAGCTTCGGTTTTAAAGTTTACAATTTTAGCATCCCCTAATCTACCCTTAGCTTTATGAAGGTATAATGCGCCAGGTTGGTTTTTTGCACCACCAATAAAGACATCCTCATTACCATCGCCATTAACATCTCCTATGGCTAAGGCAGGACCTTCTTGTGCTAGAGAGTGATAAACGAGCCCCTCGTTGTTAAAATCGTTATAATTATTTTCTTTGTGCTGGAGTAAATTTTTATTCTGTAGTTCTGTAAGCAGGGTAGGACTCAAGTCTTTAGGGATAGCTTTGTAAAAGGTTGTTGTGTTGGCTCTATTAAAAGTTAGCACTTGGTTAGAAGCAACCTCTAAAAGTTTTTCTGTAGCATCATCTGGCCATATGACACGTATGGAATCTATCTTTTTATTTTCCCCTAAACCGATGGTCATAGGATATGAGATAGAAGATTGAAACCCGCGTGAGGGTTGCACTGTTTGGGTAATTACCTGATTGTCAAAATAGACCTTTGCAACCGTTCCAATACCAAATAGATTGCCGTCCTTGCCTTTAAAATTGAGGGTTAGGTAATTATTGCTTTCATTTTTCTCTGAGTTATTTTGATAAACAAAAGAGGGCATATTCACATTATTAACAACCAAATCTAAATCACCATCATTATCTAAATCGCCATAGGCAGCACCATTAGACATGCTAGGAAGCTCAAAGCCCCAATCTTTATTTGCATTTTTAAAAGTAATATCTCCGTTGTTCTTGTAAGCGTAGTTAGGCAGTGGGGAGATTGGCATTTTATTAATGATAGAATCTATAGATTGCTTCCTACCCGTAAGTGCCATTTTTTGAATAATCTCATTAGCAAAGAAGTCAACAAAATCTAGATCGGTTAAATCGTGGTTAATACCATTGGTGATAAAAATATCTTTAAGGCCGTCATTATCCATATCAAAAAGCAATCCAGACCAGCTCCAATCTGTTGCTTCCACACCACTGTAATAGGCAACCTCAGAAAAGGAGCCATTACCATTATTAAGTTGCAGGGTATTTTGAATATATTGCTGATAAAAATCTTTGCTCTGCTTTAACTTGTAAATGTCATAGCCTTCAAATTCCATAACAGATTTTACCCGTTGGTCTGGTTCAGGAAGCATATCCGTTATAAAAATATCAGAATAACCATCATTATTGATATCAGCAATATCTATTCCCATGGCAGAAAGACTTAAATGGTTTGTCCATTTCTTTATTTCCTCCCTAAAAGTTCCGTCTTGGTTATTTATATAGAGGTAATCTCTCTCGTAAAAATCGTTAGAGACGTAAATGTCTGGGTATAAATCATCATTTATATCAATAACCATTACGCCAAGACCAAAGCCAATTAAGCTGCCGTAAATTCCAGATTTCTCGCTAACATCTACAAATTTCCCGTTATCATTACGCAATAACATATCACCTACGCCTCTAAAAATAGCAGGGACACCTTCCCAATCTTGTGCTCTTACGCTTCGTTGTTCAGCGTAACCTAGGCTACTCACAGGTATATTGCTGTTATTTAAAATATAGACATCTAGATCCCCATCTTTATCATAGTCAAAAAATGAAGCATGTGTAGAAAAGCCAGTTTTAGCAAGATTATAGTCAGCTGCCTTTTCTGTAAATGATAAATCGCCATTATTTATGTAAAGGTCGTTATCATGGTTGTTACCTTCCATATTACCCGCATTGCTCACATAAATATCTAAAAGGCCATCGTTGTTAATATCAGCCATTACTACGCCAGTAGACCAAGGTTTGTTACCCATGATTCCAGCAGACTCAGATATATCTTCAAATTTTAGAGATCCTTTATTAATATATAAACGATTTGGTACTTTGTTACCCGTTAAGAATACATCAATCAGCCCATCATTATTAATATCACCTAGGGCAACACCGCCACCATTGTAGAAATTACGGTATTTAAAAATATTGAAGTTTTTACTATTCTCAACTTTGTTTGTAAAATCGATACCAGATATTTTTGGGTCTAGTAATGTAAATAGTGTAGGGAAGTTATCTTCTGGTTCAGAAGTTTCTATTTCGTTTTCATTTTTACAGGAATTCAGACTTATAAGTGCGAAAACCAATAGGAAGAAAGATCTAGTGTATGCGTTCATTTTAAAGTTTACTTTTTTGAAATGAATTATGGATCGAAATCTAAAATCTGTGAAGTTTCAAATCTTAAAAATAAGCTATAAAAGATGCCTCAAATTAGATACTCACATGCACAAATGTTCATTTACAAATCTATACTTTGTTATGTGGATTTCCTATTCAGGTAGCGGTTAATTGTTTAGGGAGTAATCTGCGGAGTTATAGTATAGAAGGATTTCGTAGATACCTTGTAATTTTCTTTGGTGGAGAAGTATTGTCATTCTATAACTATTTCCAATAAGAATAGGATTTTAGGTAGCGCTAGTTAAGACAGGATTATTTGCTTCCTAAAAATAGGTGCAAATAAAAGGCAATCTGGGTTTAGTAGACCGACGTATATAAAATCGATAAAACAAAAAAGAGACCACTTTGCAGTGGTCTCTTTTAAAAAAAAATATAGTTTAAACTAAATTTAGTACCCAGGGTTCTGAGTTAAATTTGGATTAGATAATAGCGCTGTTGCTGGGATAGGATACAGATTTACAGCATCATTTCCAGTGGTTTCTTTAAGAGACCATGGTCTAGAAAATTGTCCAAACCTAACAAGGTCATTTCTTCTCCAATACTCAATAAATAATTCACGACCTCTTTCTTCTAGCATTTCAGTTTCCGTAACACTTGATAAATCAGGTGTATTGGTTCTACCTTGTCTTAGTACGTTAACCATTGCTGTAGCATCAGTGCCCATTCTTAACATAGCTTCTGCTTTCATAAGGTGTGCATCAGCATACCTGAAAATAATTTGGTGCTGTCTAAATGAATTAAAATTATCATCTGCAGTAGGATCATAAGGGTGGTACTTAATTACCCTCGTTCCTTGATTCTCTGTGTTACCTACTAATGAAGTTGGTTCCTTAGTGAATATTAGTGGTTCACCTTGTCTGTTCGTTAAAGGCGTTCCATCAGCATCATATTGTTGATTGATAAGAAAACCATAACCGATACCAATGTTCTGATCATTTGCAGTAGTCGGATCTGGAACAAAACCTCTACGTTCCTCTTGATTATCACCTACATAATTTGAATTAGCATCACCTTCAAAAGTGTCATAAAATTCGGCAAGTGTAGAGAAACCATTCCAACCACCACCTTCGTTGTCTGGTGCATTTTGGTTGTAATGTAGTGTATTCCAGATTCTTGGACCTACTTCACTTCTTAGGAATAAGATAGTTTCTGTGTCATCAGTTGGCTCAAAAATATCAAAGTAACCTTCTTCTATTGCAAATCCTGATGTCGAAATAGCATCAACTGCATCAATAACCTTTTGCATATCCTCCGATGCGTAAGTTCCAGTTCCATTGTATACACCTGAGTTTAGGTATAATTTAGCTAAAAGAAACTGAGCTGCTTCTTGAGTTGCAGTACCCGTATTAGCAACACCCGGAGAAACAGTAGGTAAGTCAACTATAGCTTCTAAAATATCCTTTTCAACAAAAGAATATGCTTCAACTCTCGTAAGAACAGATGGGTCTATAGCAGGTCCTTCATTTAACTGTCTGAAAGGAACAACACCGAAAAAGTCCATTACAAAAAACATATTAAACGCTCTAAGGAATTTAGCCTCAGCTACAACGGTTGCTCCAGCATCTGGAGTTTCTATAATTTCGGTAGCGTTGTAGATATTCTGATTCAATGCATTCCATGCATTCGTGATGAAAACGTGATCAGATCTCCAAGTATGCGTATGCATTTGTCTCCAAACACCATTATCACCCCAGTCCGTTCCTCTTGTTGGTACAAGAAGTGCATCCGAAGCCACTTCTGACATCGCATACATCTGCTCTTGAGATTGAAAATCTGAACCAACCTTGTTGTATAAATTGTCTAATGATGAAGTTGCGTTGGTTACACCAGTAAAGCCAGTCTCGCTTGTATCATTACTTATAAGTGAGTCGGTTTCGTCAATTTCTAAATCAGTACAAGAGAACAAGCAAGTTATCGCCAGTACTGGAATTAGAATTGGTTTTATTGATAATTTTAATTTCATATCTATATTTATTTTAAAAAGTTAGATTAAATCCAAGAGTGTAAGTTCTTGGTCTTGGGAAAGAGCTATAATCAACACCTGCAATTGGTAGACCATTTAATAAATCTGGTCCTGCTGGAGAGACGCTTACTTCAGGATCTAAACCGCTATAATCAGTGATTACAAAAAGATTTTGACCGTTAAGACTCAATCTCATAGACTTAAAAAAGTTATCTTCTGAAAGAGGTACATTGTATCCTATAGATGCATTTTGTAGTCTAACAAAATCCCCTTTTTCTAAGAATCTAGTAGAAACAGAAGCTTCTGCAAAACGCCCCTCAACTCCAGCTAAGGCTGCTACGTCTTGTGTTACGTTATTTCCACTTCCTATAGCACCACCTGTGAAAAAGGCGTTTGCCGTATTATTGTAGATGTAGTTTCCAAACTGTCCATTGAAATAAACACTCGTATCCCAATTTTTATATCTAGCACTTGTAGAGAAACCACCCGTAATATCTGGCAAAGCGCTTTTTCCAACAAATTTTTGATTATCAGTACCACCTTCATGTATTGGATTCCCATTGTCATCAAATCCTAAAAATTCTCTAAGATAGAAGGAGAATAAAGGCTGACCACCTGCTAATCTTTGAGCAAACGCATTTGTAAGACCAGCACCTCTAATCGTTCCTGCTGCAATTTGACCATCAAAATCCTGAATCTCGTTATCATTGTATGCTACATTTAAACCGACAGTCCAATTGTAATCATCGCCTTGTAAGATGTCATAGTTTAAAACTAATTCAACACCTTGGTTAATAACAACAGCATCTAAATTCTGGAAGAATGTTGGTTGTGGAGATGGTTGTGCAGCTTCGATGTTTAAAAGTAAATCTTGAGTTTCCTTTCTATAAACATCTACACTACCATTAAAACGATCATCGTTAAAACCAAAATCAATACCCGCACCATATTGCGTAGTTTCTTCCCATTTTAAATCCTGATTAGCAAATTCAACCGTTGTAAGACCTGGTGCATCTAATTCACCTGAATCTGAAATGTTACTTAAACCAGTCGAAGCAGCAGTAGAATACCTTTCTCTTCTTACAAATCTACCATACCCTAAACCATCTTGGTTTCCAGTAATACCGTAGTTAACTCTTAATTTTAAAGTTGAGAATGCTTCTCCTACAAAATCCTCTTCACTTAACTTCCATGCGAAAGCACCAGAAGGGAAAACACCATATTGGTTATTGCTACCAAATTTAGAAGATCCATCAGCTCTAACTGTGGCCGTAAATAAATATTTATCTGCAATTGTATAATTTACTCTTGCAAAGAAGGATTGTAGCTCGTCAGTATAATCAAAAGTATCGGCAAAAACTGAAGTAACTGGAATTGTAGCGACTCCTAATTGATCTGTAACAGTATTTGGAAAACTTCTATTTACAAACAAATCATTATCACCATCATAACCATATTGTTGGTAAGATCCTGTAATTAAAGATTCTAAACCATTAGCAGATGTTGCAAGATCTCTAGCCATTTGATTCATATCAGTTGTGTTGTAACCCCAACCTTCAACACTTCTTCCTTTTGTATTAAAATCTTGGTAAGAAAACCCACCCAATACATCTAAAGCAGAATTGTCAAATTCCTTTTTGAAATTAGCTGTTAATTCAAAAAGTCTATTTTCGTTCGTAAGATCATTCAATGCACCTCTACCATTTCCCTGAGCACCTCTTGTAAGGTTAAAAGAATTTGCAGTAAGGGAGGCCTCAGACGTAGATTCAGCTCTATCGTAACCAACAGTAGCTTTTACATTAAGTTCATCTGTAAAATCGTATCCTGTTGAGAAATTAACTAGGAAGCGATCCGTATTAGTTAGGCTTTGAAAGTTGTTAAGTAAATTAACAGGATTCACTCTGTTACCCGGATTAAAGGTTGCAGAAGCGGGCCATGTAGGATTTCCAGAATACGCAGAACCTAAAAGGTCACCGGTAGAACCTGCACTACCACTTAATGGTGGCGCTTCATCATTTACTCTAGATAGTGTACTCTGAAGATCTAATTTTAACTTATCATCTAACAATCTTTGAGAGAAGTTAATTCTACCTGTAATACGTTCCTGAGATGATTTCTTAACAACACCAAATTGTTTACCGTAATTGAATGTAGCCCGTACATTTCCAGAACCGTAATTCTGAGAGTATGCTAAGTTACTATTGCTAGAAGCAATATTACGAGTCACTAAAGATTGAAAATCCGTATCATTTCCAAAATCTTGTGCACTACCTCCAAAGGCAGCAGCAGTGGCTAGAAATTCTTGTCTGTTTAATAAATCAAATTCATTGGCTGGCGTAGACATACTTACATCCGAAGAAAATTCCCAAGTACCTTCTTGCGCGCCTCCTTTACCACTTTTAGTAGTAATGATAACAACACCATTTGCACCTCTAGAACCATAGATAGCTGTAGAAGAAGCATCTTTTAAGACACTCATACTCTCAATATCATTTGGGTTTAAGAAACTTAATGGATTTCTAGCAGAGCTAGAACCTACTCCAATGTTCGTACCCTCAGCAGAAGATCCTCCTGATGGTAATGGAACACCATCTACTACAAATAAAGGGTTGTTGTTAGAACGTACAGAAGAAGTACCTCTAATACGTATAGCAACACCAGAACCTGGCTCACCACTACCTTGAGATATTTGAACCCCAGCAGCTTTACCTTGTATTAACTGCTCTGGAGAAGAAATAACCCCTTTGTTAAAATCTTCTGAAGTAACAGCGGCAACAGAACCAGTTGCATCTTTCACAGTAGTACTACCATACCCTATAATAACCACTTCTTCTAATGCTTCTGCATCTTCCTCTAAAGTAAAGTTTACAGTGGCATTACCGTTTACTTGTTTCTCAGTAGATTTATAGCCAATGTAGCTAACTACTAATACTGCGTTGGAGCCTACAGTTAAACTGTAATTTCCATCAAAATCAGTCTGTGCACCATTTGTTGTTCCTTTTTCTACAACACTAGCGCCGGGTAGTGGGCCGCTTGCGTCTGAAACGACTCCGGTTACTTCCTGCGCCTGACTAAATGCGAAAGACAAGAATGCCCCAAGCAAAACCAAGCTTCTAAGTAGCGTAATTTTCATAAATTGTTAATTTTAAGTTGAGTTAATTTTAAATTCTGAAGTTAAACTTAATGTAAATAAGTTGTTAAAATGAGGATCTTCGACGATAGGATACAACGAAAACGTTTTCGTGTTAATAACTTTTATTAATTTAAGAGTTTCATAATTAGAGTAGATCTATTTTGATTATTCAATAATTGGAGTTGCTGCCTTTTAGCAATCTGTGACTTCCTTGCGATTAAATGTGGAAGATTAGATTGTTAACAGCGGTATTTTGAAATTTACAGTAGTTGGGTATTCAATTTTTAAAGTGTATAATCCATTACTTCAAAAAGAGATAAATTTAACACAAACAGGTAAGTTTACGTGAAAAGGCATATAACATTAAAGCATATAGCTAAAGAATTAGGCGTTTCTATCGGTACAGTTTCAAAAGCATTAAAGAATAGCGGCGAGATTAGTAAGGATACAAAAGATAAGATAAAGGCTTTTGCGAAGCTGTATAATTATAAGCCAAATAACATGGCGGTGAATCTAAAAAGTCAGAAGACAAATACCATCGGCGTTATAATGCCAAATGTTTTGGATTACTTCTATGCAACGCTTCTTAGTGGTATTGTGAAATTCGCAGACCAATGTAGCTATAAAGTGTTGTTGTGTTTGTCTGGAGATTCTTTAGATAAAGAGATTGCTGTAGTACAGTCTTTATCAAACGGTAGTATAGACGGGTTTGTTGTGGTTTCTTTAGCAGCTGACGGGGAGAAAGAAAGTATTGCTCATTTAAAAGAGCTTACCAAGCAGCAAATGCCTCTAGTGTTGTTGGCTCAAGAGCGCCATGAAGTTTTGTGTACCACGGTAATTTTAGATTACGAAAAAATAATATTTTTGTTTGTAACTGATTTAGTAGCGAAATGCAATAGCAAGGTTTTATTAATAATGCCAGAGGTGTTAACACCTATTAGTGTTGCAGTAATTAAAGGATATAAAAAAGCATTAAATGTTGCTGGCATTCCGTTTGAAAGTTCCTTTGTTATTAGTGGTAATTATAAGCTAGTGACAGAAAAGACAAGAGCGCTCATAGAAAGCAATAAAATTGATGTCCTATTTTCATTAACAAATTTTTTCAAGGTAAGTAGGAATTCAGAATCAGCCATAGTGCCTTTAATTTTTAAGAAGGAGATTGGGGTATTTACATTCGTAGATGGTATCTTGTATGAGGAATTCTTAACAAAATCTAAAAGTATTGCTCCTTATGGAGCGCATATGGGAGCGCAAGCCACTAAACGTGTTATAGCAAAAGCGAAGCAGAAAGAAGTAGAAGATAGCGTTTTTGAGAAAATAGCAATTTCTAGTATTTCAGATTTGAATATAGAAAACTAGGTAAACAGAGATATTAAATGGTAGGATTTATTTTTGACTTAGATGGTGTAATAGTAGACACTGCAAAATACCATTACATGGCATGGAAGAAACTGGCAAATGAGTTAGGTTTCGATTTCAGTGAGGCTCAAAACGAGCAGTTTAAGGGAGTGAGCCGCAAGAAATGTTTAGAGATTTTATTAGAGATTGGGAATATTACTGCAACTAAAGAGCAGTTTGATTTTTGGATGGTAGAAAAGAACGTAGATTATTTAGCCTATATAAAAGATATGGATGCTTCTGAAATTTTACCAGAAGTACCCAGAGTGTTAAAATATCTAAAGCAAAAAGGCATACCGATTGCCTTAGGTTCTGCAAGTAAAAATGCGCAACCTATCTTAGAAAAAGTAGGCTTGTTGTCTTATTTTGATAGTATTGTAGATGGCAATAGCGTGAGCAAAGCAAAACCAGACCCAGAAGTGTTTCTTATTGCTGCTGCTAATTTGGGAGTAGCACCAGATAATTGTGTGGTTTTTGAAGACGCAGTAGCAGGCATACAAGCCGCAAACGGAGGAGGGATGATAAGTATAGGAATAGGAGACGCAACCATTTTAAAAGAAGCTAACTTCAACTTTAAAGATTTTACAGAAATGGAAACATCATTTTTAGAAAATTTGATAAATAACTACTAAAGCACTTAATCTGTTTACAAAGAAATATTTAGAAGAGGTACATCTATATAAAATAGCAAAAATGAATCAAGATTATATACAACCAGCTGCATGGTCTATTATTGAAGAAGGTTTTGATAAAGACCAAGTGAAATCTTCAGAAAGTCTCTTTAGTATTGGAAACGGCGCTATGGGGCAACGTGCTAATTTTGAAGAAAGCTATACAGGAGCTACTTTCCAAGGTAGCTATATTGCTGGGGTTTATTATCCAGATAAGACCCGGGTAGGATGGTGGAAAAATGGCTACCCAGAATATTTTGCTAAAGTGTTAAATGCCCCTAATTGGATTGGTATAAACGTTTTTGTAGATGATATAGCACTAGATTTAGCAACATGTACCAGTATTTCTGCCTTTAGAAGGGAGTTGAATATGCAAGAAGGTTGGTATAAGAGAACCTTTACAGCCACCTTGCCTAACAGAAAGCAAATTTCTGTAGAAGCAGTTCGGTTTTTAAGTTTAGCGGTAGATGAAGTAGGCGCCATTTCCTATAAGGTAACTGCGCTAGATACAGCTATGAATATCCGTTTTGAACCCTACTTAGATAGCGGTATAAAAAATGTAGATAGCAATTGGGACGATAAATTCTGGAACACTACAGAAGTATCTTCATCTAATAGTAGTGATTTTATAGAAGCGTATACCATGAAAACTAATTTTGAGACCTGTACTTTCATGAAGGCGTATGCCGTATTTAAAGGAAAGAAAATTTCAGGAGTAGGCGGGGAACAAACACCTACTAGCATCTCTCAAAAATTTACACAGCGTATTGAGGCAAACGAAAGTATAACGCTCATAAAATACGGAGGGTACACCGTATCTCGTAATCATACCGCTGGTTCTTTAGTGGCTGCTGCCAATGTAGCACTAGACAAGGTAGATGCTTTGGGTTTTGATGGTTTGTTGGCAAAACAAAAATTAGCTTGGGCAACCATTTGGGAAATGAGCGATATTGTTATAGAAGGCGATATCAAAGCACAGCAGGGTATCCGTTTTAACATTTTTCAATTAAACCAAACCTATCTAGGCACAGATTCTAGACTAAACATAGGGCCAAAAGGATTTACGGGAGAGAAATATGGCGGAAGTACCTATTGGGACACCGAAGCATATTGTTTACCATTTTACATGGCAACTAAGGATGATAAGGTAGCTAGAAAGTTGCTGAAGTATAGGTATAATCATCTTGAAAAAGCCATAGAGAATGCAGGAAAATTAGGTTTTACCAATGGTGCTGCATTATATCCTATGGTAACTATGAACGGTGAAGAGTGCCATAATGAATGGGAAATCACCTTTGAAGAGATTCATAGAAACGGCGCTATAGCATTCGCAATTCATAACTATTACAGATATACGGGCGATTATAGCTACATTCCAGAAATGGGGCTAGAAGTCCTAATTGCTATTGCAAGGTTTTGGCACCAACGTGTTAGTTTTTCTGAAGAGAAACAGACCTACGTGATGTTGGGAGTTACAGGCCCTAATGAATATGAGAATAATGTAAATAATAACTGGTATACTAATTATTTAGCCAAGTGGTGTATTAACTATATGTTAGAACAACTTGGTTTGGTAAAAGATGGGTATACAGATGATTATAGTAGGGTTGTAGGGAAAACAAAACTAACAGAAAGAGAATGCAATCAGATGCGGAAAGTAGCCGCCGCTATCTATTTCCCTTATTCTAAAAAATATGACATATTTCTACAGCAAGACGGATTTTTAGATAAGGAGCTAGTAAAAGTTGCAGATTTGCCCAAAGCGCAAAGACCCATCAATCAAAAATGGAGTTGGGATAGGATTTTACGTTCGCCTTACATTAAACAGGCAGATGTTTTACAAGGATTTTATTTCTTTGAAGAAGATTTTACTACTGAAGAATTGGCCCGACATTTTGATTTTTACGAACCCTTTACGGTACATGAATCGTCCTTATCGCCATGCGTGCATAGCATACAGGCAGCCAAGTTAGGAAGAATGGACAAAGCTTATGAATTTTACTTGCGTACTTCTAGATTAGATTTAGATGATTATAACAAAGAGGTAGAAGAAGGTTTGCATATAACCTCTATGGCAGGCACATGGATGAGTGTTGTAGAGGGTTTTGGAGGAATGCGTATTGTAGATGATAAGCTATCATTTATCCCGCAAATACCAAAGCAATGGTCAATGTATTCTTTTAAAATAAACTTTAGGAATAGAATTATACAAGTAACTGTGCGGAAGGATAGTACAGAATTTCAACTCACAGGAAATACAGAAATGTCTATTCGTGTACGTGGGGAGAAAGTTACACTATTGCCAGAAAAAGTAGTGTCTGTATAACCATTAAAAGCGCATATGTTCTATAGGTTGTGTTGTATTCTAATGCTATTGGATTCTTGCGCATCTATAATTATAAAATCACCAATTACCACCAACACCATGTCAGAAAAAAAAACGGTAGTATACCAAGTATTCACCCGCCTCTTCGGAAATACAAATACCACAAATAAACCCTGGGGTACATTGGAAGAAAATGGGGTAGGGAAGTTTGCGGACTTTACACCAAAAGCACTAAAAGAAATAAGAGATTTGGGTGTTACCCATATTTGGTATACCGGAGTGCTGCACCATGCGTTAATAAATGATTATACAGCTGTTGGAATTTCTAATGATGATCCTGACGTTGTAAAAGGCAGAGCAGGTTCTCCTTATGCGGTGAAGGATTATTACAATGTAAATCCAGATTTAGCAACAGATCCAGTAAATAGATTGCAAGAGTTTAAGGAGCTAATTAAAAGAACCCACAAAGCGGGCATGAAGGTTCTTATAGATATTGTGCCCAATCATGTGGCACGTAATTATGAAGGCAAAACAAATCCTAAAGGAATTGTAGATTTTGGAGCGGATGACGATACTACAATAGCCTACAATAAGCACAATAATTTCTATTACATACCAGATAGCACTTTTCAAGTGCCGCATTGGAAAAATGGCTACCAACCTTTGGGAGGGGAAGCAAATCGTTTAGCCGATTCTAAGTACATAGAAAACCCAGCTAAGTGGACAGGGAATGGTTCTAGAATGGCGCAGCCAGATATGAATGATTGGTTTGAAACGGTAAAAATTAATTACGGAATTAGACCAGATGGCGTAAGAGATTTTGAAACCCTTCCTGATGAATTTGCAAACAAAGATATTGCAGCACACGTAGCTTTCTGGAAGGATAAAGAATTGCCAAATTCTTGGGATAAATTTAAAGATATTGCCCTTTACTGGCTAGATTTAGGAGTAGATGGTTTCCGCTATGATATGGCAGAAATGGTGCCTGTAGAATTTTGGAGTTATATGAATACCGCTATAAAAACGGTAAAGCCAGATGCTTTTTTGCTAGCAGAAGTATACAACCCAGTACTCTACAGAGATTACATCCAAAGAGGGAAAATGGATTATTTGTACGATAAAGTAGAACTGTACGACAGCTTAAAGCCTATTATAAAAGGATATGGGTGGACAGATCATATTGCCGTAGTCCAGAACGGATTACAAGATATTGAGCATCATATGCTTCATTTTTTAGAAAACCATGATGAGCAAAGGATACCCAGTGCAGATTTCGCAGGCAACGCCCAAGCAGCCAAGCCATCTATGGTAGTTTCTACAACCATAAGTACCTCCCCAACTATGGTATATTTTGGACAAGAAGTAGGGGAGCCCGGGGTAGAAAAAGCTGGTTTCGGCAGCTCTACAAGAACCTCAATTTTTGATTATATTGGCGTTCCTAGCTTTCAACGTTGGGTGAACAATAAAAAATTTGATGGTGGTTTGCTTACCAAAGAAGAAGCCGCGTTACGGGATTTCTATAAGCGCTTATTAAATTTCACGATAAATAGTGATGCGCTTATGGGAGCGTATAAAGAAATCCACTTTTACAATAAAGATTATACAGAAAATTATAATCATCGTGTATTCTCTTACGTACGTTGGAGTGCTACTCAAAAATTGATTATTGTAACTAATTTCGATACGGATACTGCTTATTCTTTCGATTTGAAAATTCCTGTAGAAGTAATACAAGCATGGAACTTGGGAAAAGATACTGTTGCATTGGTAGACGGACTTTATGGTAGCAAAGAACAATTAATTGTTAAAGACGGGATAGGACACATAGCTGTAAACTTACCACCGTTGGCTTCCTTTATTTATGAAATAAAAGAATAGTAGTGTGCGAAAATATCTTCATTTTTTTCTATTAATAATTTCCCTAACATCTTGTAATATGGAAGATTTCTTAGTCATAGGACATAGAGGTGCTATGGGGCACGAAACTGAAAATACTGTAGCATCTATCCAAAAAGCACTGGATTTGGGAGTGCATATGATAGAGATAGATGTGTTTAAAATAGCTTCTGGAGAATTGGTCGTTTTTCATGATGATACAGTAGATGCTTTAACAAATGGAACAGGTGAAATTGAACAATATTCACTAGCGCAGTTAAAAAAGTTAGAAGTTATTGGCGGACATCAAATTCCGCTTTTACAGGAGGTTTTAGATCTTATTGATGGTGCAGTTGCGCTAAATATAGAATTAAAAGGAGCGAATACAGCGGTAGCCGTAAACCATCTAGTTTTATCGAATTGCAAAAACAAAAGTTGGACTTTAGATGATTTCTTAATCTCTAGCTTTAATTGGGAAGCGTTGCGGTTAATGAGAAGCGTAAATGAGGACATACCTATAGCGATCTTAGTAGAAGGTGATCCTGTAGAAGCTCTGGGTATTGGTAACGAATTAAAAGCAATCGCAATCAACCCATATTTTAAAGAACTTAGCGCGCAAAATGTACAGCAATTAAAGCGAGAAGGATTTAAAGTGTACCCTTGGACGGTGAACACACCAAAAGATATTTTAGCTATGAAAAATATAGGTGCAGACGGCGTTTTTACAAATTTTCCAGAACGTGCTTTATGAAGTTTGATATAGTAATTATAGGGGGTGGCGCAGCGGGTTTTTATACCGCAATTCACGTAGCCGAGGCAAATCCCGACTTAAGAGTAGCGATTTTAGAAAGAGGAAAAGAAGTGTTATCCAAAGTAAAAATATCTGGTGGAGGGCGTTGTAATGTTACCCATGCAGTATTTGATCCCAAGGAATTAACAAGCAGCTACCCGCGTGGCGAAAAAGAGTTGTTAGGGCCTTTTCATACATACGCCAGTGGAGATACTGTAGCTTTTTTTGAAGAAAGAGGTATTGCACTAAAGATAGAAGAAGATGGGCGTATGTTTCCAGAAACAGACAGCTCACAAACTATTATAGATTGCTTCACCGCAGAAACAGAACGTTTAGGAATAAAGGTGTTTACAAAATCAGCGGTAACTAATATCTTTAAAGAAACTATAGACACAGAAGATTATTGGCAGATTAAGACAAGTGATGAAAATATATCATACTGTACTAAATATATAGTTATGGCAACAGGGAGTAATCCTAAAATTTGGAATCTCTTATCTAAATTAGGGCATACAATTACACCACCCGTACCATCTCTTTTTACCTTTAACATTAAAGACGATAGAATTAAAGATATTCCTGGGCTAAGCACAGAGGCTACTATAACTGTTTTGCAAGACAGAAAGTCTGCTAAAAGAAACAGTGCAAGCGAAGGTAATCTCTTTTCAGAAGGGCCCTTGCTAATTACGCATTGGGGAATGAGTGGTCCTGCAATTTTAAAACTATCTGCTTGGGGCGCACGGGTTTTTCAAGAGTGCAAATATCAATTTAAAATTAAAATAAACTGGCTACCAGAACACACCAAGGAAACGCTGTTAGAATTTTTCTTAGCATCTAAGGATACAGAAAAAAAAACAGTATTAAATACCAGAGTATTAGCCATTCCAAAAAGATTATGGGAGCGTTTGGTGAGTGCATCAAGTATAGAAAATACAACTACTTGGGCAGAAGTAACGAAAAAGCAATTAGACAAACTAGCCACCCAAATAACAGAAGGTGTTTTTCAGGTAGATGGTAAGAGTACTTTTAAAGAAGAGTTTGTAACCGCAGGCGGGGTACAGCTTAAAGAGCTGCATTTTAAAACGTATGAAAGTAGGATACTACCAAACCTCTATTTTGCAGGAGAGATTTTAAATATAGATGCGGTAACAGGAGGGTTCAACTTCCAAAGTGCATGGACTGGGGGCTACATGGCAGCACAGGGCATCACTAATAATATTACAGAAAATAAACTTAAAACCGTTAGTTAAGCATCCAAATACTATAATTAAGTACCGTAGCAAAACAAACCCACAAGAGGTAAGGAATTAATAGTGCTGCAGCAAATTTGCTAGTGAGCCTAAACCACTTTATAGTAAGCGCAATTAATACAATAAGAGCAATAATGACAATTAGTGCCAAAAGCGGATTTTGAAGTCCGAAAAAAGCAATGCTCCAAAAAGCATTTAGCAGCAACTGAAAGCCGAAATGGTACAAACCCGTTTTCACCCATTTATGATGAAAACCCTTGCTCCAGACCCAGCCCGCGGAAACACCCATAAGAATATATAAAATAGTCCAAACAGGAGCGAAAACCCAACTAGGAGGATTGAAGAAAGGCTTATTTAAAGTAGTAAACCAATCGTTTACAGAGCTTTGGGTAGCGAAACTAGAAAGAAACCCTATGGCAAGACATATGGTTACACTAACGGCGATACGGGATAGTTTGCTTTTCAATTTTCTACTGTTTGGCTCTAAAGTAAGAATTTATTTTAATTAGAATTGCTAAAAAGTATCTTTACCTAAACCTTATTCTAAATGACCGAAAAAGATTTTATCCCTACTGGCTACCAAAACAATATCGAAAGCGGTAAAGTTGGCTATAAAGCACCTAGTAATATTGCGCTGGTTAAATATTGGGGTAAAAAGAAAAATCAAATTCCAGCCAACCCATCTATTAGTTTTACATTGGATACCTGTGCTACAACAACATGGGTTTCTTTTGCTAAGAAAACTGATGAGGTAATAGAAGATTTTTCATTCGATCTCTATTTTGAAGGGGAAGTAAATATAGCTTTTCGACCAAAAATTAATACATTTTTAGAACGTATCTTAGCATACCTTCCATTCTTAAAAGAGTATCATTTTCATATAGAAACATCTAATTCTTTTCCGCATAGTAGCGGTATAGCTTCTTCTGCTAGTGGCATGGCAGCCCTAGCACTTTGCTTCATGCAGATAGAGCGCTTGTTGCAACCTGCTATTACAGAGGTATATTTTAACCAAAAAGCGTCTTTCTTAGCACGTTTAGGGTCTGGCAGCGCTTGTAGAAGTGTAATAGGAAGTGTGGTGCAATGGGGAGAACATAAAGGTTTAAAGGATAGTGCAGATTTATACGGAATCTCCTATCCTTTTAAAATGCACACCATATTCAGCAACTACCAAGACACTATACTGTTGGTAGATAAAGGAGAGAAAAAGGTAAGTAGTTCTGTGGGGCATGAGCTAATGCATGGGCACCCTTTTGCAGCACAGCGTTTTAATCAGGCTCATGAAAACATTGAAACTTTAAAAAGTGTTTTTGAAAAAGGTGATTTAAAAGAATTTATAAAAATAGTGGAAAGCGAGGCACTTACATTGCATGGAATGATGATGACGAGTCAGCCCTATTTTATTCTAATGAAGCCCAATACCTTAGAAATAATTAATAGGATATGGGAATATAGAGCGCAATCTGGCACCCATGTATGTTTTACCTTAGATGCTGGCGCTAATGTTCATGTCTTATATCCTGATAATGAAAAGGAACAAGTACTTCAATTTATAAAAGAGGAGCTTATAGCATTTTGTCAGAATCAGCAATATATCTGCGATCGTGTGGGAACAGGAGCAACTTCACTAAAAAATAATTAAATTCCAATAATTGAGACTGGGTTTAACCCAAAAGCATTTGCTTTTAGTGTTTTCCACTCTTTTAAACGAATAATTAAGAATCTGTCATCCAGATAACTATCTTTGTACCAGATTTGTAGAAAGAGTATAGCTTTATTATGAAGGGACCTTTATTTTATTCGAAAATATTGTTATTTGGTGAGTATGGTATCATCAAAGATTCTAAGGGGCTTTCTATTCCCTATAGTTTTTACAATGGCGCTTTAAAAACAGATGATATAGCCTCTGAAATAGCCATAAGTTCTAACGCTAGTTTAAAGAATTTCACGGAGTATTTAGAAAACTTAGAAGTGGAGTTTCCCACCTTAGTTACATTTGATTTAGCTGCTTTAAAAAACGACATTGCTCATGGAATGTATTTTGATAGCTCTATACCGCAAGGCTATGGTGTAGGTAGTAGTGGTGCTTTAGTTGCTGCTATTTATGACAAGTATGCTCAGGGCAAAATAACAGTATTAGATAATTTAACTAGAGAGAAGTTACTACAGTTAAAACTGATTTTTGGTAAAATGGAATCGTTTTTTCATGGGAAATCTTCTGGTTTAGATCCTTTAAACAGTTATTTGAGTCTGCCAATACTTATTAACTCACAAGATAATATAGAATCTGCCAATATTCCTTCTCAGAATTTGCAGGGGAAAGGAGCTGTTTTTTTATTAGACAGTGGCGCTACAGGAGAAACTGCTCCTATGGTACAATTGTTCATGGAGAAAATGAAAAATGAAGGTTTTAGAAGTATGCTCAAAAATCAGTTTATAAAACATACAGATGCTTGTGTAGAAGATTTTATGGAGGGGAATGTCAAATCCTTATTCGGTAATATAAAGCAACTTTCACACGTGGTTTTAGATAATTTTAAACCGATGATTCCTGCCAAATTTCATGATCTATGGCAGAATGGTATTGATACCAACGATTATTATTTAAAACTATGTGGCTCTGGCGGCGGCGGTTATATTCTAGGCTTTACTGAAGATATAGATAAGGCAAAGTTAGCGTTAAAAGGGTATCCCTTAGAAGTTGTGTATAATTTTTAAGTTTGAACATACTGCATGTTAAATAGAAAAAAACGACTCTTACTTTCTAAGTTACTGAGCCTTTTTTCTGTTGTTCGCGGGTATAACATCATCATCATTGCGCTTGCGCAATACCTCACCTCCATTTATATTCTTGCTCCAAAATTACCGCTCTCTAAGGTGATTTTTGATGTAGACCTCTTCCTACTAGTATTCGTTTCTTCTATGGTCATAGCCAGCGGATATATTATAAATAATTTTTACGATGCGGAAAAAGACCTTATCAACAGGCCTAGAAAAAGTATGTTAGATAGGCTGGTGAGTCAGCAATTTAAACTTAGCACGTACTTTTTATTAAATTTTGGTGCGGTACTTATTGCCAGTTATGTTTCGTTTAAAGCTGTTATTTTTTTCTCAGTATATATATTCGGTATTTGGCTCTATTCGCATAAATTGAAAAAAATAGTGCTCTTAGGAAATATTATTTCTTGCATTTTAGCGGTAACTCCGTTTTTCGCCATATTCATCTATTACAAAAATTTTGAAACCGTCATATTTGTACACGCCACTTTTCTATTCTTACTGCTCTTAGCAAAAGAATTAGTAAAAGATCTTGAAAATATTTCTGGAGATCTTGTTCAGAATTATAAAACAATTCCTATTATTTATGGGGTTGAAATAGCAAAGTTAGCTATTACTACTACCGTGCTGTGCGCATTAATCCCGTCACTTCTTTTAATTTTCAAATTCCATATTGGAGAAATGCGCTATTATTTTATTGGGTGTGTTTTTTTACTAGTCTTGTTTCTTATTTTATTACAACACGCTAGTTTTAAAAGACAATATTTAAAGTTGCATTTTATATTGAAGCTTATTATAGTTTGCGGTGTTTTTGGTATTCTTTTAATAGATCTAGATTTAGTGTTAAATCGCCTTTTATAAACGTACTGTAAATAATGGATTTGGTACATAGATCACTATAACTGCAACTTAGGGTATAGACATATAGTGTTCATTACAAGCGGATAGTTATAACCTGAGTTTAGCTAATTTATGATTTGTGTCTATAGTAAATGGAATAATCATAGTAAGCGAATAATCCACAAGATTTGGTATAGGGCAGTAGAAGAGAGCGTAAAATTAGCAACAATATCGTTCTGGTTTTTAAGTATTATTTTACATGAACAATACTAACAAGTCACACGTCCAATTTCCTACCTTTACACAAAATAGGTATAGCTATGAGTAGGGAAGATTCTAAAAGTAACAACAAGTCGTCTGGAAGACAGGGCGGCAATTTTAAGAAGAGTAGCTATGCCCGTGGCAATGCACCTATCAGCAAACCAGCAGCACCCAAGCAAGCATCTAACCCTAATGAAATGCGCTTAAATAAATATGTTGCTAATTCTGGGGTATGCTCTAGAAGAGATGCAGATATTTATATAGCTGCTGGTAATATTACTGTAAATGGGAAACCAATTATAGAAATGGGGTATAAAGTAAAACTCTCCGATGAGGTTAAATTTGACGGGCGTTTGCTTAACCCAGAAAAGAAAGAGTACGTTCTATTAAACAAACCCAAAGACTTTAGCACCACTATTAGAGATGGGAAAGGAAGACGCCATGTCTCTGGCCTTATTTCAAATGCCTCTAAGTCTAAACTACTTCCAGTAGATAAGTTAGACAAAGAAGATACAGGTCTACTAGTTTTTACGAATGATGGCGACTTAACAAAGCGCTTAAAAAGTCCAATAAACGGATTGCGTAAAATTTATCATTTGGTATTAGATAAAGACTTGAGAAGTGCAGATTTCACAAAAATTAAAGAAGGCGTTCTAGTAGAAGATAAAGCATTACGCGTACAAGATATAAGCTATATAGATGGCGCTCCAAAAAGAGAAGTTGGTATAGAAATACATAGTTCTAGAGCAAAGATTGTAGAAAGACTATTTGAATCTCTAGATTATAAAATTGTGCGGTTAGACCGTGTTGTTTATGGTGGGCTAACGAAAAAAGATCTACCAAGAGGTCACTGGCGCTACCTTACACCACAAGAGGTTATCAACTTTAAGATGATTAAATAATGAGTAAAATGATTGCAAAACTAGTATTTTAAGACATGAAATTATTTCAATGTCAGAATTGTAGAAACCCTGTATTTTTCGAGAATAACTCTTGTGAACAATGCGGGCATTATCTAGGTTATGTAGATAGTGAGAATAAATTATTTTCTCTAGCACCCACTTTAGCAGCATGGGTGCTAGACCAAAAAGACCAACAAGCATATCGGTTTTGCAAGAATCACGAATTCAACACCTGTAATTGGCTCGTTTCCGCTAATGATCAAACGGGGTTTTGCAGCGCTTGTAAGCTAAATAAAACAATACCTAATCTAGAGAACCCGAAGAATCTGAAGAAGTGGAGGCGCATTGAGCTTGCCAAACACCGACTTATTTTTCAGCTACAGCAGTTAGGATTGCCTATAATTAGTAAAATCACTAACGAAGAGGTTGGGTTCTGTTTTGAGTTTCTATCAAGAAAAGATGCAACCTTAGAAGAGGCTAAAACCATGATGACAGGTCATGCCAATGGTCTTATTACTATTCTAGTTTCAGAGGCGGACTCTGTTTTACGAGAGCAGATGAAATTACAAATGAAAGAGCGCTATAGAACGCTCTTAGGTCATTTCAGGCACGAAGTAGGGCATTATTATTGGGAGCGTTTAATACAAATAGACAACACACAATTAGAAAACTTTCGTGCGTTATTTGGAGATGAACGCGCATCTTATGCAGAAGCATTAAAGAATCATTATAAAAATGGCGCACCCAAAAAGTGGAGGGAAACGTTTATTAGTAAATATGCTGCGTCGCACCCATGGGAAGATTGGGCAGAAACCTGGTCTCACTATTTGCATATAATGGATACCTTAGAAACGGCTTATTATTTTGGTCTGGCAGCACATCCAAAATTAGAAAATATGGAGTATATGGGAATGAATGCCTCCTTTGACCCCTATAGAGAAACGAATTTTAAAAAAATTATACGAGCAGCAATTCCAATGTTTTTTTCAATTAATAGTATTAATAGATCTATGGGTATTGCAGATATATATCCTTTTGTTATTCCAAAACCTGTGATTAGAAAAATGAAATTTATTCATAATCTACTAAGAGCGCAGCGTTCATAAAAGCGTACACTTAGAATATTAGAGAGACTAGCTATTGTGCCTATGAGAAGTTCAACTGAGATAAAAAAACGATTTAAGATTAGACAATTACCTGCGCTCTTAACTAAAACCTACCATGCGTGGAGTGCTAAAGAACCTTTTAAGCTAAGCGCAGTCATTGCCTATTATTCTATTTTATCTTTACCAGCATTGTTAATACTTATCTTAGATATTGTAGGAGCCGTGTGGGGTAGGGAAATTGTAGAAGGAGAATTGTATTCAGAAATCGCTACGGCAATGGGTACAGATACCGCTAATTCTATACAGGAAATGATAGTGCATAAAGGAGATGCACAAACGTCCTTAGCCGCGACTATTTTAGGTATAGCCGTATTATTGTATGGTGCTACAGGCGTATTCTACCAATTGCAAAACGCTTTAAACGAAGTTTGGGAGGTGAAAACGAGCTATTCTAACGAGATAATAGCCACACTTATAGGTAGGTTAAAAAGCTTTGGTTTCATTCTGATTTTTGGTTTTTTACTGCTTATCAGTTTTGTGCTTACCTCCATGCTATCTGTATTCTCAGATCAATTAGCTAATATCTTTTCTTTTATGGCTATTAAATGGACCTTTTTTATGGATATTCTTTTATCGCTCTTATTTATCTATTTTCTATTCGCAGCCATGTTTAAGTTTTTGCCAAGTACACATGTCTCATGGAGGGCTGTGAAATTTGGAGCGGCGCTTACCGCTCTACTTTTTATAATTGGTAAGTACGTCCTTGCATTCTATTTTGGAAAGGCAGATCCTGGTTCTACGTACGGTGCTGCGGGTTCTATTATATTAGTAATGCTTTGGGTGTCTTATTCTAGCCTTATTCTTTTCTTCGGTGCAAATTTCACCAAAGTATATTCAGACGAATACTTGAAAGATCGGGATAGCGTTGCAATTTAAAGTAGCTTCTCATTAGCTTTTAAACAGTATCTCCATCTTTGCCGAGATCTCATCTAAGCATAAGTTACCAATACTGCCTTTATGCGTATGAATTGCGTCTTTCTTAGGTTGGAAAGTTCCACTAGCTATTTCTTGTCCCATTTTCTTGTATGCATCACGGAAGGGTATACCGTTTTTAACCATTTCGTTTAAAGTATCTACACTAAATAGAAGATCGTACTTAGGGTCGTCTAAAATCTTGGTATTTACATTTATTTCCTTTAAACTAAAGGTGAGTATTTCAAGGCATGCTTTCATGTCTTGTACCGCAGGTATTGTAATTTCCTTAACAAGTTGTAAATCTCTATGGTAGCCGCTGGGTAAATTATTAATCACCATCGTTAATTGGTTGGGTATTGATTGTAGTTTATTGCATTTTCCTCTTACCAATTCAAATACATCAGGATTTTTTTTATGAGGCATAATACTACTTCCCGTAGTTAATTCATCGGGAAAAGAGATGAAATTAAAATTTTGGCTCATATACAAACAAATATCCATTGCCATCTTAGACAAGGTAGCGGCAATACTTGCCATTCCAAAAGCTGCAGCCTTTTCCACCTTACCACGGCTCATCTGTGCGGCTACAGCGTTGTATTTTAAAGTGCTAAAACCCAAAGTTTCCGTGGTAAAGCTCCTATCAATAGGATAAGAACTTCCATAGCCCGCAGCACTGCCAAGCGGATTCTGATCTGCAATTTTATATGCTGCATCTATAAAATATACATCATCTATTAAATTTTCAGCATAAGCAGAAAACCAGAGTCCAAAAGATGAAGGCATGGCAATTTGTAAGTGTGTATAGCCCGGTAACATGGTTTTTTTATGTTTTTCTGCCAATGCCAGTAACAGATCAAAAAGATCTTTGGTTTGTGTTTTAATTTCGGCTAACTCCTTTTTGAAGTAAAGATGCATTGCCACTAAAACCTGATCGTTTCTAGAACGTGCGGTGTGTATTTTTTTTCCTGTAGCACCGAGCTTTTCGGTTAAAACATGCTCAATTTTAGAGTGCATATCTTCAAAGCTATCTTCTATAATAAAAGACCCATCAGCTATAGTGATGCCAATTATTTCTAATTCGGATACTAAATCGGCAGACTCTTGGGTAGATAGTAAACCAATTTTATGAAGCATCTTGGCATGAACAATAGAGGCAAGAACATCGTATTTTGCGAGTACAAGGTCTAGCGTTCTATCATTACCTACTGTAAAATGATCTATTTTTTCGTTTGTACTATATCCTTTATCCCAAAGTTTCATAAGTGTTGTTTTCAATGTAAATAAGTTGCTTACTTATTTGTTAAAATAAGAATTTCTGTAAAATAGCAATGTATAAGTCAATGCCCTCTTCAATTTCATATAGGTAGATAAACTCATCTGCTGAGTGAGAACGCGTGCTATCTCCAGGGCCTAATTTTAAGGACGGACAACTAAGTGCCGCTTGGTCTGATAGTGTTGGAGAGCCATAGGTACTTCTTCCTAAAGCTATTCCTGAAGTTACCAGAGCATGACCTTTGGCAATCTTTGAGGCATTTAAGCGTAAAGATCGCTCTTGTAACTCGCAGGGTGCTTCATTTTTTAATATAGCAGCTATTTCCTGATTTGTGTAAGCATCATTTACTCGAACATCTATTACAAGTGCTACTTCCGATGGTACTACATTATGTTGCGTACCCGCTTGTATTTGTGTAACCGTCATTTTTACAGCACCTAGGGCATCTGTTTCTTTAGGAAATCTATATTTAGAAAACCAGTCTAAAACGGGAATACAATTATAGATAGCATTGTTATTATTTGGATGTGCAGCATGGGACGGAGTGCCTTTTACAACGCCATCGAACACAACCAGTCCTTTTTCTGCAATAGCTAATTGCATTAAAGTAGGTTCACCTACAATGGCTACATCAATTTTAGGTAAACTAGGTAACAGCCCTCTAAGACTATTCTTGCCTGCACTTTCTTCCTCCGCAGAAGCAACCAGAAGTATATTATGGCTTAATTTCTTAACTCCATAAAAATGGGCGAAAGTTGCCATGAGAGACACCAAGCAACCACCAGCATCATTACTTCCCAGTCCGTATAATTTACCTTCTTGTACATGAGGTAAAAACGGGTCTTTTGTATAGCCTTTATTTGGTTGTACGGTATCGTGATGTGAGTTTAATAATAGTGTAGGCTTTGCATCATCCCAATATTTATTTTTGGCAATAACATGATTTTTATTTCTCTCAAACGGGACAGCAGAACTTTTAAACCAAGCCTCAATAGCAGTTGCTGTTTTGTCTTCTTCACTAGAAAAAGAAGGAATAGCTATTAAGGTTTTTAAAAGTTGAATAGCCTTTGTTTTGAGTGTAGAATGCTTCATGTTTATAATGTAATTGTTGTAAATAAAACTGATTTTGATAGGAGCATGGAAGCATCTCCAATGCACACTTTTTGTACATTTTTATTTAAAGCATAAAAGCAATTTTCAAGTTTTGGAAGCATACCGTCTGCAATGGCATTGGTATCTAAGAGCTCTTTGTAGTTTTTAGATTGGATATGTTTTATAACGGAGGAGTCATCAGTAATATCTAAAAGCACCCCTTTTTTTTCAAAACAATAGTATAAAGTAGTGTTGTAAAGTGCGCCCATAGCTATAGCAATTTCAGAAGCAATAGTATCTGCATTAGTATTTAATAATTGCCCATTTTTATCGTGCGTAAGTGCGCAGAATACTGGGGTACACTCAGCGTTTAAAAAGGTGTTTATCAAATTAGTATTTACGGAAGAAACGTCACCCACAAAGCCATAATCGATATCTTTAATAACCCGCTTTTTAGCTTGAATCATGTTACCATCTGCTCCGCTAAGGCCTACGGCATTACAATCTAATTTTTGGAGCGCAGCTACAATGGTTTTATTCGTTAGTCCTGCATACATCATGGTAATTACCTTTAATGCTTCTGCATCTGTAACACGCCTACCAGCAACCATGGTTGTTTTAATACCTAGTTTAATAGCGAGTTTTGTAGCAGATTTTCCCCCGCCATGTACTAGAATTTTAGCTCCTTTTATAGCAACAAAATTTGTTAAAAATACTTTTAAGGCCCTATCATCTTCTATTATACCACCTCCTATTTTCACAATGGTAAGTGGTACTTTTACTTTCTCAGATACGGAGTTTTGCTTCATACTATTTTCTAGAAATATTAAATTTCAGCAGTCAGTAATTTTTTCAATACCACTTGTGCAGCATAGGTCCTATTATTTGCTTGTTCCATAACAAGACTTTGAGAACCATCTAAGACTTCGTCTGCAACTACTACATTTCTTCTAACTGGCAGGCAGTGCATAAATTTAGCAGCACCCAACTTCTCTTTGGTCATCATCCAGTTATGATCTTTTGTAAGTACTTGGCCATAATCTTTATAGCTACTCCAATTTTTTACGTAAACGAAATCTGCGTCTTCTAACGCTTTTTTCTGGTCGTACTCAATGAGCGTATTTTTTGTGATCTTAGCATCTAATTCATATCCTTTTGGGTGGGTGATAATAAAATTAGCTTCTTGCAAATGCATCATTTCTATAAAAGAATTGGCTACAGCATGCGGCAGTGCTTTTGGGTGTGGCGCCCATGATAAAACAACTTTAGGTCGCTTTGTGGTTTTTTGTTCTTCTATGGTAATAGCATCTGCAAGCGCTTGCAAAGGATGCCCTGTAGAACTTTCCATATTTAAAATAGGAACAGATGCATAGGAAATAAATCCTTTAAGGACCTCTTCCGCTTCATCCTTTTCTTTGTCTTTTAAGCCAGCAAAGGCCCTAACACCTATAATGTCGCAATATTGCGATACAACTTGAGCAGCTTCTTTTATATGTTCGCTAGTACCTTTGTCCATGATGGTGCCGTCTCCAAATTCTAGTGCCCAGCCTTCACTGCCAAAATTCATTACAAGCAGCTCCATACCAAGGTTTATAGCCGCTTTTTGTGTGCTTAGTCTTGTACGTAAGCTATTATTAAAAAATAATAAGCATAGCACTTTACCGATGCCTAACTCTTTATATTTTGTCGGATTTTCTTTTAAAACAATAGCTTCTGAAACCCAATTTTCTAAAGAGTCAATAGCTGAAATAGCAGTATAGTTTTTCACTGTAATAATGTTCAAATTATAGAATGCTTTATATGATTTTAAGAATCGGTAAGTTGATTTTTAAGTTTTGTAAAAAACACATCAATATCTTTTTTACAAATGTTGAGGGCTGGTAAAATTCTAAGCACGTGCTTGTCTTTAGCCCCACCTGTAAATAGCTGTTCTTCGTGTATTAATCTTTTGCGTAAGGGAGCTACTTCAAAATTGAATTGTAAGCCTAGCATTAAACCACGGCCTTTTACTTTTTTTACTTGCGGAATTTCTCCTGCTTTTTTATAAAAATACGCTCCTAATATTCTAGCATTTTCAATAAGGTTCTCTCTCTCCAAAACCTCTAATACCGCCAGTGTTGCCATACAGGCCAAATGGTTGCCACCAAAGGTTGTTCCTAACATTCCGTAGGCTGCTTTAATATCTTTATGAATAAGGATACCACCTACTGGAAATCCATTACCCATGCCCTTTGCTACAGAAATAATATCGGGTGTAATGTCATGGTGCTGGAAACCGAAAAACAAACCACTTCTTCCGAAACCAGATTGTACTTCGTCTGCAATTAAAATCACTTTATGCTCCTTACAAAGTTTAGCAACCGCTTGATAAAAAGAGGTTGTGGGTTCATCTAAACCACCAACCCCTTGTATGGCTTCAATAATAACACTGCAAACATCTCCTTTAGAAATCTCCAGTTCTAGGGCATTTACATCGTTTAAAGGAAGAAAAGTAACTTTTTGTTGTTTGTTTATGGCTGCATGTATCGTGGCATTATCTGTAGCTGCTACTGTGGCAGAAGTGCGACCATGAAAACCATTTTTAAAAGCGATAATGCGTGATTTCCCCGTTGCGAAAGAGGCCATTTTTAACGCATTCTCGTTAGCCTCTGCACCAGAATTACATAAAAATAAATTGTAATCTGTACAGTAAGACGCTACGCCAAGTTTTTGGGCTAATTCCTCTTGAAGCGGATTTTTTACCGCATTGCTATAAAAACTAATTTTATCTAATTGCTCCTTAATACGTTGTACATAATGCGGGTGTGCATGACCAATAGATATGACTGCATGGCCCCCATAAAAATCTAAATATTCTTGCCCATGAATATCCGTTACAACAATGCCTTTTGCAGAAACGG
>Ga0115565_10000627_pt1 | contig 30469 bp, 41 predicted proteins | sample COGITO_mtgs_1105_FD_87199 | JGI IMG/M metagenome (GOLD analysis project Ga0115565, IMG submission 87199) | Pelagic marine microbial communities from North Sea - COGITO_mtgs_110530 | ecosystem: Environmental > Aquatic > Marine > Epipelagic | place: Germany:Helgoland, sampling site Kabeltonne... | reverse complement strand
CCTACAGCACTTCTCCCTTTAGAATAATCAGCGTCTATTAGCTTTTCGATGCTATCCCAGTCAATGAGTGTATTCATTTGACTGAAAAATGTTCTTTTTATCTTTCTGGTTCGTAAATCACAGATCGTATCTGCTAATGTAGGCTGTTTTTGTAATTTCATACCTTTAAAATAATACTTAAATTACTCATATACAAATGATTACAATAAATTTTGCAGATTATTAAACAGGTTTTACCATGCAACGGTCTTAATTCCACTATTTGCGCCAATAGCCGTATTATTTTATTTTTATAGAGAGGTAGCATGGAAAGTGCTATTACTGGGTGCAATCTTTACTGGTATGGTAACTTGGTTTATAGGTAGGCCGTCGTATCATATTGGAGCAAGCGGGATTATTTACTTCTTGGCAAGTTTTATTTTCTTCAAAGGAATTTTTACAAAGTACTATAGGCTTGTGGCTGTATCCTTACTTGTTGTGTTCTTATATGGGAGTATGTTGTGGTATATATTTCCAATAGAAGAAAAAATCTCATGGGAAGGACATCTAAGCGGATTAGTTGTAGGTCTAACGTTCTCGTTACTATATAACATCCGTGTTACTAAAAAAGCAATTTTTGATTGGGAAAAGGACTCTTTTAACGCACAAGAAGATCCATTTGTAAAATATTTTGATGCACAAGGCAATTTTGTAGGTGAGTCAGAAGACGATATAAATAATTATGAGGATACAGAAAAAGTACATTATAATTATATTTATAAGCCGTCTAAACGGAATAATTAATTTGAAAGTAGTGCACGCTGCCTAACCGCTTCATATAAAAAAACTGCACAGGCAACAGATACGTTTAGAGAGGCTATTTCACCCTTTAAAGGTATTCTAGCTGTTTTATCAGACGCTTTTAATATAGAAGGTGAAACGCCTTTATCTTCGGCACCCATTACGATAGCTACATTACCTTCAAATGATAAATCGTATACTAAGCTAGTTGCTTTTTCAGAAGCGGATATAATTTTAACACCAGAAGCTTGTAAGTAATAAACGGCATCTGTTAAATGATCTACTTTTGCAATGGGTACTTTGAAAGCAGCTCCTGCTGATGTTTTTATGGTATCTGCCGTTACGGGAGCAGCACCCTTTTTCTGAATGATAATACCGTCTACACCAGTACATTCTGCTGTTCTAATAACTGCACCAAAATTTCTAACATCCGATAATTGATCGAGTAACAAAAATAATGAGGGTGTTTCTTTAGTAGCAACATTATCTACTAATTCTTCTATACTTAAAAAAGTAATTGGGGATATGGTAGCTACTGCACCTTGATGATTACTTTTCGTTAACCTGTTTAATTTTTCAATAGGGACGTATGCAGTAGTAATACCATTAATTCTTAATGCACGCTCTAACTCTTGCATTAATTCGCCACGTAATCCTTTTTGCAAGAAGACTTTATCTACTTCTTTTTTAGCATTAACAGCTTCAATAATCGCTCGTAGCCCATAAATCTGCTCTGTTTCTTTCATAGCGTGTAATTTAGAAAAAGTACTTTAATAAGCAGTGTTTTCTTTCAATATTTAAAAAGGTTTATTAATTTTTAGTAATAGTTTCGAAGAATGCACCAGGACCTACATCTTCCTGAGTAAATGAAAAACCTAATTGAATTAAATCATAATCTAAGAACATACTTTTGCTACAAGGGTTTAAAGTTCCCGTAGCCTTAATAAAATAATCTGGTTGTGCATCGCCTTGGAAGGTAGTAGCCACATAATATGTTTCATCAATCGTGAATTTTCCTGTTGTCAAATTTACATTTAATGGTACAGCCGCTACGTTGGTAATATCTTCTCCGTAATAATCTGTTAACCATGTGAATCCTGCTCCTGTTAATTGTAATTGGCCTTCATTATCTAAAGAGGTTGTAATTTGTGTTTCGTAACCAAAGGAGTCTCTGCCTTGCCAAGTTCCTACATAGTCTTCTATATCTATTAGAGTAACCTTTTCTGTAATTGGCGTAATACTATACGTAGCACCAGATTTTAATATCCTAGCTATAATTGCATAGGAAGATGAGCAAGGCAGGCTAGTATTTAATGCATTTGTAAAAGGTATTGCTAAGTCATTAATTTCACCAACTTGGCTAAATGTAGTTTCCAAATTTAGACCTCTAGTAATGCCATCTTGTGCGTTAGTAATATCTGCAATAATAGTATAATTGCCGTCTGGTAGCGTTGCAGGTATAATTAGTGATTTAGTATCAGTACCCATTGCCTCTGCAATTATGGAGGTATAATCTAAATCAGTAATAAACAATCTTACGTTTGCTAATGCTATAGGATCAATAGCAATCCCTGTATTATCTGTGGTAGCTGTGGATGTTTCCCAAGATAGATTGATAGATAATGTGTCCTCTACATAATTATTTATTTCAAATGAGATTGTCTCGTCCGGTATTACGGCATTTGCAGTTCTTAGATCTCCAATCGCAACGGTAAGTGTTTCTGTTGACTCAGCTAATTCATCAGAAAGTATATTTATAAATACAGTTACGGTACTCTGGTAAGCTGGTATTGTTATAAATGGGGGCATCTCATAATCCTCGCCTAAAATGGCCGTGCCCGATATTTGACTCAGGTAAATTCTAGTTGCAACTGCTTGTATGGGATCTAAGGTGGTAGTAAAGGTGAATGTAGTGTCTTTTTCAGTAAGACTAACAGGATTAGCAAAAGTATATGTCACAGAAAGATCGGGAGAGGGTGTAACAATTAAATTGCTATTGTTTTCAATGACGTCATCAGAGCAACTCATAGCAAGTACAACAACGAGAATATAAAATCTGTAGAATTTGTCCTTCATGCCTTATAGATCAGTTAATTTTTTCAAGAGCTTGATAAAATTCCCTAGGGCCAGAATCAGAATCTGAAATAAAATAGCCAAAGGTCATGAAAAGTAGGTCTTTTCCTGTTTCTTCGTCTTCTATAACGTAATTCGTTAATGTTTGCCCACAGGGTACATTTGTAAAGATTTCTGGATTTGTAGTACATGTAAGTAATACTTCTCCATTACCAGATTGTTCTTCTCCATTTGGTTTATTCGTGGGGTAGCTAATTGTTAGATCACTATTTATCTTAAAAAAAAGCTCATTTCCCTCAAATGGTCCAAAGTACTCTTTTATACTGTAGGTGCTGGCATCAACAGATTCTATAAGTATTATCTCTGGAAAAAGAATGTCATCCCTTAAAATACCTACACGATAGTATGCTCCTGAATTTACGCTATAAGCCCCTGCAAATCTTGTGCTAACAGAAGTCTTAGTATTTATTGAGCTTTCAACTTTATCTCCCGCGGAGGTGATCGCCTTATACTTGAATAGCCAATAATCTCCAATATTTAGTTCAGTGTCAGTGGCTGGTAAGGGCGTAGAGTCAATTACAAGTCCCTCTATTAAATCATTATAATTATAGGATATAGGAATTTGTATATGATTCCCTGCCGTACGGTTTTCTACAGTAATTTTTTTAAACAGTACCTCGTTACTTTGCTGACCACTTCTAGAGGATATAAAAGATTTGTAAATCTCTATTTCAGTTGTTTTAATGTCACCTTGTATAAAAGCTAGTGTTATGATCTCAGGGTTACTGGCTCCTACAATATAGTTCTTGTTGGTCTCAACATCCAGTAATCCTCCAACGGAAGCTATATTGATGGTGGTATTTTTTTCTAATACAGAAGAGCATGATTGCATCAATAGTAATAAGGAATAGCCAAAAAGTATAAAGTTATTCTTCATTTTACTTTCTTATAATTATTTCATATCCCACCATACACTAGTAGTTAGTTCGTCTGAGCCCTGTCTAGCAATCGCTGAATTATAATTAATTCGATTAAGTGAAGATTCTATAGTTGGATATGTAAATCTTACTGGAATTTTACCCAAATCGCTTTCAAAAGCGGGTACAAGATTGGGAATATCTGTTCTCCTCCACTCAATCCATGTCTCCATCCCCTGTCCATATAGGGCAATCCACTTCTGCAGGCTGATTTGTTCAAATGCTGTTGATGGTATATATCTTACACTGCTTTGTTCAACATAAACATCAAAAGATTCAGACACTAAGTTTTCTTCGAAAGACGATGCTATACCGTTTAGATAATAACTTTCGGCAGCTGAGTCTCCTCCTGAAATAAAACCTTTGATTGCGGCTTCAGCTAGTAAAAATTGCAACTCTGTATAAGATAAAAAATATGCCGGAGCGGTGGCTGATAAATAAATGCCACCAATTCCAGAAACATTTGCATAATTAAAATCATTGTTAGGTAAATCTCGAAAGCCAGAGGGCTTACCCCTATATTCACCAGTGCTGTTAGGTGTTGCATAGCTCTGCAAGCGTGGATCTGAAATACTCTTAGAACCATCCATATAGCCAACTAGTGTAGTATTTATTTTATACTCTGGTCTACCACCAAAAACGATAGTCTCAAAAAACGGATTTGCATTTGGAGCTAGTTCTAAATAGATAAGCTTAGCCTCGTCATTTTTAGAACTCATCAAATTACCGCTTTCTACTAGCTGCTGTAAAGCATCCGAAACTGGTATTTTACTAGATTGTCTCATTAAGGCTCTAAACTTTAAGGTACTTGCGAATTTCACCCACAAACTAATATTTCCAGCAAACATCAAATCTTGCTCTTGGCTAATTGTGTTGGTACTTGCAGTTAATAATAAAATGGCTTTATCCAATAAGGTTAGGCATCCATTATAAACTAGTTCTTGGCTATCATATGACGGGGTTACAACTCCTTCTTCAGCTTTAAGAGCGTCAGTAAAAGGGATGTCTCCAAAGATATCTGTAAGCATTAAAAATCCATATGCCTGCATAATATAACCAATGCCCTGTAATGCAGTATTTTCTTGCTGGGTAGCTAACAGAACCATTCTATTTGCATCAGCAGCGGTAATTTCATAAAAGCTTTGCCAAACATCATTAATGGCCTCTTCACGCGGAATATAGCGCATTTCTGTATTATACTGTACCTTAGAAATATGTTGTGCCCAGCCAGAACCTTGGTCTACAGAGGCAAATACATCATACAGAATATTGGCGGTATTAAATAGCAGATTACCCAAAAGTAAATCAGCAGGGATTGTAACAGGATCATTCGGATTATTATTTACTTCTTCAAAATTTCTATCACAGCCAAGAAATGTAATACCGATAATACTAGCAATTAGTACCGATTTATAATTCATAAAACTTTAAAATTTTGCATTTACATTAAATCCAATACTTCTAGATGATGGTATTTGTCCAGACTCTAACCCTTGATTTGCATTAGTATTGCTGAATGCACTTTCAGGATCTATATGTGGCGCATTTTTGTGTAAGATCGTTAAATTTCTTCCTATCACAGAAAATTCAATTGACTTGAAGGGTGTCTTTAAAAGTATTCTACTAGGTATGTTAAACCCGAAGGATAGTTGTCTCAATTTTACGTAAGTTGCATCAAACACAGAGCTTTCAGCAACAGTATCGCTAAAGGACGTTTGGTTAAATTGCTTGGCACTAACAACTATATCATTGGGAACATAAGATCCATCACTTGTCAATGTAACTCCGTCTCCAACTACACCAGTTTCGCGCCCCTCTAAGGTTTCATATAAGATACCTCCAAATCTACCCCATGTATTTGTAATGGAATAGATCTCACCTCCAATTTTAGCGTCTACCAATCCTTCAAAATGAAAATTTTTGTAGTGTAGGCCTAAGACAGCACCACCCAACCAATCTGGTTGTACATTTCCTAATATTTTGTTTTGAGTAGCTATAGTTGGGAGTCCATTTTCATAAATAATTTTGCCACTAGGGCTTCTGTCAAAGGCAGAACCTACAATAGCACCATACGGAAGTCCAACTTTGGCTTCAGTGGTTAAACCCCACTGCCCCCCTAGCACTAGCGTCTCTTGATTATCACCTAAGGAGATAACTTCATTCGAATTTTTGCTAAAGTTGAAGTTCAAATCAGCAGAAAAATTCTTAGTTCTTGTAAGGATTCCTCCTAATTGGAGTTCAATACCATTATTCTTCATTTTACCAATATTTTGAATGGTAGAACGTATGCCACTTGCGGAACTAACTTGACCATTTACTATTAGGTTTTTACTTGTAGTGTTGTAGTAAGTAGCATTAAAGTATACTCTATCATTCCAAAGTTTTAGATCCATTCCAATTTCATTGCTAATAGTTGTTTCTGGTTGAATTAATGGATTATTGAGAGTGCTCGGGAACAAGGCTAATGAGGTAGTACCGAAGGGTGTATCATTAAATCTATACACCGGTTGTAATTCATAAGGTGCTAAATCACCAACACTTCCCACTTCAGAGAAACCACCTCTCAATTTAAGTAGAGAGATTGTTTTTCTAGATATATTAAAAATATTATTAAGAATGAAACTTGCATTGATGGAGGGGTAGAAAAAAGAATTATTATTTGTAGGGAGTATACTTGCCCAATCATTTCTAGCAGAAATATCTAAAAAAGCAATATTTTTATAATCAATTTGTCCAAAGGCATAAATACTATTAATGCGTTGTTCGCTAGTGTAGTTAGAAAGTGTCGGTGAAATTCCGGATCTTATATTGGAGATGTTATATATGTTAGGTAGTTCTAGTTGACTTGCTTCAACTTGCACTCTGTCAGTAGTTCGTAACAGTGAATTTGCGCCTGCATTTAAGGTGATATTTATTTTTTTATCAAATTCTTTTTCAAAAGTAAGTAGTACTTCAGAGTTTATTTCAAACCTATTTCTAGAATCAATTCTGAACCGGCCCTGTGGATCATCAATACTGCCAATAGCTCTTTTGGTGTGTACTGTAGAACTCCAATAATCAATACCAGTTCTACCTATTAAGCTCAAATTTTTTGTTAAGTCTAGAGCTATATTAGCGCCGCCTATAATACGGTTTTTCTGGAAAGAATTTGTATTTGTTTCTAATTGCCAATATATGTTGTTCTGGTAGAAGGTATTCCAATTTAGGGGAGTTCCTTCACCGTTAGTTCCTAGTGGTGATAAGGGTAAACTTTTCCAATCTTTTAATAAAGAAAAGTCTATGTTTCTTGCAGAAAAGCCATTAATCTGTTGTGTAGGGTTATTGGCTGTATAGCCCTGGCTAACAATATTAGCACTACTAGATTTTATATACCTTACTGTGAGTCTGGTACTTAAAGTGGAGCTTAAATCGTGTGAAAAATTCCCAGATACTATATTTCTTTCAAAATTGGTAGACGGAACCATACCTTCCTGGTCTAATCTGGAAAAAGACAGCCGATAGGTAGACGAACTGCTACCTCCATTCAAGGAAAATCCGTTTTGTAGACTTATTCCTGTTTTATAAAAGTTCTTTACGTTATTTGGTTTTGAAATCCAGGGTAGTGGAGCACCATTTGCGGTATAAGAGTTCCATTGGACAAAAGACAAGCCTACATCTAAAGGTGGCCCCCAGCTTTCATCAATACCACCACTTCCATTTGAGCCATCTATCCACTCAAAGAAATCTGGGGTATTACCTTGACCATAAGAATTCTGAAATCCTGGAAGAGTTAATGGATTCTCGAATGTCACTGAGCTAAAAACCTCAATACCTAAACCTGTATTTTTAGCTCCTTTTTTGGTTGTGATTACAACCACGCCACTAGCAGCACGTAAACCATATATAGCTGCCGCATTTGAGCCTTTTAATAGTGATATAGATTCTATATCACTTGGGTTTATAGCTGCGGCTCCATTTGGCAAATCAATTCCACCAGATGCACTTGCATCACCTTGGCTACTGTTATCTATAGGAATATCATCGACGATAAATAGTGGCTCGTTATTACCAGTTATAGAAGCAGGACCGCGTAGAATTATCCTAGAAGATGCCCCCAAAGCGCCACTACTATTCGTAATCTGAACGCCAGAAATTCTGCCACTAAGCGCATTTATAAAATTAGATTCATTTGAAGAAACAATATCATGGCCAGTTATAGTCTGCATAGCATAGCCAATAGTTTGCATTTCTTTTTCTATACCTAAAGCAGTAACCACAACTTCATCAAGAAATTGAGAAGCAGATTCCATTACAACATCAATAACTACAGAGTCTCTTACGGAAATTGTTACACCTTTAAACCCTAAGTAAGTAAAGTGCAAGCTAAAATTATTCTCCCCAGAGATTGTATATTTTCCTTCAAAATTGGTTTGAGTACCTTTTTCGCTATTAGTTAATTGAATGTGTACACCAGGCAGAGGAAAGCCATCCTCATTAAAAACCGTTCCACTAACGATTTTTGTTTGTGCTTGTAGTAGAAAAACAGTAAAAAACATCACTAGTGCTATATGTACACCAAGGGTTGGTTTCATTCTTTTCAATTAATTTTGTAAAGTCATTGATTATTCAAACTATTTTCTAGCTAAAGAGTATGGCTGCCATAAAAAGGTATTAGCTAACCTTAATAACTTTTAGTATCCAAATGTCTAATTTATTTAGGATAGGGAAAATACAATAAAAAGCAGTAAATTATACTCAAGACATTAAAATTCTTGCAATATTCTTAGCAACTAAAATCCTATATTTAGACGATAATTCAAAATTTTATATAATTTATTTGATATTGATCTAAATATCATTACATTTGCCGACCCTTAAACAAGGGGTAATTTCACATATTTATATAGTATGCCAACAATTTCACAATTAGTACGTATAGGAAGAGCCACAATTACTAAGAAGAGTAAATCGGCTGCTTTGGATTCTTGTCCCCAAAGAAGAGGGGTGTGTACAAGGGTTTACACTACAACGCCAAAGAAACCGAATTCTGCTATGAGAAAAGTAGCGAGAGTAAGGTTGACAAATGGTAAAGAGGTAAACGCATACATACCAGGAGAGGGGCATAATTTACAAGAGCACTCGATAGTATTAGTAAGAGGCGGAAGGGTAAAAGATTTACCTGGTGTCAGATATCATATCGTTCGTGGAGCCTTAGACACCGCTGGTGTTGCAGGTAGAACACAACGTAGATCTAAATATGGTGCAAAAAGACCCAAAAAGTAATTACTTTTTTTAAAAAGAAAAAATGAGAAAAAGACAGGCAAAAAAGAGACCTCTTTTACCAGATCCTAAGTTCAAAGACCAGTTGGTTACTAGGTTTGTAAATATGATGATGAGAGATGGTAAAAAATCTGTTGCTTACGGCGTTTTTTACAAAGCTCTTGAGATTGTAGAGACAAAGAAGGGTGAGGATGAAAGAACATCATTAGAGATTTGGAAGGAAGCCTTAAGTAATGTAATGCCACACGTGGAGGTTAGAAGTAGAAGAGTTGGTGGTGCTACATTTCAGATACCTATGCAAATCCGTCCAGATAGAAAAATATCTACCGCAATGAAATGGTTGATTAGTTATTCTAGAAAGAGGAATGAAAAAGGTATGGCTCAAAGATTAGCTGGTGAGGTTTTGGCGGCTTCGAAAGAAGAGGGTGCTGCTGTTAAGAAAAGAGTAGATACTCATAAAATGGCAGAAGCAAATAAAGCATTTTCTCACTTTAGATTTTAATCAAGAATGGCAAGAGATTTAAGATATACAAGAAATATTGGTATTGCTGCTCATATCGATGCTGGTAAAACGACAACAACAGAGCGCATACTTTTCTATACAGGTGTTAGCCATAAAATTGGTGAGGTTCATGATGGTGCTGCTACTATGGATTGGATGGAGCAGGAGCAAGAGCGTGGTATTACAATTACTTCTGCTGCTACTACTTGTGAGTGGAACTTTCCTCGTGAAAATGGGGAACCTACTGCAGATGCTAAAGATTATCATTTTAATATTATAGATACTCCAGGTCACGTAGATTTTACCGTAGAGGTAAATAGGTCTTTACGTGTATTGGATGGGTTGGTGTTTCTTTTTAGTGCAGTGGATGGTGTTGAGCCACAATCAGAAACTAATTGGAGACTTGCAGATAATTATAAAGTGCCTAGAATTGGCTTCGTTAATAAAATGGATCGTCAAGGATCTAATTTTTTGATGGTTTGTAAGCAGGTTAAGGAGATGCTTGGTTCTAAAGCGGTGCCTATAGTTTTACCTATAGGTGAAGAAGGTGATTTTAAGGGTATCGTTGATTTAGCTAAGAATAGAGCTATTGTTTGGCATGAGGAGGGCTTTGGGGCTACTTTTGATGTTATTGATATACCTGAAGAAATGAAAGCTGAGGTTAAGGGGTACAGGGCAGGTCTTATTGAGGCTGTCGCTGAGTACGACGAAAATCTGATGGAGAAATTCTTTGAGGATTAAGATTCCATAACAGAAGAAGAAGTCCATGCTGCTTTAAGAGCTGCCGTGATGGACCGTGCTATTATACCAATGATTTGCGGTTCTTCGTTTAAAAATAAAGGTGTTCAGTTTTTATTGGATGCTGTATGTAGGTATTTGCCATCCCCTGTTGATAAGGAGGCAATTATTGGAACTAATCCAGATACTGGAGAGGCTATTAGTAGAAAGCCTAATGTTAATGAGCCATTTGCGGCATTAGCATTCAAAATTGCTACGGATCCATTTGTAGGACGTTTGGCATTTTTCAGAACTTATTCTGGTCGGTTAGATGCTGGTTCTTATATTTTAAACAACCGTTCTGGTAAGAAAGAACGTATTTCTAGAATTTATCAGATGCATTCTAATAAGCAGAATGCTATAGATTATATAGAAGCTGGTGATATAGGTGCTGCTGTTGGTTTTAAGGATATTAAGACCGGAGACACCATGTCCTCTGAAAAGCATCCAATCGTATTAGAGAGTATGGATTTTCCGGATCCTGTTATTGGGATAGCGGTAGAGCCGAAAACTAAGGTAGATGTTGATAAGTTAGGTATGGCTCTTGCGAAATTAGCAGAAGAGGATCCTACTTTCCAGGTCAAAACCGACGAGGCTTCAGGTCAGACAATTATATCGGGTATGGGTGAGCTTCACTTAGATATTATTGTTGATCGTTTAAGAAGAGAATTTAAAGTAGAGGTAAATCAAGGAGAACCTCAGGTTGAATACAAGGAGGCTTTAACCAAGGTTGCTGCTCACAGAGAAACTTATAAAAAGCAATCTGGGGGTAGGGGTAAATTTGGAGATATTGTCTTTGAAATGAGCCCAGCTGATGATGATTTTGAAGGTTCTGGATTACAGTTTGTAGATCAAATTAAAGGCGGTCGTATACCAAAAGAGTTTATACCTTCTGTAGAGAAAGGGTTTGCGGCCGCTATGATGAATGGTCCTTTAGCTGGTTTTGAGATGGATAGCATGAAGGTGATTTTGAAAGATGGTTCCTTCCATGCAGTGGATTCTGATGCCTTATCTTTTGAATTAGCAGCTAAGATGGGTTACAAGGCGGCTGGTAAGGCGGCTGGTGCCGTAATTATGGAGCCTATTATGAAATTGGAGGTAATTACTCCAGAGGAAAATATGGGTGATATTGTCGGTGATTTGAATCGTCGTAGAGGTACTATCAGTGATATGAGCGATAGAGCTGGTGCAAAGGTTGTAAAAGGTACAGTCCCTCTGTCAGAGATGTTTGGATATGTAACTTCATTGAGAACCTTATCCTCTGGGCGAGCAACATCTACAATGGAATTTTCTCATTACGCTGAAACTCCATCCAATATATCTGAGGGAGTAATTAAAGCGGCTAAAGGAATAACAGCATAAATTAAAGACATGAGTCAGAAGATTAGAATAAAATTGAAGTCTTACGATTATAATCTTGTAGATAAATCTGCAGAAAAAATTGTTAAGACTGTGAAGACTACTGGGGCTGTTGTTACAGGACCAATACCTTTACCAACGCATAAGAAAATATTTACTGTATTAAGATCACCGCATGTAAATAAGAAGTCTCGTGAGCAGTTTAAATTATGTTCTTATAAGAGATTGCTTGATATATACAGTTCTTCATCTAAAACTATAGATGCCTTAATGAAGTTAGAGCTTCCAAGTGGTGTTGAGGTGGAGATCAAGGTATAAATTTCAGTAACATGTCCCGAGCTGCGAGCGAGGGAAAGACGGAGGAAAATAATATCAGGGTTGATTTATTTTAACCCTGTTTTTTTGCAATAAATTTGAGTATTAATTAATAATAATAAGGTATGTCTGGGTTAATTGGAAAAAAAATTGGCATGACAAGCATATTTGACGAGAATGGGAAAAATATTCCTTGTACCGTTATTGAGGCTGGTCCATGTGTGGTCACCCAAGTCAGAACTGTAGAGTTAGATGGGTATTCAGCCCTACAGCTTGGTTTCGATGACAAGGCAGAAAAGCGCGCAAATAAGTCCGAAACTGGACATTTTAAAAAAGCGGGTAGTTCTCCTAAGAAAAAGGTCATTGAATTTCAGGATTTTGATGGGGAATTTAAATTAGGGGATCTTGTAAGCGTAGATGTATTTTCCGAAGGGGAATTTGTTGATGTGGTCGGTACCTCTAAAGGTAAGGGATTTCAAGGTGTAGTTAAGAGGCACGGATTTAGGGGTGTAGGTCAAGCTACTCACGGTCAGCATAACAGATTAAGAGCGCCTGGATCAATTGGTGCTGCTTCTTACCCAGCTAGGGTTTTCAAAGGGATGAAAATGGCGGGAAGAATGGGTACAGACCGTGTTACAGTTCAGAATTTAAAGGTTTTGAAGGTAGTGGCTGATAGAAACCTAATTGTCATAAAGGGATGTGTTCCTGGTCATAAAAACGCTTACGTAACTATACAGAAGTAATGGAGGTAGCAATCTTAGATATAAAAGGAAATGATACAGGTAGAAAGGCAAACCTCTCTGATGCTGTATTTGGTATTGAACCTAATAATCACGCAATTTATCTTGATGTTAAACAATATTTAGCACATCAACGTCAGGGTACTCATAAAACAAAGGAGCGCGCTGAAATTGCTGGTAGTACTAGAAAAATTAAGAAACAAAAAGGAACTGGTACTGCCAGAGCTGGTAGTATAAAGTCTCCAATCTTCCGAGGTGGTGGTCGTATTTTTGGTCCAAGACCAAAGGATTACTCTCAAAAATTGAACAAGAATTTAAAAAGGTTAGCTAGGAGATCCGCATTAAGTACTAAGTTTCGTGATAAGGAAGTAATTGTTTTAGAGGACTTCGATTTTGATACACCACGGACTAAAGATTTCCTATCTGTTTTAAGTTCTTTAGGATTGGATGGGAAAAAATCATTATTTGTGTTGGGCGATTCAAATAAAGGTGTATATTTGTCATCGCGTAATTTCAAAGCTTCGGAAGTTATAACTAACAAGGAGTTAAGTACTTACAAAATTTTAAACGCAAATAGTGTGGTCTTATTAGAAAGTTCTATAGACGGTATTTGTTTAAATCTAATATAGAGTCGGCTATGAGTGTATTGATAAAACCTATTATAACGGAAAAGATGACTGCTGATGGTGAGTTATTCAACCGGTATGGCTTTTTTGTAGATCCTAAGGCCAATAAGATTCAAATTAAAAAAGTGATTGAGGCGACTTATGGAGTTTCAGTCAAGAAGGTAAGAACAATGAATTACGGTCCTTCCAGAAAGTCTAAGTATACGAAGACTGGAGTTCAGCACGGGAAGACAAATGCTACCAAAAAAGCTATTGTTGAAGTAGTTGATGGAGATGTAATTGATTTTTACAGTAATCTATAAAGACGAAAAATGTCAGTTAGAAAATTAAAGCCGGTAACACCTGGTCAGCGTTTTAGAGTTGTGAATGGTTTTGATGCTATTACGACGGCTAAGCCAGAGAAGAGTTTGCTTTCGCCTTTAAAAAAGTCGGGAGGAAGGAATAGTCAGGGAAAGATGACTATACGCCAAAAGGGTGGAGGTCATAAGAGAAGATATAGGATTGTAGATTTTAAAAGGGATAAGTCTAATATTTCTGCTACAGTTAAATCTATCGAATATGATCCAAATAGAACTGCCTTTGTGGCATTATTGGAGTATTCAGATGGTGAGAAGAGGTATATGGTTGCTCAGAACGGATTAAAAGTCGATCAGAGTGTTGTTGCTGGCAGTGATGTGGCACCTGAGATAGGTAATGCTATGGTGCTTAGTGAAATTCCTTTGGGTACTATCATTTCATGCATCGAATTACGTCCTGGTCAGGGAGCTGTGATGGCGCGTAGTGCTGGAACATTTGCTCAATTGATGGCGAAGGATGGTAAATTTGTTACAGTGAAGATGCCCTCTGGTGAAACACGATTACTGTTGTCAGGCTGTATGGCAACTATCGGAGCTGTTTCTAATTCGGATCATCAATTATTGGTTTCTGGGAAAGCGGGAAGAAGTAGGTGGTTGGGTAGAAGACCAAGAACAAGACCTGTTGCGATGAATCCTGTAGATCACCCGATGGGTGGTGGTGAAGGTAGAGCTTCAGGTGGTCATCCAAGGTCACGAAATGGTATACCTGCTAAGGGTTTTAGAACACGTTCTAAAACTAAGAGTACTAATAAATATATTATAGAGCGTAGAAAGAAATAAAATTATAAAGAAATGGCACGTTCATTAAAAAAAGGTCCTTACGTTCATCATAGTCTTTTGAAAAAGGTTTATGCTTCGGCATCTGGTAAAAAGTCGGTTATTAAAACGTGGTCTAGGGCTTCGATGATAACTCCCGATTTTGTCGGTATGACGATTGCTGTGCATAATGGAAGGCAATTTGTTCCTGTTTTCGTTACTGAGAATATGGTAGGTCATAAATTAGGTGAATTTTCACCAACACGTTCCTTTAGAGGTCATGCTGGTGCAAAGAATAAGGGTAAAAAGTAAGCTATGGGAGTTCGAAAAAAGCAAATGGCGGATCGCATTAAGGAGGAAAAAAGGAAAGTCGCATTTGCGAAGCTTAATAATTGTCCTACCTCTCCAAGGAAGATGCGTTTAGTAGCCGATCTTATTCGCGGTGTTGAAGTGGAAAAAGCTTTGGCCGTTTTAAAGTTTAATTCTAAAGAGGCTTCTAGAAAGTTGGAGAAGTTGTTGTTATCTGCAGTTGCGAATTGGCAGGCTAAAAATGAGGAATTGAATATTGAAGATTCTGCCTTATTTGTGTCAGAGATCCGTGTGGATTGCGGTACAATGTTGAAAAGGTTAAGACCTGCTCCACAAGGTCGCGCTCATAGGATTAGAAAGAGATCCAACCATGTAACATTGGTTTTAGGAACAAATAATAATTTAGACGCTTAGAAATGGGACAGAAAACAAATCCAATCGGCAATAGGCTTGGTATTATTAGAGGTTGGGAATCTAACTGGTATGGTGGCAATGATTACGGTGATAAGCTGGCAGAGGATAGTAAGATCCGTAAGTATATCCATGCTAGACTTTCAAAGGCTAGTGTTTCTCGAATAATTATTGAAAGAACTCTTAAGCTAATTACTGTAACTGTAACCACGGCGAGACCTGGTATTATTATTGGAAAGGGTGGACAAGAGGTTGATAAACTGAAGGAAGAGCTTAAGAAGATAACTAAAAAGGAGGTTCAAATAAATATATTTGAGATTAAGCGTCCTGAGGTTGATGCTAATTTAGTGGCGGCTAGTATTGCTAGGCAAATCGAAAGTCGTATTTCATTTAGACGTGCTATAAAGATGTCCGTTGCCGCTGCAATGAGAATGAATGCTGAGGGTATAAAGGTTCAGATTTCTGGCAGATTGAATGGCGCTGAAATGGCTCGATCTGAGACGTATAAGGATGGTAGGATACCTTTATCAACTTTCAGGGCAGATATTGATTATGCATTACATGAGGCTCAAACTACTTACGGTAAGTTAGGTATTAAAGTTTGGATCATGAAAGGAGAGGTGTACGGTAAGCGTGATTTATTTCCATTAGTTGGCATGCAAAAAGGATCTGGCGCAAAGGGATCAGGTAAAAGGGACGGTGGTTCAAAACCGCGTCGTAGAAAGTAATTATAAATAATTTAAGAAATGTTACAACCTAAGAGAACGAAGTATCGGAAAATGCAAAAAGGCCGGATGAAGGGTAATGCTGGAAGAGGTTTTTTATTGTCTAACGGAATGTTCGGTATAAAGTCTATTGGTGATGCGGCGTTTTTAACATCACGTCAGATAGAGGCTGCAAGGATAGCAGCTACTCGTTTTATGAAGAGGGAAGGACAGTTGTGGATAAAGATATTTCCTGATAAGCCCATCACGAAGAAACCATTAGAGGTTAGGATGGGTAAGGGTAAGGGTGCTCCTGAGTACTTTGTTGCCGTAGTTAAGCCAGGAAGAATTATGTTTGAAATCGCTGGGGTATCAATTGATGTTGCAAAGGAAGCTTTAAGATTAGCTGCACAGAAATTACCCGTGAAGACAAAATTTATAGTGGCAAGGGATTATACCACAGGCAATTAATTAAGTAGGTATGAAAAAGAAGGAAATAAGTGAGTTATCTGTTGATGACTTGCAATCTCAGTTGGTAAGCTATAAAAAGCAATACGCAGATTTAAAAATGTCTCATCATGTTACCCCATTGGATAATCCTTTACAGATTAGATCTGTGAGAAAAACGGTAGCTAGGTTAGCTACAGAATTAACAATAAGGGATAACCAATAATTGGTTCGCTTTATGGAGAAAAGAAATTTAAGAAAAGAGAGAGTAGGGGTTGTTACTAGTGATAAGATGGAGAAATCTATCGTAATTGCTGAGGTTAGACGTGTTCAACATCCGATGTATGGTAAATTTGTTTTGAAAACAAAGAAATATGTCGCTCATGATGAGAATAATGACTGTAATATTGGAGACAAGGTTAGAATCATGGAAACAAGACCTATGAGTAAATCGAAGTGTTGGAGGTTAGTAGAAATCTTAGAAAGAGCGAAATAAGTTATGTTACAACAGGAATCTAGATTAAGGGTTGCAGATAATACTGGGGCGAAAGAGGTTTTAACTATTCGAGTTTTAGGTGGTACTAAAAGAAGGTATGCTTCTATTGGGGACAAGATAGTTGTTACTGTAAAGGAGGCTACTCCAAATGGTGGTATAAAAAAAGGTGCTGTTTCTACTGCTGTTGTGGTACGTACCAAAAAAGAGGTGAGAAGATCTGATGGCTCATATATAAGATTTGATGATAATGCTTGTGTACTGCTGAATCCAACTGGAGAGATGAGGGGTACTAGGGTTTTTGGACCGGTCGCAAGGGAATTAAGGGATAAGCAGTTTATGAAAATTGTCTCGTTAGCTCCAGAAGTACTTTAAATTTGTAAGTGATGAAGAAATTAAAAATTAAGACGGGGGATCTCGTAAGAGTTGTAGCAGGTGACGATAAGGGTTCTGAAGGAAAGGTTATTGTTGTTAATATAGATAAGAACAAGGCTATTGTCGAGGGTTTAAATATGGTTTCCAAGCATGAGAAGCCGAGTGCAAAAAACCCACAGGGTGGTATTGTAAAGAAAGAGGCTTTTTTAAATATTTCTAATCTTGCTTTAATTGATCCAAAGAGTGGTAGTTGCACTAGGGTTGGTTACGAGGTTAGGGATGGTAAAAAGGTTAGAGTTTCTAGAAAATCTAATGAAGTAATATAGTTATGACTTACGTTACAAGATTAAAAGGGGATTATGATAATCGAATAGTAAATACTTTGAAAGAAGAATTTGGTTATAAAAATATAATGCAGGTGCCTAAGCTTTTGAAAATTGTTGTTAGTCGTGGAGTTGGTGCGGCTGTAGCTGATAAAAAGCTTATTGATCATGCTGTGGAGGAGATGACGGTTATTACGGGCCAGAAGGCTATTGCAACGATGTCTAAAAAGGATGTTGCTACTTTTAAGTTAAGAAAGGGTATGCCTATTGGTGCAAAAGTTACCTTAAGAGGTGAGCGCATGTTTGAATTTTTAGATCGTTTAGTTACTTCTGCGCTTCCTAGGGTACGTGATTTTCAGGGTATTAAGGCTACTGGTTTTGACGGTCGCGGTAATTATAGTTTAGGTATAACTGAGCAGATTATATTTCCGGAAATTAATATTGATAAAATCAATAGAATTAATGGAATGGATATTACTTTTGTTACAACGGCAGCTACTGATAGAGAGGCAAAGTCCTTATTAACTGAATTAGGTTTACCGTTTAAAAAGAATTAGTATGGCTAAAGAATCAATGAAGGCTCGGGAGAGAAAACGGGAGAGTATAGTTGCTAAATATGCGGATAAGCGAAAAGCCTTAAAGGCTGCTGGTGACTATGAGGCTTTACAAAGGCTTCCTAAAAACGCTTCTCCGGTTAGGTTGCATAATCGTTGTAAATTAACTGGAAGACCTAAGGGCTATATGAGAACTTTCGGAATATCTCGTGTTACGTTTAGAGAAATGGCGAATCGGGGTTTAATTCCTGGTGTTACTAAGGCGAGTTGGTAGGGAATAATAATAAAATGGTTTAAGGTTCAGTATTTTCTGAAAACCAATTCCTAATATATATAAAATGGTTACAGATACTATTGCAGATTATCTTACAAGAATTAGAAATGCTAGCAGTGCTGGGCATAGGGTGGTTGAAATTCCTTCTTCAAATTTAAAGAAGGCTATTACCATTATTTTATTCGATCAAGGTTATATACTCAGTTACAAGTTCGTGGATAGTGATATTCAAGGTGTTATTAAGATAGCGCTGAAGTATGACAGGCTAACAAAAGATCCTGTTATCAAGAATATTCAAAGAATAAGCAAGCCGGGTTTGAGAAAGTATACTTCAAATGAAAATTTGCCTAGGGTTTTAAATGGTTTAGGAATTGCTATAGTCTCCACGTCTCACGGAGTTATGACTAGTAAACAGGCTAAATTGGAAAACGTTGGCGGCGAGGTATTATGCTACGTATATTAAACTACTAAATTTAATTAAATGTCTAGAATAGGAAATAATCCAATTTTGATTCCTGAGGGTGTTGTGGTCGATTTAACCACTGACACGATTGCAGTGAAGGGTAAGTTGGGCGAATTACGTCAGTCTTTTTCGGGAGTGGAGATTGCTTTAAAGGATAATCAGGTTTTTGTAACCAGACCTTCTGATTCCAAGGATCATAAGGCTAAGCATGGTCTTTATCGTTCTCTCGTTTTAAATATGGTAGCTGGTGTTTCTACTGGCTGGGTGAAAGAGCTTGAGTTAGTTGGAGTAGGGTATAGAGCTAGTAATGAGGGTCAAAAATTAGATTTAGCTTTAGGGTTTTCTCATAATATCGTTTTCAATGTAGCCTCTGAGGTGATCGTTGAAACTATTGCTGTGAAAGGCAAGAACCCAGTTATTAAACTTGTGTCTCATGATAAACAGTTGGTTGGGCATGTCGCTGCAAAGATTAGGTCTTTCAGACCACCCGAGCCTTACAAAGGGAAGGGTATCAAATTCGTAGGGGAAATTTTAAGAAAAAAAGCTGGTAAATCAGCTTAATACATTGTATTATGAAATTATCAAATAGAGAGCGTAAGCTCAGGATACGTAGAAGAATACGTAAGGTTTCTCTTGGTACTTCTATTATTCCAAGATTATCTGTTTTTCGAAGTAATAAGGAAATTTATGTACAGCTTGTAGATGATGTTAAGGGTCAAACGTTGGCTTCGGCCTCTTCTCGCGATAAGGATATTGAGTCGGGTGGTAATAAATCTGAAACCGCTTTGGTTGTTGGTAGGTTAATCGCAAAGAAAGCTCTTGAGATTGGCATTAGTAAAGTTGCCTTTGATAGAGGTGGAAATCTCTATCATGGAAGAGTTAAATCTTTAGCTGATGGAGCTAGAGATGCTGGTCTTAAATTTTAATTTAATTATATGTTTCAAAAATATAAAAATGTCGAGACTGTTAAGCCTAGCGGTTTGGATCTAAAAGATAGACTTGTTGGAATACAGCGCGTTACTAAGGTTACTAAAGGTGGTAGAGCTTTCGGCTTTTCGGCGATAGTAGTTATCGGTAATGAGAACGGGGTTGTTGGTCATGGATTAGGTAAGTCGAAGGAGGTTGCTACAGCTATCTCTAAGGCTGTTGAGGATGGCAAAAAGAATCTAGTAAGGATACCTTTAAATAAAGGTACTTTACCACACGAACAAAAGGGTAAATTTGGTGGTGCTCGTGTTTACATTCAACCAGCATCTCAGGGTACTGGTGTTATTGCAGGTGGTGCTGTTAGGGCTGTTTTAGAATCTGTAGGAGTTCATGATGTATTGTCTAAGTCTCAGGGCTCTTCTAATCCACATAATGTAGTAAAGGCTACTTTTGATGCGCTTTTACAGTTAAGGGATGCTAAAACCATATCTAGTCAACGAGGTGTTTCGTTAGAAAAAGTATTCAAAGGTTAATTTCATTTTATGGAGAAGATAAGGGTTACTAAGGTTAGGAGTAGTATAAGAAAGCCTCAAAATCAGAAGGATACTCTTTTGGCTTTAGGCTTAAAGAGAGTTGGTCAGATAGTTGTTCATGATAGTACTCCAAGTATATTGGGTATGATTGGTAAGGTTGAGCATTTAGTTTCGGTACAAAAGGCGTAAAAAGATAAGCAATGAATTTAAGTAATCTACAGCCTTCAGAGGGTTCGGTTAATAGAGACGGAAAAAGACTTGGAAGAGGTCAGGGTTCAGGTAAAGGCGGCACTGCTGCTCGTGGTCACAACGGAGCTAAGTCTAGGTCTGGATATTCCAAGAAGCTAGGTTTTGAAGGTGGGCAAATGCCCTTACAAAGGCGTGTGCCTAAATTTGGTTTCACTAACATAAATCGCAAGGATTATAAAGGGGTGAGTTTGGCTCGTCTACAATTGTTGCTAGATAGTAATGAGGGGTTGTCGGAGATAACATTAGATACCTTAGTTGAAAATCGAGTTGTTCGTAAGAGGGATTTGGTAAAGATACTTGGAGATGGTGAGTTAACTTCAGCTGTTAAGGTATCGGTTCATAAGTATACAGCTCAGGCTAAGAAAGCTATTGAACTAGCTGGCGGCGAAGCTATCAGTTTGTAAGGATTATTTTAATTATGAAAAAATTTATTGAGACACTTTCTAATATCTGGCGAATTGAAGAGTTAAGGAATCGTATATTTTTAACCCTTGGTATGCTTTTAGTATATAGATTTGGTTGTCAGATCGTTCTTCCAGGAATTGATTCAACTCAACTTGGTGGTCTTTCAGATGGAACTGATCAAGGAATATTTGGATTATTAAATGCTTTTACAGGGGGTGCATTTGCGAATGTTTCTATTTTTGCTCTTGGAATCATGCCTTACATATCAGCTTCTATCGTGGTTCAACTGATGGGGATTGCTATTCCCTATTTACAGAAACTTCAAAAAGAGGGAGAGAGCGGGCGTAAGACAATTAATCAGATAACAAGATGGTTAACCATTGGTATATGCATAGTTCAGGCTCCAGCTTATTTATATGGTCTCGAGGCTTTTGGAGTAAGGGATAGTGCTTTTTTACTTGGTAAAGGTTTAGACTTCATTATACCAGCTGTAATGATATTGGTTACAGGTTGTGTGTTTGCAATGTGGTTGGGTGAGAAAATTACGGATAAGGGTATTGGTAATGGTATTTCTTTGCTTATTATGATAGGTATTATAGCTACAATGCCCCAATCTTTTGTTCAGGAATTTATATCAAGAACCACTGAGAATAATGGTGGATTGATGTTTATTTTGTTAGAAATAATTCTTTGGTTTATTGTTATACTAGCTTGTATTTTATTGGTAATGGCTACTAGGCAAATTCCTGTTCAATATGCTAGGAGGACAGCGTCCGGCGGTTATGAGAAGAATGTTGTAGGGACGAGGCAATATATTCCATTGAAATTAAATGCCTCTGGGGTTATGCCTATAATATTTGCACAAGCTATTATGTTTGTGCCAGGTTTAGTAGGAGGGACATTCCATGATTCACCGGTAGGAGAGTGGATACAGGTTGAGTTTTCTAACATATTTGGTTGGGCATACAATTTACTCTTTGCCTTATTGATAATTATATTTACATATTTTTATACAGCGATAACCGTTCCTACAAATAAAATGGCAGATGATCTTAAGAGAAGTGGTGGGTTTATTCCTGGCATTCGACCAGGCAAGGAGACTGGAGATTATCTAGATAAAATAATGTCATTAATTACACTTCCTGGATCTATTTTTCTAGCATTGTTAGCAATATTACCGGCAATAGTTGTTTCTTTGTTAAATGTTCAGGCTGGTTGGGCTTTATTTTATGGCGGAACTTCGCTTTTAATTATGGTTGGGGTGGCTATTGATACTGTTCAACAGGTAAATTCTTACTTATTGAATAGACATTATGACGGTTTAATGAAAACGGGAAAAAATAGAAAAGTAGCGTAATATGGCAAAACAAGCAGCTATTGAGCAGGATGGAGCGATTATCGAAGCGTTGTCTAATGCCATGTTTAGGGTTGAGTTAGAAAATGGACATGTGGTAACTGCTCATATTTCTGGTAAGATGAGGATGCATTACATTAAATTATTGCCAGGAGATAAGGTTAAATTAGAGATGAGTCCATACGATTTAACCAAGGCAAGAATAACATACAGATATTAAATACAAGATGAAGGTAAGAGCATCAGTAAAGAAGCGGAGTGCGGACTGCAAGATAGTTCGTCGTAAGGGTAGATTATACGTAATCAATAAGAAGAATCCTAGATTTAAACAAAGACAAGGGTAGATATGGCAAGAATCGCAGGTATTGATATTCCAAAGCAGAAAAGAGGTGTTATCGCCTTAACTTACATATTTGGGATTGGTAGTAGTAGATCAAAACTGATACTAGAGAAGGCTCAGGTTGAGGGGAATACTAAGGTTTCAGATTGGAATGATGATGAAATTGGTCGTATTAGAGAGGTTATCTCCTCATTTACTATAGAAGGTGAATTACGTTCTAAGACTCAATTGGAGATTAAGCGTTTGATGGATATTGGTTGTTACCGAGGTATTCGCCATAGGTCTGGCTTGCCGCTTAGAGGTCAACGCACTAAGAATAATTCTAGGACTAGAAAAGGCAAGCGTAAAACAGTAGCTAATAAGAAAAAAGCTACTAAATAATATAGATTATGGCAAAGTCAGGTACTAAGGTAGCTAAGAAGCGAAAGGTAATAGTAGATGCGGTCGGAGAGGCTCATATAAGTGCTTCGTTCAATAACATTATTATTTCCCTAACGAATAAGAAGGGCGATGTCATTTGTTGGTCATCCGCCGGGAAACACGGTTTTCGTGGTTCTAAGAAAAACACGCCATACGCGGCACAGGTTGCCGCAGAGGATTGTGCTAAAATTGCACATGAGGCAGGTTTGAGAAAGGTGAAAGTTTTCGTTAAGGGTCCAGGGAATGGCAGGGAGTCTGCTATAAGATCTCTGCATAATGCAGGTATCGAGGTAACGGAAATTATCGATGTTACACCCATGCCTCACAATGGATGTAGACCATCAAAGAGAAGAAGAGTTTGATTTATTATTTTTCAACAGAGATGTAATTACGATTACTGAAGGATAAGCCTTAATTCATAGTCTCATCTCTATAACAAAAGAAAATGGCAAGATATACAGGACCAAAATCAAAAATTGCACGTAAGTTCGGGGAAGCAATCTTCGGGGATGATAAGTCTTTCGAGAAAAAGAATTATCCACCTGGGCAGCATGGTAATAATAGACGAAGAGGAAAGAAATCTGAGTATTCAGTTCAATTGATGGAAAAGCAGAAGGCTAAGTACACCTATGGTATTCTAGAAAGACAATTTAGGAATCTATTTGCGAAGGCGAACCGTAGTAAAGGTGTAACAGGTGAGGTTTTACTTCAGCTTTGTGAGTCTCGTTTAGACAATGTAGTTTATCGCATGGGTGTTTCTCCTACTAGGAATGGTGCTAGGCAACTAGTTTCTCATCGCCATATCACTGTAAATGGGGGGTTAGTAAATATTCCTTCTTATTCATTGAAACCCGGTGACGTTGTTGGTGTAAGGGAGAAGTCGAAATCCTTACAAACTATTCAAGACTCTTTGTCTGCTAGTAGTAATGTTTATGAGTGGATGACATGGAACACTTCACAGAAGGAGGGTACTTTTGTTGCTATTCCAGAAAGATTACAAATTCCAGAAAATATCAAGGAGCAATTAATTGTCGAGTTATACTCTAAATAAATAACACTAATCTAAATTATGGCATTATTTAATTTTCAGAAGCCCGATAAAGTAATAATGATAGATTCCTCGGATTTTGAGGGGAAGTTTGAATTTAGACCTTTGGAACCGGGTTACGGATTAACAGTTGGTAACGCATTAAGAAGAGTGTTATTATCCTCATTGGAAGGACACGCAATTACTTCCGTTAGAATTGATAAAGTTTCTCATGAGTTTTCGGTAATTCCGGGGGTCGTAGAGGATGTTACTGAGATAATATTGAATTTAAAACAAGTTCGTTTTAAAAAACAGATAGAAGATACAGATTCTGAGATTGTTACGGTTTCGGTGAGTGGTAAAGATCAATTATTAGCTGGTGATTTTCAGAAGTTTATTTCAGGATATCAGGTTTTAAATCCTGATTTGGTAATATGTAATATGGATGCTAAGGTTAGCTTCAATATGGATATTACCATTGAAAAGGGAAGAGGTTATGTACCTGCCAATGAGAATAAAAAATCTGGTTCTCCTATGGGAACAATAGCAATTGATGCCGTTTTTACGCCTATAAAGAACGTCAAGTATAGCATTGAGAATTTCCGTGTTGAGCAGAAAACTGATTATGAAAAGTTAGTATTTGAAATAGTTTCCGATGGTTCTATTCATCCAAAGGATGCTTTAACCGAGGCCGCAAAGGTTCTGATTCATCATTTTATGCTTTTTTCTGATGAGCGTATTACTCTTGAGGCAGACGAAATTGCTCAAACAGAGACTTACGATGAAGAGTCACTTCACATGCGTCAGTTATTAAAGACGAAGCTCGTAGATATGGATCTTTCGGTCAGAGCATTAAATTGTTTAAAAGCTGCCGAGGTTGATACCCTAGGTGATTTAGTGTCTTTTAATAAGAATGATCTAATGAAATTTAGAAATTTTGGTAAGAAGTCCTTGACAGAGCTAGAAGAACTAGTCATAAATAAGGGTCTTAATTTTGGAATGGATTTGGCTAAGTATAAGTTAGATAAAGATTAACTATTAATTCTTTCAGGAAGGGATAAGCCCTCAGTTGGAGAATTTAATATCAAAGAATTATAATGAGACACGGAAAAAAGGTCAATCACCTAGGAAGAAAAAAGGCTCATAGAACAGCCATGTTGGCAAATATGGCATGTTCGTTAATTGAGCATAAAAGGATTAATACTACTGTCGCCAAGGCTAAGGCTCTTAAACAATTTATTGAGCCTTTAGTAACACGATCAAAAGCGACAAATAACCAGACTACAGAAAAAGGCAGTCATAATAGAAGGATAGTTTTTAAAAATTTACGTGATAAATTTGCTATTACTGAGCTATTTACTGTAATATCTGAAAAAATAGGAGATAGGCCAGGTGGTTATACTCGTATCATTAAGCTTGGGACTCGTTTAGGTGATAATGCTGATATGGCGATGATCGAGCTGGTTGATTTTAATGATTTATATAATTCTGTAAAAGCTAAGAAAAAATCAACTAGACGTAGCAAAAGATCACCCGTTATTTCGAATAGCGAAGGCGTCAATGAACAATCCGAGGCGGCAACAAATGTAGAGGCTAAAGAAGGGGAGTGATATTTCTATATTATAGTATTTAGGAAAGGGAATAAGTTTAAGTACTTATTCCCTTTCTGTTTTCGAGGTTCCAGTGGTGTAAGATTAATTAGTTCAAGGATTAATGGTAATTAATTTAGATAGATTTATTAATTTTGGCATTATAAATTAGTATTTGTTAGTAGTATCACATATAAATAAATGGCTCATTTTATAAATTTGGTTATCAATGAAATATCAATCTAAGAAGAAGGCTATAATACTTTTAGCAGACGGTACTATTTTTCACGGGAAATCAGTAGGCGGCATTCAGGGCAGTGCGTTTGGTGAGGTTTGTTTTAATACAGGTATGACAGGGTATCAGGAAATATTTACTGATCCTTCTTATTTTGGTCAGTTGATGGTTACTACGAATGCGCACATTGGAAATTATGGAACCAAGACCGATGAGTCCGAATCTAGCTCGGGAAAGATTTCTGGACTAATCTGTAAGAATTTTAGCTATGAACATTCGCGAGTAAGTGCAGATATGAGCTTGCAGCAATTTATGAAGAGCAATGGATTGTTCTCCATTTCTGATGTTGATACCAGAGCTTTAGTAACTCATATACGAGATAACGGAGCTATGAATGCTGTCATGTCTACAGAGATTTCAGATATAGAGGGGCTTAAGAGATCTTTAAGTAATATACCTACTATGGAGGGTCTGGAGCTTGCTTCTAAAGTTTCTACAACTAAGGCATATTTTCTAGGGAGTGATAACCATCCTACCAGAATAGCCATTTTAGACTTAGGTGTGAAAAGATCTATTCTTGATAACTTACTAAATAGAAATACCTTGCTTAAAGTGTTCCCATATAATACGAGTTTTGAAGAATTAGCTGCATGGAAACCAGATGGGTACTTGATTTCTAATGGTCCCGGTGACCCAGAGCCGCTATTAGAGGTAATAAATACAGTAAAGAATATTATTAGTAGTAATGTGCCCGTATTTGGTATTTGTTTAGGGCATCAAATAATTGCATTGGCTAATGGTGTTTCTACGTTTAAAATGCACAACGGACATAGAGGTATAAATCATCCCATACTTAACCTAAGTACAGGGAAGGGGGAGGTGACTTCGCAAAATCATGGTTTCGCTATTGATCGAGGTGAAACTGAGGCTCATGGAGATTTGGAGATAACTCATGTGCATTTAAATGACAATACTGTTGCGGGAATCAGAATGAAAGATAAGCCTGTTTTTTCAGTACAATATCATCCAGAGGCTAGTCCTGGTCCTCACGACTCCAGATATTTGTTCGATGATTTCTTTGTAGCAATACAAGAGCGTACTATGGATAAACTTAAAGGTTAGTTATTTTACATAAGTAATTTCAGGTAGCTGTTAGTGGGTTTGGTTGTATCTAAAATTAATAATATAAATAAAAGAAGTAAAAGATGAGTATAATTTTAGGCGTACATGCGAGACAAATTTTAGATTCAAGAGGCAATCCTACAGTCGAGGTAGATGTAGTTACAGAAAATGGTGTAATGGGTAGAGCCGCTGTTCCTTCTGGTGCATCAACTGGGGAACATGAAGCTGTAGAGTTAAGAGACGGTGGAAAAGCATTTATGGGTAAAGGAGTTTCTAAGGCTATAGATAATGTAAACAATGTTATTGCCGAAGAGATAATTGGATTATCGGTATTCGATCAGAACTTATTAGATCAAACCATGATTGAATTGGATGGCACTTCAAATAAGTCAAAATTAGGAGCTAATGCCATATTAGGTGTTTCTTTAGCTGCTGCCAAGGCTGCCGCTAATGAATTAGGATTATCGTTGTTTAGGTACGTCGGTGGAGTTAGTGCTAATACTCTGCCTGTTCCTATGATGAATATAATAAATGGAGGGTCTCATTCAGATGCGCCAATTGCCTTTCAAGAATTTATGGTGATGCCTGTTAAGGCTAAGACTTTTTCTCATGCTATGCAGATGGGTACTGAAATTTTTCATCACTTGAAAAAGGTTTTACGTGACAGAGGTTTAAGTACAGCTGTTGGTGATGAAGGAGGTTTTGCGCCTAATTTGGCAGGAGGTACTGAAGATGCTTTAGATACTATAGCGATAGCAGTAAGTAATGCTGGCTACACATTAGGAGATGATGTAATGATTGCTCTTGATTGCGCCGCAGCAGAATTTTTTGTTGATGGTAAATATGACTATACCAAGTTTGAAGGAGATAAAGGGGTTATTAGAAGTTCTGAGAAGCAGGCACAATATTTAGCAGATCTTTCTAAGAAATATCCCATAATTTCCATTGAAGATGGAATGGATGAGAATGATTGGGACGGTTGGAAAGCTTTGACAGATAAAGTTGGAGATAAAGTACAACTAGTAGGAGATGACTTATTTGTAACTAATGTAGAGCGTTTGTCTACAGGTATAGAAAAAGGGATAGCCAATTCTATATTGATAAAAGTAAATCAGATTGGAACCCTAACGGAGACTATAGCAGCTGTCAATATGGCTAAGAATGCTGGGTATACCTCAGTGATGTCTCATCGTTCTGGAGAAACGGAAGATAATACCATAGCTGATTTAGCAGTAGCCTTGAATACTGGACAGATAAAAACAGGATCTGCTTCGCGTTCAGATCGTATGGCTAAGTACAATCAACTACTAAGAATAGAAGAAGAACTTGGTACGACAGCGTATTATCCAGGAGAGAATGCTTTCAACTTAAAATAGTAAATATTATTAATATTAAAACCTTTCTTTAATAAGAGAGGTTTTTTTGCTTTATTGTAAGATAATTCCCATTTTAGCAGTGATGCTTATAATGTCACTATATTTTTTATATGAATAATTTTTTATTTGTTGCTGCCGAGAACGACGGGATTCATAACTGCAAAGCTGGGGGCATGGGAGATGTTGTTCGCGATGTTCCTAGAGAAATTGCTGATAATGGAGATAGAGTTCACGTTGTGGTACCTTCCTATTCAAGATTGCATAAAGATGGTGTTTTTATAATGGACTTAGAGTTCCCTTTAAGAGGCACTCAGTATGTAGCATCACTTTATAAAGTGACACCAAAAAAAGAACAAGAACATAGCACGCATTATGTTATACATCATCCAGAAATTCAAGAAGGAGGTATTGCTCACATCTACCATGATGATCCTACAGAACCCTTTTTTAACGATGCTATAAAATATTTTATATTTTGTACTGCAGTAGTTGAAGCAGTTAAGGTGAATGCTTTTGGAGAATTAGATATTATCCATATGCATGATTGGCATGCGAGTACTATTCTCTTTTTAAAAACGTATCATCCAAACTATCAATGTCTTCATAACATACGCTACGTTTATAGTATTCATAACTTAGCCATTCAAGGTATTCGTCCTTTTTATGATAACTATGCTTCTCTTGGTAACTGGTTTCAAGATATACATTTAGACCAAGAAACATTAAGAGATTCTAGATACACAGATTGTGTTAATTTAATGGCGGTGGGTATACGATTAGCAGATGCTGTCCACACGGTTTCCCCATCTTATAAGGAAGATGTTCTTTTACCCAGCAGAGCTCCAGAATTCATAGGCGGTGAAGGTCTAGAAGAAGATCTTCAGGTGGCCAATACGCAAGGTAGACTGTTTGGCATATTGAACGCATCTAACTACAGTAACATTAGAACCGCAGCGAAAGGTATGCTGTATAAGAATACAATTAAGGCCTTATTTAGATGGTTACAAGACGAGTCCAAAAAGTATAAATCCGATTTCTTGGCTCATACAGGAGAGAAGGTTATAGATCTTGAATGTAGTAGTCCAAAATTTGTAATGTCTAGCGTTGCTAGATTAACCGAGCAAAAATTTTACTTTTTTAAAAGATCTCCAGAAGCTTTGGAGCAAATTTTAGTGAAGCTTGAGAGTGTTGGTGGCATCTTTATGCTATTAGGAACTGGAGATCCTGATTATGAAGAACATTTTAGAAAACTGAGCTATAGGCATAAGAATTTTATATTTACCAATGGACAATCAGAGGATTTGATTGATTCGATTTATATGGAATCAGATTTGTATTTTATGCCAAGTCTTTTTGAGCCGTGCGGGATTAGCCAGATGTTGGCAATGCGTAATGGGAATCCTTGCTTAGTGCATCATACAGGCGGACTCAAAGACACAGTTTATCACTTAAAGACTGGTTTTTCCTTTGATGGAAATACGTATGATGAAAAAATTGAGAATATGGTGTCAGTATTTAACGAGGCACTAGCTATTTGGCAGGAGCATCCAACGCAATGGAGAAAATTGAAGGTCAATGCTAAAAAGGTAAGATTTACTTGGGAGAAATCAATCTCAGAATATTACAAGAATTTATATCATTTGTAAAATAAAAATTTGAGAGAGTTTTATTGGATTTCTTGTTAATATATTGGTAAACGAATTTACAAAATTGTTAAAACGGCGGTTTTTTCTTAAATTTACTAATCAACAAATCTTAAGAAATAACGTATGTCAGACAAAGCTATTTTAAAATATAATGAGGAGGAATACGAATTTCCTGTAGTTAAAGGAAGTGAAGATGAATTAGCAATAGATTTGAAGACATTACGATCTGCAACGGGTGGTATAATTACCATTGATCCAGGATTTAAGAATACAGGATCTTGCCAGAGCGCTATTACCTTCTTAAATGGAGAAGAGGGAGTATTACGATATAGAGGCTATTCTATCGAGGATTTAGCTGAAAAGGCAGATTTCT
>Ga0115565_10000621_pt1 | contig 30613 bp, 30 predicted proteins | sample COGITO_mtgs_1105_FD_87199 | JGI IMG/M metagenome (GOLD analysis project Ga0115565, IMG submission 87199) | Pelagic marine microbial communities from North Sea - COGITO_mtgs_110530 | ecosystem: Environmental > Aquatic > Marine > Epipelagic | place: Germany:Helgoland, sampling site Kabeltonne... | reverse complement strand
ATCTCTAGAACCAAAACCAAAACCAACTGTACCGTTAAAATAGATGTTTTCAGCAGTGAAAAGAATTCTGTCATAATTTAAAGAAAATGGTTTTAGAGATAAACCACCGAGTTCAAAATATATACTGTTTTTGTGTATATAATAAGATTTTTTTTCTTTATCATTTTGAGAAAAAGAATTTATTGAGATTAAAAAACAACAGCAAGAGAAAATTATATTTTTCATAGTCTTAATTTTATGTTTATTAAAACTAACTTTATAATAAAAAAAAGAGTCCAGAATTTCACAATTTGTGATATTCTGGACACATTTATAATTTTCTGGACTCTTTTCACTATTTATTTACCAAAACAAACTCTCCTTTTTCAATTAAAGGAATTGCTTGTTTGTATTTTACTTCTTTTTCAACTCCACTCATTACGTTTTTAATCGTAACTTTTTCGTTTCTACCAATTTTAGGTTGCTCTCTTACAATAGTTTCAATTGGCTCAGATTTCTGTGGTCTTGAATTTTGAATGGCTTGTTCTGTAGAGTTCTGAACATCTGCTTTACTCGTATTTAAACGCTCTCTTTTCTGACTTCTGGCTTCAGAAATTTGAGAACGGTCTTGTACAGGCAATTCTCCTTTAAATAAGAAAGATAAAACTTCTTTATTAATTTCATCTACAGTTTTCTTGAACAATTCAAAAGCTTCAAACTTGTAAATTAACAAAGGATCTTTTTGTTCATAAGAAGCATTTTGAACAGACTGTTTCAACTCATCCATTTTACGCAAATGCTCTTTCCAGTTTTCATCTATAATTGCTAAAGTGATATTTTTTTCAAAGTCTGTAACCAAACTTTTCCCTTCACTTTCATACGCTTCTTTCAAGTTTGTTACAACTTGTAAAGATTTTGTTCCGTCCGTAAAAGGAACTACGATTCGTTCATATCGATCGCCTTCATTTTCAAAAACATCTTTAATCACAGGAAACGCTAAAACTGCATTTCTTTCGATTTTTTCTTTGTAATGTTCTGTAACAATTTCATATAATTTGTCTGTCATTTCTTTTTCAGACATTTTATTGAATTCATCTTCAGAAAAAGGAGATGTCATTGAAGAGAATTTAATCAATTCAAATTCAAAATTCTGAAAATCTTTAGCAGCTTTATTATTGTTGATGATTAATTCGCACGTATCATAAATCATGTTGGCAATATCAACCTGCAAACGTTTTCCATCTAACGCATTACGTCTTCTTTTATAAACAAACTCACGTTGAGCGTTCATAATATCATCATATTCTAATAAACGTTTTCTGATACCAAAGTTGTTTTCCTCAACTTTCTTTTGTGCTCTTTCAATAGATTTTGAGATCATAGAATGCTGAATTACTTCACCTTCTTTTAATCCCATTCTATCCATCATTTTGGCAATTCTATCAGAACCAAACAAACGCATTAAATTGTCATCTAAAGCAACATAGAATTGCGTTGAACCAACATCTCCTTGTCTTCCTGCACGTCCTCTTAACTGTCTATCAACTCTTCGTGAATCGTGTCTTTCAGTACCAATAATAGCTAAACCACCTGCTTTTTTTACTTCTGGAGATAATTTAATATCCGTTCCACGACCTGCCATGTTTGTTGCAATAGTTACAACTCCAGATTTACCAGCTTCTGCAACAACATCAGCTTCACGTTTGTGTAATTTTGCGTTTAGAATATTATGAGGAATTTTACGCATTTGTAACATTCTACCTAATAATTCTGATATTTCTACAGAAGTTGTTCCTACTAAAACAGGACGATTTTCTGCTACTAACTTTACAATATCTTCAATAACTGCATTGTATTTTTCACGCGCAGTTTTGTAAACCAAATCTTCTTTATCATCTCTTTGAATTGGTTTATTTGTAGGTATTTCTACAACATCTAATTTATAGATTTCCCATAATTCTCCAGCTTCAGTTATCGCTGTTCCTGTCATTCCAGACAGTTTTCTGTACATTCTAAAGTAATTCTGTAAAGTAACTGTTGCAAAAGTTTGTGTAGCATCTTCAATTTTTACATTTTCTTTTGCTTCAATTGCTTGGTGTAAACCATCAGAATAACGACGACCATCCATAATACGTCCAGTCTGTTCATCAACAATCATGACTTTATTTTCCATCACAACATATTCCACATCTTTTTCAAAAACAGTATATGCTTTTAAAAGTTGATTCATGGTATGAATACGTTCACTTTTAATGCTAAAATCTTTATATAATTCGTCTTTTTGAGCTGCTTTTTCTTCTTTAGTAGTTTCAGAGCTATCAATTTCGCCAATTTTTACTCCAATATCTGGAAGTACAAAGAAATTATCATTTTGAGTTTTTTCTGATAAATGAGCAATTCCTTTATCTGTTAAATCTATTTGATTATTTTTTTCTTCAACAACAAACCACAAATCTTCATCTACTTCTGGCATCAACTTATTGTTGTCAGCCATATAGGTGTTTTCAGTTTTCTGTAAAATTTGTTTGATTCCATCTTGTGATAAAAATTTAATTAACGCTTTATTTTTAGGTAAACCTCTATACACTCTTAATAATAAAAAGCCACCATCTTTATCATTTCCTTCTGCTAATAATTTTTTAGCTTCTGCTAAAACTTTTACCAAATGTTGTTTTTGTAAAGTAACAATATCAGCAACTAATGGTTTTAGTTCTGTAAATTCATGTCTGTCTCCTTGAGGAACTGGTCCAGAAATAATTAACGGAGTTCTTGCATCATCAATTAAAACAGAATCTACTTCATCAATAATGGCATAATTTGGTGGTCTTTGCACTAAATCGTCTTTAGAGCTAGCCATATTATCACGTAAATAATCGAAACCAAATTCGTTATTAGTTCCATAAGTGATGTCTGCATTATAGGCTTTTCTTCGAGCATCTGAGTTTGGTTGATGATAATCGATACAATCTGTAGATAAACCATGGAATTCAAAAATTGGTCCCATCCAAGCTTTATCACGTTTTGCCAAATAATCATTTACTGTAACTAAATGCACACCATTTCCAGTTAATGCATTTAAGTAAACTGGTAAAGTAGAAACTAGTGTTTTTCCTTCTCCAGTCATCATTTCTGCAATTTTACCTTGATGTAAAACAGAACCACCAATTAACTGAACATCATAATGAATCATGTCCCAAGTAACAGGTTTACCTGCAGCATCCCAAGAATTTGCCCAATACGCTTTATCGCCTTCTAAATTTACATTGTCTCTTTCTGCAGAGATTTCTCTATCAAAAGGAGAAGCAGTAACTTCAATTTCTTCATTTTCTACAAAACGTTTAGCAGTTTCTTTTACAACAGCAAAAGCTTCTGGCATAATTTTCAATAACGTTTCTTCAGAAACTTTGTAAGATTCGTCTTTTAGAGCATCAATTTCAGTATAAATATCTTCTTGTCTGTCTATATCTGCACCTTTTGCTTCTGCTTCTAATGCTTCAATTTTATCATTAAACTCTTTTAAAGCTTCCTTAATAATATTTTTGAATTCTTGTGTTTTGGCTCTTAACTCATCATGAGAAAGTTTAGCGATTGCTGCTTCAAATTTTCTTACATCATCTACAACTGGTTGTAAATTTTTTAAATCTTTTTGCTGTTTATCACCTACAAAAAGTTTTATTACTGAATTTAAAATGCTCATTTTTTATATGTTTTTATCAGCTTTTAATAAAGCTGTATTATTTGGTTGTATGTCAGTTTCTTATCAAAAGGAAAAAAGAATTATTTTATAGATTCCTGTTTTCTCAGGAATAACAGTTTTAACTATAATTTGAGGTTAAAACTACAAAAGCTCTTTTTAATTAAAAACAAAAAAAAAGCCTCTTTAGAGACTTTTTATATTTTATTTTGATGTTTAATATTCATCCTCGTTCCAAAGATAATCATCCTCTGTAGGATAATCTGGCCAAATTTCAACGATAGAGTCATACGCATCACCTTCATCTTCTATATCTTGTAGATTTTCCACTACTTCTAAAGGAGCTCCAGTTCTAATAGCATAATCTATTAATTAGTCTTTGGTTGCTGGCCAAGGTGCATCTGCTAAATAAGATGCTAATTCTAATGTCCAATACATTTCTTTCTGTTTAATTTTGTGCAAAAATAATTTTTTTACGCAATTATGCAAGTCTTTTTTAAGAAATATACCTTAAAGATCTTAAAATATTTTATAAAACACTAAAAATCAATTATTTAGTTATTAAAAATTTTCTAATTTCTTTAATATCGATAAAAAAAGAACGTAACATGAAAAGATTTCTTTTAGCAACGCTCTAAGATTTCTTTATTGTTTTGTAGGAATCCATTTAATTTCCTCTACTTGCAAATCTAAAGACAATTTTCGTGCCAGCACAAAAAGATAGTCAGAAAGTCGGTTTAAATATTTTAATACGTTTTCATTAATTGGCTCATCATCATTTAACTCTACAGATAAGCGTTCTGCACGTCTGCAAACACATCTTGCAACGTGACAGAATGACACTGCTTGATGGCCTCCAGGTAAAATAAAATGAGTCATTTGGGGTAATACTTCATCCATTTTATCAATTTCATTTTCTAAAAATAAAATGGAATCTCCATCAATTTTTGGAATATTTAAACGCTCTTTGCCAGATTTTAAGGTTTCTTTTTCTGGAGGTGTTGCCAACATTGCACCCAAAGTAAACAATTCGTTTTGAATTTTTAACAATGCTTCTTTGGCATCTTCGTTAATTTCTTGGTCTTTTATCAAACCAATATAAGAGTTCAATTCATCTACAGTTCCATAACTTTCTATGCGCGAATTGTACTTTTTTACTCTTGTGCCTCCAAATAGCGCAGTTGTGCCATTATCACCCGTTTTTGTGTATATTTTCATGTTTGGTTTTTCAAAGTTTAATTTTAAAAAATCAAAGTTACGAAGATTGAAATTTGTTTAAAGAAATCTTAGCATTATTTAACAAAATAACCAAAAGAAAATTAAAAGGTTGTTTTTTTAATTAAAGAATTACACATTTCAACAATTACACTTATTTAAACTCTAATAATAAAATGTTCTTTTACTTGTTCTTTTCTGAAAAAAATCAATCCAAAATAATACAAATCAATAGTAACAGTTGCTTCCTGTAAATTGATTATTTTTTGCCATTCTTTTTTGTGTTTTTTATGTTGATGAATTTGATCAACAATAATAATATGATGGGAATTTAAACTCTTAAAATTTACATTTATTAAAGTTGATAAATCTTTAGTAAATAGCATTTTATAAGTTTTATTTGTGTTTTCTATAAATGAATTTACATTAAAATTAATATGATTAATTTCAAAATAATTCACAATTTTAGTCAATATTACTAATTGTTTTTTTGATAGATTTTCTAAATCTTTATATTCTAATAAATCGCTTTTTTTTATTTTTTGTTGATACAATCCTTTGGTTATAAAATCGTACACAAAAGGCGAATGCAGACCATGTTGATTTTGAGATTTTATTAAAAATTGGAAGTAAGAATACTTTTTGAAAAACATTAAAATTTGTTCTAATTAAGATTGATGAATTTGTTTATTAAAATGATTAAATTCGCTGAAACAAACTTACAAAAATCTACTGAAATGATTCAGAAAAACGAATATGCTCCCTATTTTGAACAATATATTCAATTAGTTACAAAAGGGGGGAAGTCTATTCTTCAAAATATGGAAGATTCTCAAAAAGAATTCGAAAATATTTTAAGAGACCTACCAAAAGACAAACACGAGTTTGCTTATGCTGAAGGTAAATGGACTATTAAAGAATTGATACAACATATTATTGATACAGAGCGTGTTTTTTGTTACAGAGCTTTGTGTTTTGCCAGAAATGATGCAACTTCTTTACCGGGTTTTGATCAAGATGTTTTTGTTGATAATGGCAATGCAAATCAATTAAATTATACTGATTTACTATCCGAAATGGAAACTTTAAGAAAATCTACCATTCAATTATATAAAAGTTTTTCGGAGGAAGCTTTGTTGCGAACTGGAGTTGCTTCTGGCAATAAAATGTCTGTAAGAGCTTTGGGTTATTTATTTTCTGGTCATCAAATGCATCATTTAAACATTGTTACAGAAAGATATTTGTAAATTTGCAAAAACTAATTTTTAGCTTATGACTTTACCAAAATTTTTATTGGCGGATAATAGTAACTTTCCAGATGATATTTTTGTATTACACACAGAGTTTCCTCGATTTTTAATTAATTTAAAAGATGATGAAATAGAATGGTTCGAAGATTTAACTGGAGAAAGTGAAGAAGATATATCAACAGAATTAGCAGATTTGATGGATAAAGCTGGAGAATTTTATGATACTGAAATGAAACAATTCGAAGATTAAATTGAATTAAAAATATATAAAAAATGCCCAAGTTCGTTTTTAACCGAATCTTGGGCACCAACTAACCAACCAGTTTACTGAAACTTAATCTAAAAAATATTTTTGTTATTTTTTAGATTTTTAGTTGAACTAACCCCGCTGAAAAGCGGGATTATTGTTTTATAATTGAATCTATAGTTTTAATTTTTATTTGCTGTAACAGGAATTTTATAAACCTCTCCTTTTATGGTTCCTTTTACCTTTACTTTTTTGTAGTTTAATTGCTTTTTGATGTAAGTATTAAAATCTGCAATCTCTGAATCTACTGAAATAACAACAATCTCATTCTCATTATTAATCATAAATGAGATTTCTACTTTTTCAGTTTTTTTAAATTCGATAGGAATTTTGCTGCCAAGCAATTCAACAATTTCTGTTCTTAATTCTTTTGTAATTTTTGATGGCTCTTTTTCTGAAGCTGTTGTAGAAAAAGTGGTTGCTAAACAAATTGCGATAATGGTAATGATTGATTTTAATTTTCTCATAATAAATGTGTTAAGTTAATGTTGTACAAAGAATAGACGTTTGCACTTCAAAAACGTTTCATTAAAAAACACACTTTAATATAGTATTAACATAAACGATTAAATCTTAACATTTTTTAACTAAATGTCAGGATTCGAGAATTTTTTAAGAAAATTGTAATTTTTGAGAATAAAAATTCGTGCATTTTTAGCACCATTTATAGAAAATAATTAAGGATAACTAATACAATAACTATTTGTTCATTTTGATAAAACACTATCAATAGGAGTAAGTTTAATAATTGAAATACATAAAGTTTGCCTTGAGCAAACGAATTTTAGTTTCTAAACTAATTCTCCATACTATTTTTTGTCAAAAATCACTCGAACTAACATGGTTCAATTTAATAAAAACACGAAATGTGCACGATACTAAAAAACCAAAAAGTAAAACTTATTTTGCTTTTTCTACCAACTCAATTTTGTTCAAAGAAGTTTTTGTTGTAAAAATCCCATAGTTAATGGTAACCGTTTTTTTGTCAATTTTATCAATAGTTCCCACAGAATTAGAATCGATAATACGTACACGATCATTAATTTTGTAGATGTATTCAGATTTTTCTTGGGCAATTTTTACAGCTTCAATTTTCTTTTCTTTTCTTACTTCTACTACTTTTTCTAAAACCTCTTTTTCAACTTTGTTTATGACCTCTTGCATCTGTTTTTGAACAACTTTTGCCTTTTGTTTTTGAGATTTTGTTTTAGGTTGTTCAGGATTCTTCTTTAAATGTTTTACTTTTTCATCAGAAACCCATTTATTAAAATTGGTATTTAATTCCTTTTTATTATTCGTTTGAAAGTATTTGTTTAGCAATTCATTTGTCTTTCTGCCCAAAGAAAGCATTTTTTGATTCTTATCATACAATTCCTGAAAACCAGATAATTTATCTTGAATTCGTTGTTCTTTTTCTTGCAAGCTTTCTAAATGCTCTTGACCTTGCGTTTTTTGTTTTTCTAGATTTTCGGAATTTTTCTGAAGTTTATTTCGTTCTTTTTGTAGTTTAGAAATCGTTTTGTCTAAACGTACTTTTTCTGTATCAACACGCTTTTTGGCTTTGTTAATTAAACTAAAAGGAATTCCGTTTTTTTGAGCAACTTCAAACGTAAATGAACTTCCTGCCTGCCCAACAAACAATTTATACAAAGGTTCTAAACTACGTTCATCAAACTGCATATTTGCATTAGTAACATTGTCTAGTTCATTTGCCAACACTTTTAAGTTGGAGTAGTGGGTTGTAATAATTCCGAATGCTTTTTTGTTGTAAAATTCTTCCAAGAAAATTTCGGCTAAAGCTCCACCCAATTCTGGGTCTGAACCTGTACCAAACTCATCAATTAAAAACAACGTATTTTCATTACATCTTCTTAAAAAGTTACGCATGTTTTTTAAACGATAACTATAAGTACTTAATTGGTTTTCAATAGATTGATTATCTCCAATATCCGTTAAAACAATGTCAAAAATATGAGTTTCACTACGCTCATCAACAGGAATTAAAATACCACTTTGCACCATAATTTGTAACAAACCAATAGTTTTTAAAGTGATGCTTTTTCCACCAGCATTTGGGCCAGAAATAACGATTATTTGCTGTTGTTCATTCAGCTCAATAGTTTGAGGAACTGTATGTAAATTTTGTTTTTTGTTTTTTCTCCATAAAACAGGATGATACGCATTTTTGAAATAGATTCTTTTTGTTTTTGATATTTTTGGTAAAATCGCATTAATTTCCTGCGCATATTTTGCTTTTGCTCCTATGCTATCAATGTGTATTAAGAATTCAAAATATTCCTCTAACAAAGAAACCATTGGTCTAATTGTAGTTGATAAATCTCTTAAAATTTTTATAACTTCTTGCTTTTCGTCGTAGATTAAATTTTGATATTCTCTGCTGTAAGCCAACGTTGCTTGTGGAGCAATATAAACGATATTTCCAGATTTTGAAGACCCTAACAAACTACCAGCAACTTTTCTTCTGTGCATTGCAGAAACTGCTAAAACTCGCTGATTATCAACCACAGTTTCTTTTATATCATCTAAATAACCAGCAGCAATTGCTTTGGATAAAGCACTTGAAAAACTCGCTCCAATTTTGCCACGAACGTTATTAATATCTCTTCGTAATTGTTTTAAAGTTGATGACGCATTGTTTTTAACTTCGCCAGAAATCTCGATAATTTTCTTAATTTCATCATCAATATTGGTTGTAAATTCAATTTTTTGAGAAAGTTCAAAAAATGCAGGAAACATAATTTGAAACTTTTTAAAAAACTTAATCAGTTCGTTAACAGTTAAAGAAGTGTTTGCTATTTTTAAAAAAGCATCAGTTTCTATAAAACTATTTTCTATGGCAAGACGTTTTATGCTCGATGCAATATTATCAAAACCATGATTAGGAACTCTGTTTTCACTTTGAAAAGATGCCAAGTATTCATCCACTAAATTCAGTTCTTTAAATAACTGTCTTTTGTTATGAATTGGAATTATTTCCAACACTTTTTCTTTACCCAAACCAGAAATACAAAACTCTGTAATGTGTTGTAAAACTGTAGCAAACTCTAAATCTTGTAATGTTTTATCGGAAATACTATTGTTCAAAGTTTAAAATTTAATGTTCAAGGTTTTTTGCGAACTAATAAGTAACTTTGAATTCAAAATTTTAGACCTTGAATTCAGAGAACAAAAATAAGAAACAATGCAAGTAAAAATAGCCGATCCTTGGAAAAATATTTTACAAAAAGAGTTTGAAAAGCCATACTTTAAAAACTTAATAGAATTTGTAAAACAGGAATATTCAAATTATACATGTTACCCAAAAGGAAAAGACATTTTCGCTGCTTTTGATTTTTGTTCCCTGAAGGATTTAAAAGTGGTAATTATTGGTCAAGATCCTTATCATGGATCAAATCAAGCCAATGGTTTATGTTTTTCTGTAAAAGATGGCATTGCTCATCCACCTTCATTACAAAATATTTTCAAGGAAATTGCTGCAGATTTAAACCAAGAATATCCACAAAGTGGAAATCTAGAAAAATGGGCAAAACAAGGTGTTTTATTATTAAATGCAACCTTAACAGTAAGAGCTTATGAAGCAGGAAGTCATCAAAAGAAAGGTTGGGAAACGTTTACAGATGAAGTTATTAAACAAATATCTAATGAAAAAGAAAATATAGTATTTTTACTTTGGGGAGGTTTTGCAAAGAAAAAAGTAAAATTAATCGATAAAAAGAAACATCATATTTTAGAATCTGGGCATCCATCTCCTTTAAGTGCAAATCGTGGTTATTGGTTTGGAAATGAGCATTTTTCAAAAACTAATAAAATTTTAAAGGATTTAGGAAAAGAAGAAATTAAGTGGTAATTTTAAAGATAATGTCTTGAATACACGAATTTTAAAATAACAAAAAGTTCTCGATATAATTTTCTCCTAAAGTCGAAAATCACTCGAACTGACAGTATATGAGAGAATTTTAAAATAAATTTTTTATTTTAAAACTGAGTAAAAACATACTGTCAGTTCGAGTGAAATTCTTTTTTCAAGAATTTTATATCGAGAACACATTTAGTAATTTTAATCTTTAAATTTAAATTATCTTAAAAAGATATTGAAAAAAATCATCACAAAGAAAAATCCACTAAAAAGTGGATTTATTAAAATTATAAAATTAAGTGCAAAAGTTTATTTTTTATAATAAATCAGCTTGTTGCAAAGTTGTTTGATTTGTTGTTATATTGTTGTCTGCCAAACCACAAGATGAAGATGTACTTCTGCAAGATGCAAAACACATAATTCCTAAAACACAAACTACAATAAATATGGCTCTTTTCATTACTATTTTATTTTACGGTTTAAATGTACATATTTTTTATGAAATCTCCCGAATTTTTCTTCTTTTCTAGAACGTTAAACTGCACCATTTTATTTTGAATACGACCAATTAAATTTCTAGTAATTGGTTTTCCAGCATTCCATTCCGTTATTTTCAACCATTTTTGAATGTCCTCTAATTGTTGTTCGTATCTTTTTGCTAAGATTTTATCAATATTATGTAATTTTTTAAAGTCTTTAGTCTCAGCATTTATAATATCTAAAACTTGTTGAACTTCTATAAAATTGTTTTCTAAAACTTCATTTCTAACAGCAATTACAAAACAAGGCCAAGGAGTTGGGCAATCGTCAATTCTTCTAAAAGTACCATTATCAACTAAAGGTTTTGTTGTAAAATGTTCCCACATAAAATAATCTGCTTCGCCATTTGTTAAAGCATCAATGCCACCTTGCAAATCTTTTATCACTTTAAATTTTAATTTGGCAATATCCCAACCTTGATTATAAGCATTTACAATCGCCATTAAATGAGAGCCAGAACCAAATCTACTAATTGCAATTGTTGCGTTTTCTATATCGTCAATCGTTTTAAATTTTGATTTTGCACCAACGTGAATTCCCCAAATTAAAGGAGTTTGCACAAATGTTTGTACAATTTTAGACGGATTTCCATCAGCAATATCTTTAATAATTCCCTCTGTTAAAACAATGGCAATATCTACAGAACCATCTCTTAAAGCTTTACACATTTGTCCTGTTCCTCCAGGATAATCTTGCCAACGAAGATTAATATTGTGGTTGCTGTATTCTTTATTTTTTAGTGTGATGTACCAAGGATAATTAAAATGTTCTGGAACGCCACCAATTTTTAAATCGGTCATTTATTCAACTAATTTCTGTAATGTATATGCTATTAAATCTTTAACAACTTTGTATGGATTTTCACTAAAAGTACCATTTGCTCTGTTGGCAATAATGGCATTCATAGAAACTGCATTGTGCCCTAAAAGTTTAGATAAACCATAAATGGCGGATGTTTCCATCTCTAAATTTGTAATTCTAATTCCGTTAAAATTAAAACTATCAATTTTAGAATTTAGGTTTTCATCTTGCAATCCTAATCTTAAAACGCGTCCTTGAGGGCCATAAAAACCGCCAGCAGTTGCTGTAATTCCTTGGTAAACTTGATTAGAAATAATTTTACTTGCCAATTCATTATTATTTGCAACTACCAAAGGAAAAGATTTTTTTGAACTCCAATGGGTGTGTTTTACAAAAGCATTTTCAATTTCTGGATGCGAAATTTCATCAACTTGATAGGAGTGAAGCATGCCATTTAAATCGATTGAGTGAGAACTCAATAAAAAAGAATCGACAGGAATATCTTTTTGTAAAGATCCAGAAGTACCAATTCTTACAATATTTAATGTGGTATGTTTCTCTTTAATTTTTCTAGTTTCAAAATCTATATTTACCAAAGCATCTAATTCATTCAGCACAATATCAATGTTATCAGGTCCTATTCCTGTGGATATTACAGAAAGTCGTTTTCCCTTGTATATGCCTGTGGATGTTTTAAATTCTCTTTTTTGAGTTGTAAATTCTATGCTATCAAATAGTTGCGTAATTTTATCAACTCGATCTTGATCACCAACAAAAATAATATCTGTAGCAATATTTTCTGGTTTTAAATTCAAATGATATATACTACCATCTGGATTTAAGATTAATTCAGATTGTTTTATAGCCATTTATGAGGTAATTTGTAATAGTTTTTTAGTTTCGTTATCAAACAAAAAACTATATTTTTTAGAACCTCCAAGATACGAAATATCATTTCTTATTTGACCATAAAAATTAACTTGATGTTCCAAAACTTGTTTCCCGATTTTAGAAAGTTTTACGGGATTAAAATTAGCAAAAAGTGGTTTTAAATTGTTTATAGTATGTTCATACTGCAAATTACCAAAACCATAAACTTCTTCATTTTTTATTAATGAAGAAACAAGTTCTTTTTTTGATGTTAAATTTTGATATTCAGCAGTTTCTAAAATTGAATTTTCAATTTTATTTAAGCCGTTTTTAATGGAAGGAAAACGTTGCAAATGTGCTTCAATTGCAGTTGCCAAATAATGAAATGGCGACATTGGATTGAACTTATAAACGGTTTCTAATCGTAAAGGAGAATCAGAGCAATATAGTTGCCAAATATAATCTGCATATTCAATATCGTCTTGAGAAAGTACAATTCTATTTTTAAAATGGTTGTTTATTTGCTGTTTATTGAGTTCTGTTAAACTGAACATTTTTTTTGAATCCTCAATTTTACCACTACATACTAAAGAAATATGGTGTCCTTTTCGATAACGATTTAACCAACTTAAAACAGCAAGCATATTAATTTGACAAAATAAATCATGCTCAAACCACAACACAATTTCTTTGTTACTTTTTTTATTACAAAGGTTTCTGTACTCTTTTAAAGTGTTCTCTATAAATGTTTTCTTAGTTATTTTATAGGAAGTTTTAAAGAAATTAAATCTTGTTTTCCAAAATGCTTCACTACCAACATCTGTAGTTGTTTTGCCTTCGCTCAACATTTCTCTCCAAGTAATAAAATCGCCAGAGAATTTTAATTTTTTGAGATATTTTGTCGTAAAATCTCCATTTGTGATATGTAAAATTGATGAACTCATAACTAAAAAAAAACGTTAGTAACCTTATTTTATTGTGTTTTACTTTGGATTTTAAAAATTTTTGCCACAAATTAACGAATTAAACAATATAGTTTAGTTGTACTTTTGTGTTTTATAAATTATACTTCTAGTCTGTAAATAAAAACTTTTGTTTTTTATTTACAATGGAATAGTTTTAAGGAATTTAAAAAGAAAAAAAATTAAACTTAAAATTTAAAAAGCATTTAAACAGCTAATTCCTTTCCTTTGGGAAGCTCAAAAAAGGTATTATCCTCCAACACGTTTTACTTTAAAACCTTTTTCTTTTAACATCTCCATTATTTTATCTCTAAAATCTCCCTGAATAATAATTTTATCATCTTTAAAACTGCCACCAACAGAAAGTTTTGTTTTTATTTCTTTAGCGAGTATTTTAAAGTCGGATGTTGCTCCTGTATAACCATCTAAAATTGTAATTGGGTTTCCTTTCCGCTTTTCATATTTGCAAAGTATGGGTTCATCTTGCAACCAAATATTAGATTTTTCCTCTTTTGGTTCTTCTGTTTCCTTGTGTTCTGGAAATAAATTTTTTAATTGATCTTTGAAATCCATTCTTTTAGTTTGCAGTTAGCAGTTAGCAGTTAGCAGTTAGCAGTTAGCAGTCTTCAGTCTTCAGTCAGTATTTTACTGTAAACTGAAGACTGAAAAACTGCCAACTATTTTTTTAATCCCAACTCCTTTAATCGTTCATCTAAAAATTCGCCAGCAGTAATGTCATCAAACTGTTTTGGGTTTTTATTGTCGATACAATTTTCTAAAACATCTAATTTCATATCTGAAACTGGGTGCATAAAAAACGGAATTGAATAACGAGAAGTTCCCCACATTTCTTTTGGCGGATTTACAACTCTATGGATAGTAGATTTTAATTTATTGTTGCTGTGTCTTGATAACATATCACCAACATTAATCATTAATTCATCTGGTTCAGCCATAGCATCAATCCATTCTCCTTTATGATTTTGAACCTGCAAACCTTTTCCTTGAGCGCCCATTAATAAGGTTATCAAATTAATATCTCCATGAGCAGCAGCTCTTTCAGCACCTTTTGGTTCGGTTTTTATTGGTGGATAATGAATTGGGCGTAAAATACTATTCCCATTTTTTATGTAATTATCAAAATATGTTTCTTCCAAACCTAAATGTAAAGCCAAAGAACGCAACACATATTTTGCTGTTTTCTCTAACATTTGGTAGGTTTCTTTACCAACTTTATTAAAGTTTGGCAATTCATCAACTTGCACATTTGCAGGATATTCATCAGCATATTGAGAATCTCTATCTACATATTGTCCAAAATGCCAAAATTCTTTTAAATCACCTTCTTTTTTGCCTTTTGCAGATTCTTTTCCGAAAGAAACATAACCTCTTTGTCCACCAATTCCTGGAATTTCGTACTTTTCTTTTGTTTCAGTTGGTAAATCGAAGAAGTTTTTTATTTCAGCATATAAACTATCCACTAATTTTTCATCTAAAAAATGACCTTTTAAAGCTACAAAACCGATGTTTTCGTAAGCATGACCAATTTCATCTATAAATTTTTGTTTTCTATTTGTATCATCTGATAAAAAATCAGCTAAGTTAACGCTTGGTATTTTATTCATTTTAATTGAAATTTTAGTAAAATAAGAGTTTAAAGTTACAAAAAAAATGGTTTTTAACGTTCATGCAGGTAAAAACCTATTTTAATATATTACCTTTTTAAAATAGTAAATGTAAGAATTTTTTGAATATTACTTTTTGGTAAACGGAATTAAATAGCTAATGGTGTAGTTGAAACCAAATCCTGTTCCACTTTCAAAAATTTGATTAAAGCCTGGTGAATATAATGTTTGGAAATTATCTGGCTCTTTAGCACTCATTAAAATTTTATAAGAACCACTTACACTTATAAATAAGTTTTTAAAGGTTTCTGCTTTAAAACCCACTACAAATTCCGACCAATGTGCATTTAAACTAGTTGTAGATCCTATTGTATTTGTAATTACTGGAAAATATGGAATTCCATTATCTTGTCCTCTCACAACATTAGGAGTGTAACTGTTTAAGGTTTGATCAAAAAAACTAAAACCATATCTGTATCCTGCAAAGATTTCGTTGTTCATATCCAACCAGTTTTCGTAGGCATTGTAATTAAAACCTAATCGTATATAATTACCTTTTGATGTTGAATTTGTAAAATCTTCTTGGGTTGTTTCTTCTTCAAAACCAACTTCTGCTGCTATATAAAATTTCTTGGAAATTCTATAATCCCCAACAAGTTCTAATCCACTATAAGAATTACTTATGCTTGATAAAATTGGTTTGCTAATATCGATTCCTACACGAATTCCATAAGGAGATTTGTAAACTATTGAATCTTTTGAGGTAGCTAATGTATCCTTTTTTTGTTGTTGAGAAAATCCATCAACAAAAACAAAAAGTAAGAAAATACTAATGAAATATTTGCACATGAGTTTCATTTTGATTGTCTATAGTTGTTAATGTTTGTGGTGTAATACTGCTAATCCAAGCATTGTCTGACTCAAAACTCACATCATTAAAAATTACTCTAAAACCACAAGATCTAGACACATAAACATCTTCTGTAGTATATTTTATTGTAAATTGATTAACAACATCATTTTGAGAAAAATTATACACAGTTTCTGTTGCAAATTGATTTAAAGGAAGTATTAAAGAATTTGCACTTATGTTTTCGAAAATACTATCATTTTCTTGAGCATTTTCTGCCCAAATATATAAAGAAGTGGCATTTTTTAAAGTTTCTCTATTATTTGCATCGTAAAATTCTAACACTAAATTTGGAGTAACAGGATTTTGTGTGCAAAAATCATCTTTTTCGCACGCTGTATAAATAATAATTGATAAAAAAAGTAAGACAACTATTTTTCTCATATTTTTAATCTTCTTCTTCAACTTCTACAATTTTGTTGATTGCTGCAGCCAATTTAAAATCTAACTCTGTAACCCCATTTGCATCATGTGTAGTTAAAGTAATATCTAACGTATTGTAAACATTAGTCCATTCTGGGTGATGGTTTAAAGCTTCACATTCAAAGGCGATTCTATTCATGGCAGACATACAATCTTTAAAGTTATCGAACTCAAAATCGGTGTGTAAAGCATCATCATAATATTCCCAATCGATTAAATTTTCTAATTTTCTATTGATTTCGAATTCAGTAAGTTTTTTCATTTTAAATTTTATTTATTATTAAAATTAACTAATTATTGTTACCAATTTTATTGATATTTTCTATTGGGTTTGGTTTTTTTCTTGTCCATTTTAAACCTAATTTAAAAAGTAAAATAGCAATTCCTAAAATTAAAAGTGAGCCAAAAATATAACCAAAAGAATATCCTGTAAAATTAGAAGAAAAAGTTCCTAAAATAGTAGGTATTTGCATTAAAAATCCTAATCCAAGAAATATTGAAATTAGTATAAAAATAGCGCCAAATATTTTTTTTATCATAGTGCTAAAATAGTTTCATTTTAAGAAATAACCATAAATTCTTTGTAAATTATGAGTTGATTTAACATTTATTAACTAAATAAATTAGTTTTCCACTTATTAATATTATTTGAAATTAAACCATTCATAAAGTTATTAGTCTAAAATTCAATTGCTCAAAGATATTTTAAAAATCAACCATAAATTTTAATTCCTTCATATTCATGAGAATTTTAAAAACAATACTATTACTCTTTTTTTCAACAGCAACATTTTTTAGTCAACAACAATCTCCAAATATATTGCTAATTATTGCAGATGATATGGGAATTGATGCTACATCAGGTTTTGGAATTACAGGAGATTTGCCTGTAACACCAACATTAGATTCATTTAGAGAAAGTGGTGTTTTCTATACCAATTGTTGGGCAGCTCCACAATGTTCGCCAACGAGAGCTGCAATAATGAGTGGAAAATTCGGAATAAAAACAGGTGTAATGAGGCCTCCTTTAATTTTAGATACAAGTCATACTTCTTTATTTACTAAAATAAAAGAACAAAGTGCAACAGATTATAGTATGGGAGTGATTGGTAAATGGCATATTGGTGGAAATAATTCCAACAATTATAGCCATCCATTAGATTCTGGTGTACCTTATTATGAAGGTATTTTTACAAGTCAAGTAGATGATTATTATAATTGGACAAAGATAAATGCTGATGGTAATGAAGAACAAGTTACTGAATATGCAACTGCTCATCTAACAAATAAGGCAATTTCTTGGATTGATGATCAAACAAAACCTTGGTTTTTATGGTTAGCACATGTTGCACCTCATGCTCCTTTTCAAGTGCCACCAGCAAACACTTATACTACAAATCCTACAGATACCAGAACTACGTATCTATCCATGATTGAAAATATGGATTATGAAATTAACAGACTTTTAGAAAGTATGGATGCTGAAACACTTGAAAATACCGTAATTATTTTTATAGGTGATAATGGTACACCAAATCAAGCAAATAATTATTGGCCAAATGGACATGCAAAATCTTCGATGTACGAAGGTGGAATTCGTGTACCTTTAATTATTACAGGTAAATCTGTAGAAAGAGTAAATGAAGTAGAAGCAAGTTTGGTGCAAGCAACCGATTTACATGCTACAATTTTAGAGTTGGTAGGAATAAAATTATTAGGAGGAACAGAAAATAGTTTGAGTTTAAAGCCTTCATTATCTTTCGAAAATCAAATTTCTAGAGAAATAAATTATACAGATTACGAAAATGATAATACAGAATATTGGGCGACTAGAAATGATACTTATAAATTAATTGAAGATGAAAATGGTACTGAAGAGTTCTACAACATCATTACAGATATAAAGGAAGAAAATAATTTAATAGCAAATTTAACTACAGCAGAAGAAACTATTAAAAATATGTTACAGCAAGAAGCATTAATTATTAGAAATAGTTGGTCTTGCAATGATGGTATTAAAAATGGAGATGAAACTACTATTGATGATTGTAATAATACTTGTGGTACTACAGATGTTTTAAGCTATGATAATATAGATTGTATCTACACACCTTCAGAACCAAGTGTTTATTATGAATTTATAGAAGAAAATGAGAGAGTAGTATATTCTAATAATTATCCAAATCATAATTTTAATTATGCTGCTGATAGAATACCAGAACCTTATTACAAAGTCTATAAAATGGATTTAAAACCAACATTATCTGGCACAGTAACAAGTATAGCAAGAGCTAATGGAAGGCCTCTCAATTATTCTGGTATTGCATTAAATGGAGTGTATATGATGCCAGCACCAGCAACTCCTTTTATTTTTGAAGACGCAAATACAGGAGAATATAATTGGGATTGGGTTTTTGAACCCACCACAAATATTGGTGATGGAAGAGATTTTGTAGCTTTAGATTGTGCAAGTGCGCATGTAAATCCAAATTCTGGGTATCATTATCATGGAAATATGTTTGGTTATGTTGAGGAATTGGTACCAGGAATTTCTACTTTAAATACGCCTCCAACAGAAGTTTTACAAGTAGGTTGGGCTTCTGATGGTTTTCCTATTTTATATCGTTTTGGACCAGATAAAGATGGTAATGTAAAAGAAATGTCTGCAAGTTTTCAGTTAAAAAGTGGCTTGAGACCTGGAGATGGAATTAGTGCACCTTGTGGATCTTATTCAGGAAAATATACAAATGATTTTGAATATATTGCTGGAAAAGGAGATTTAGATGAATGTAATGGAATTGAAGCCACTGTAACCTTAACAACTGCTCAAGGACAAGAAACTTTTGACTATTATTATGTCGTAACACAAAATTTTCCTCAAATTTCTAGATGTATGAAAGGAAATTTTAATGATACTTTTATTGCCAATGCTTCTTTTTTAAATGAAGTTGATGCAGATGGAGATGGTTTTGTAAGTAGTTATGATTGTGATGATAATAATCCAAATATAAATCCTTTGGCTACTGATAATCCTGCAACTAGCGTTGATGAAAGTTGTGGTACTAAATTAAGTACGCAAAACTTGGGCTTAAACGATTTGGGATATTATATAAATGGAAACCCTAATAATGGTAATTTTTCTGTAATATCAACAAATTCAGAAAAATATCAAGTGAGGTTATTTTCAGTAACAGGACAATTTATCAAGGAAAAAGAAGGAATAGGAGTTTTAGAAATAAATAATATTGGCAGTTCAGGCGTTTATTTAGTGCGAATTAAAAGCGAAGGTAAAATATTAGGAACCACTAAAATTATTGTAAAATGAGGTTTTTAATCATCGTTTGCTTTGCATTTTTAAATTTTACAAGTAAAAATAGTACTCACGAATCTATTTCGGCTACTTTTAATGTGATAAAAAGAGGACACGTTTTAATGCTTGAAATTGAATTTGATGAAGAAAATTTTGTCAAGTTTGGTGAATCTGAAAGCCTTAAAGTTTCGAAAGAAGATTTTAGAGATTATTTAAATAAAACAACAAGTTGGGAAATTGATGGTAAAAAGTTAGTCCCACAAATTTTGGAAATAAAACAAGGAGCGCATCACACAAAAGTGATTTGCTTCTTATCCAAAGATTCAGATAATATAAAATCTGTAATTATTAAAAATGAGTTTTTATTGAATGTAGATTCTCACTCTAATATTGTTAAATTAGATATTAATAATACGTTTAAAGATTACAGATTACACAAAGAAAGGAGACAAATAAAGGTCGATTATCATTGATATAATTCACCTTTATTTTGGTTCTACTTCTCAAACAAAACAACAGTTTCTATATGGCTTGTATGAGGAAATTGATCTACTAAACTAATTTTTTTAAGTTGATAACCAGCTTCACTTAACAATTCTGTATCTCTTGCTTGTGTTGCAGGATTACAAGAAACATACACCATTCTATCCGCATTTAAATTGATGATTTTTTGCAATGTTTTTGGAGCAATTCCAGCTCTTGCAGGATCTAGAATAATCGTTTTTATCTTATTTTGATATTCTGGATGTGCAATTAGAAATTTACCAACATCAGCAGCAAAAAACTTTAATCCATCAATTTTATTTCTTTTGGCATTTTTTTTGGCATCATCAATGGCAGAAGCTACAATATCTACCCCAACAATTTGTGCATTATCACTTTTTGAAGCTACAATTTGTCCGATAGTTCCTGTTCCACAAAACAAATCCATCACAACAGAATTGTCTACTTTGCTTTTATCTTCTAGAACATACTCAACTACTTTAGCATATAATTTTTCAGCACATTTTGGGTTGGTTTGAAAAAAGCTTTTCATACTGATTTCAAAATTTAAACCTAATAATTCTTCTACAATTTTATCTTTTCCATAGATAAGATTCAAACTACCAGAAGTAGCAATGGTTCTATCTCCAGTTTCATCGTTAATTGTATGTAATAAACCTGCTAAACGTTCTCCAAGAATATCTTTTAAAAAGTTTGCAAATTTGTTTATATCGAACTTCTCTAAATCATCAGAAGTAGTGACTAAATTGCATAACAACTCATCTGTTTTAAACGATTTTCTCACTACAAAATATCTAAAGAAACCTTCTTTTTTCGGACCATGCCAAGGTTCTAAACCAGTTTCAATACAATATTGTCGTATATTTTTTAGATTGTCTTCTAGTTGTTTATCAAACAAACCAGAATCCTTTTCTAAATTATCTCCCATCCACCAAACACCACGTCTTTTAAAACCAAGTGTAAATTCGTCTTTGTCGGTTTTGTTAATTCTGTCATAACCAATTGCAGAAAAACCATATTCCATTTTATTTCTGTAATGAAATACATTTGGAGACGCAATAAATTCATCAAATAAGTCTTCGATATTGGCAACTTTACCTATTCTTTTAAATAAAGATAAGGTGCTTTCTTTTTTATATTGATGCTGTAATTCAATTGGCAATTGAATGTAAGGAGCACCAGGAATGTCTTGATAAGGAACTTCAACTTCATCATCAGAAGGTTGTAAAACATCAATTAATTTAGCTTCTGCGTAGTTTTTACTTGTTTTATTAATTTGTGCTTTTACCAATTGTCCAGGCAACGTATTTGGAACAAAAACGACAAAACTACCTTCTTCAGATTTTATTCTCGCGATTCCTTTTCCTCCAAAAGCATAATCTTCAATTTTTAATTCTAAAACTTGATTTTTTTTGACAAATTTGTTTCGTTCTCTACGTGGCATTTCTTATTTTTTATGGATGCACAAAATTAAGTAAAATAAGACTTTTACAAAGCAAAAAAGGCTACTCATTTTGAGTAGCCTTTTTTATATAAAAAATAGAATGATTATTGTTTTGCTTCTTCTTGCGCTTCTTTAATCATTTCTTCGTTTGCAACAATTGCAAACTCAACACGTCTGTTTTTGCTTCTTCCTTCTGCAGTTTCGTTGGTAGCAATTGGATCTGCAATTCTTTTTCCTTTTGTTTCGAATCTACTTTTTTGAACGCCATTTGAAGCTAAAAATTCCATCACAGAATTTGCTCTTTTTTCTGATAAAGACAAATTGTATTCAGCTCTACCAGTACTATCAGTATATCCATAAATTACAATATTTGTATTTTCGTAATTATTTAAAACAGGTATTAATTTATTTAAATTTGCTTTTGCTGTTGTAGATAATGAAGCTTTATTTGTATCAAAACGAATTGAGTTTTCACCTAAAGTTAACATTATTCCTTCACCAACTCTTTCTACTTGTGCACCAGGAACTGCTTCTTCAATTTCTCTAGCTTGTTTATCCATTTTATTACCAATAACACCACCAGTAACTCCACCAATTACGCCACCTAAAATGGCACCTAATTCAGAATTTTTTTTGTTACCAACATTATTACCAATAATACCTCCGATAATGGCACCAGCTGCTGTGCCAATTCCTGCACCTTTTTGAGTGTTATTGGCATTTTTTGTAGCCTCACAAGATGTAAATGTAAATGCTGATGCTATTAAAATAGCTAAACTATAAATTATTGTTTTTTTCATTATATAAATCTTTTTTGATTAAATTAATTTCTTTGAAAAGAATAGGTAATATTTTTTGATTGTCCTGCAACATTGATAGTATCTACCAAATCGAAACTAGTTTCAGTAACATTATTTACAGCTAAAACAAAACCATTATTTACTTCTTTTGCTTTATAATCATTAATAATTTTTAAAACAAAATTCCCATTTTCATTGATGTACCAAGTTATTGGAGAACTAAAATTTTTACAAGCACTGCTCATATTATTTAGAGACATTTCGCCTTTATTATTGTTAGAAACAAAGCTCCAATTACTATTTACAAAACATTTAGAATCTTCAATATTAAAAGAATTAACTTTAAAATATTCAGAATTCGGATAATTAACCGAAGTTAATGTCCAATCTCCTTTTAGCATTCGTTCGGTTTTATTGTCTAATTTTGTGTTTACTGTAGATGTTGATTTACAACTTATAAAAGCTGTACATAGTAAAAAAATAAAAATTGTTTTTTTCATGATTGATAAATTGTTTTTTTTAGTTTATTTGTTTTATTACAAAAAATCTTTTTAAGCAAAGGCAAAAGTATACAAAAGAATATTAGAAGAATGTATTTTCTAATTATCTATTTTTAATTAGTTAGAATATAACCATCCAAAATTAATTTATTTTTAATGCACAATTGAGCTCATTAAGTTTTTTCTTTAATCTAAATCAGATTTTTTTATCAACAATTTTTGTTTTGCCCAATATGCGTTAGCGATTGAACCTTTCGACTTTGCTCAAGACAGGCTACCTGTTTGAGCTCTTTTTTGTTTTTCACAAAAAAAGCGAGTAGTGAAAGTGCGACCTTTTTAGGGAACGCCCAAAAAAATAATAGAAAGTTTATACTTGGTAGTATAAAAAAGCATTTTATAATAGCAAGATTATGTAATTTTTTTTCCAAAAAGATTAGAGTTCATTCCTTTTAGGAAGTTTAGGATGGACTTTTTTTTATTACTTTTGTAGAACTTCGAGGATGATTTCTTTCCCACGCTGAATTTCTGATCAAATCAAATTGATTATCAGAAAGAAAAAGGTAGAACAGGAATGTTTTTAGTACAAACATTTAAAAATTTTAAAATGACTGTTTTAGACAAATTAAGTTCGCAACAAGCGATTGAATTAGAAGAAAAACACGGTGCACACAATTATCATCCACTTCCTGTGGTTTTGAGTAGAGGAGAAGGCGTGCATGTTTGGGATGCAGAAGGTAAAAAGTATTACGATTTTTTATCTGCCTATTCTGCTGTAAATCAAGGACATTGTCACCCGAAAATTGTGGATGCAATGACCAATCAAGCAAAAACATTAAGCTTAACTTCAAGGGCTTTTTATAATGATATGCTTGGTAAATATGAAAAATTTGCGACAGAACTTTTTGGTTTCGACAAATTATTACCCATGAATACTGGTGCAGAAGCTGTGGAAACTGCTTTAAAAATTGCTAGAAAATGGGCGTATGAAGTAAAAGGAATCAAGGAAAACAAAGCAGAAATTATTGTTTGTGAAAATAATTTTCATGGAAGAACCACTACAATTATTTCTTTTTCTAATGATCCTGTTGCAAGAAAAAACTTTGGGCCTTACACAAAAGGATTTATTAAAATAGAATACGATAATTTACAAGAATTACAAGAAACATTAGAAAGTAGTAATAATATTGCTGCATTTTTGGTGGAACCAATTCAAGGTGAAGCTGGAGTTTTTGTACCTTCTGAAGGCTATTTAGCTGCTGCAAAAAAAATGTGTGAAGATCATAACGTTCTTTTTATTGCTGATGAGGTTCAAACAGGAATTGCAAGAACTGGTCGTTTATTAGCAACGTGTGGAAATTGTGCTTGTGAAGATAAAAATTGCTCTGGAACTCCAGAAGTAAAACCAGATATTTTAATTCTTGGAAAAGCATTAAGTGGAGGAGCGTATCCTGTTTCTGCAGTGTTGGCAAATAATGCAGTTATGAATGTAATTGCACCAGGAAACCATGGATCTACTTTTGGTGGAAACCCGATTGCAGCTGCTGTTGCAATTGCTGCTTTGCAAGTGGTTGCTGATGAAAATTTAGCTGATAATGCAGATAAATTAGGAGTTATTTTCAGAGAAGAATTAACGAAGTTCTGTAAAAATAACCATTTAGTAGAATCTGTAAGAGGTAAAGGTTTGTTAAACGCTATTTTAATAAACGACTCTGAAGATAGTTCTACAGCTTGGGATATTTGTATGAAATTACGTGATAATGGTTTGTTAGCAAAACCAACTCATGGAAATATTATTCGTTTTGCACCACCTTTGGTCATGACTGAAGAACAATTAAGAGATTGTATTTCAATTATTACAAAAACAATTTCTGAGTTTAAATAAGAAATTAAATTATAAATTTTTAAGCCACTAATTCATCAATTTAAAAATGTGAATTAGTGGCTTATTTTTTTTATTTTTGATTTTATAAAATTTAAGAAATTATGCAAAGTCCAATTACGCAATTAGAGCAATTAGTTGTAACCTCAAAATCTAAAAGTTTTTTAAGAGAAATTGCAAGATGGACTTTCTTCTTTGCTATTTTAGGATTTATTGGTATTGCATTTATAGTAATTGGAGCAATTTTAGTGGCAACTGTGTATGCACCCATGTTAAATATGGTTGCTCAACAACAAGGTTTGCCAGCTTTGGGTATGCCAATAGCAATTACTTATGTTGTTTCTGCGTTGTTATATTTTATGCCTGTTTGGTATTTATTCAAATTTTCTAGAAAAATGAAATTGGCATTAGCTACCAAAAATGATGATGTATTAGCAGATGCTTTCGAGAATTTAAAATCGCATTTTAAATATATTGGCGTTTTAACGATTATTATAATTTCTTTATATGTGCTTTTATTTGTTTTTTCTTTAGTGGCTGGCTCTTTGGTTTAGGTTGATTTAAAAAATCAATACATAGCTCTATTTTCACTTTTATAAACTCTAATCCATTTAAAAAAGCACCAAATGTATAAGCTTTCGTATTCTTCGGAAATTTCATTTTTTTTGAAAAAACCATCATAACTGAAAGTAATAAATGGAGTTAAAGGTGCTAAATCTAACCAATAACTGAATTTTTTATCGCTTAAAAAATTTTCAGCATAATTTACATGTACGTTTTTAAAGCCTTTTTCTTTTACAATTTTGGTGATTTTTAATTGATTTCGATTGTAATCTTCCAAATCAAAAATTTGAACTTGTATCGAATCTTGAGCTTTTATAAATGTTGTGTTTTCTATAATTTGTAAACCCAAACTGCTTTTTCCGTAAAAAATATAAGTGCAAAAATAAAGTATGATTAAAATAATGAGGAATCGTAATTTATTTTTCATAGAATTGTTTGAGTACAATATACTTAAAATCAAAAATAAAAAAACATCTCGATACGATTTTGCGAAAAAGCAAAATCACTCGATGTGACATTTTATAAATTTATCCAATACAGAAAAGATGATTTAGTTTAAATAATTATTATACAAGAAAAAAAATAAAATACTTACAAAGAACATTGGAACTAATAAGTTTATAGCGGCTTTTTTTACACCATATTTATTAAATTTCAGTAATCCTTTAAAGAGTATTTTAAATAAAAAAAAGTAATTTAAAAAGTAAATAACATTTATAAAATTATAATTTGCTCCGAATTTTTGCAATAGTTTAATAACTAAAATACCAATAATAAATGAGGCAAATGCATAAGAAACAAGAGTGTGGATTTCAATAAAAAGTCCCTTTCCTTCTAATAAATTACTTATTTTATAGAGTATAGAAGAAAATATCGTTCCAACAATAACAGATAATAAAATAGATAGAACTAGTTCAAATAAGCTCATGAAAAAACCAAACTCGTAATCTTGGGTTTTAAAATTCAAGATAAATAGTAGGATTCCGAAAAAGCAAAAGATAATTGTACTTTTCCTATATAAATCATCTTCAAATTCTTCGTCTAAAAGATTCAGTCCTTTTTTTGTATTAAATAATGTGAATATTAAAGATTTCATAGTCAATTATAAATCTACAAAAAAAAGTAACTTAAAAATCAATTTTTTATTGCTTTTTATCCTTAACAGTATCTTTCTTTTTATTTCCAAAAAGTCCACCTAAAACACCTTTAATTTTATCTTTAGCAGCATCTTTCGCAACTTCTTTAGTTGTTGGTGGAGTAGTAGTAGTGTTTGTAGAATCTTTCTTGTCTTTATTTAAACCTAACAAATCCGTTAATTTATCTTTCCCAGTATTTATCAAACTTTGTTTTTGTCTTTCAACCAAATTTTTGACTAAACTAGCAGTCGCATCTTTTATGTTTGTGGAAATATTTGGGCTTGTAAAACTCCCTGTTAAGTTCGCTTTTACAGGAATACTTTTAATTTCTGCAGCATCTTTTGGATTCAATTTTGCAATTAGGTTGGTAACTTCTGATCCTAAATATTTTACAGGCACATCAAAAACTACATCATAATTCATTACATTATCAAAACCATGGTTTCCAGAAATTTCTATACCTACATCTTTATATTTTAAAGGAATTGGTTTGATGTTTACAATGCCATTATCAAAAGATAAAAATGCATTAATACCATCTAAATTCAATTGATTAGGATCTAAAAAAGAAACTTTATTGCCTAATAAACTCAATACTTTAGAGTTGCTTGTATTTAATTTTGGATCTAAAAGTTTTCCAAATAATTCACCAGTAATAGTTTTTAAATTTGGAGTCATATCCTCATTTAAATTCCCTGACAGGCTAATAGTAGAGTTAATATTACCACCAATAGTATTTGCTATGGGAGCAATTGCTTTTAGCATATCTAAAGCACTAAAAGACTCAGTAATATTTATTTTATCCAACTTTAAATCGAGCGCAAAATTGGATGTATTTCCTTTGGTAGAAACATTTCCATCAAAACCAATTTTACCTCCAAAAACATCTGATTTTAAATCTTTAAGATTTACGGCTTCATCTTTTACATAAATAACACCAGATACGTTGCTTAAATTTATATTATCATACACTACTTTTTTTGCATCTGCATTAAAAGTACAATCTAAAAAAGCGGGTATTTTTAAGGCTGATGTTTTTGAAGTCTGTTCTTCTGATGAACTTTCTGCTAAAAAGTCGGATACTTTAAACGTATTTGATTTTAGGTTGAAATTTCCTTTTAAAACTTCATCATTAAATAAAAAACCGTAAAAATTATTTAAATTTCCATTTATAGCAATGTCAGAACTTCCTGTTTTTGCATCAAACTCATTTAATTTTATGGTATTTGTATTGAAAGTAATTGCTGTTTTGGTAATATAAAATGGGTTCGCAACATCTTTTCCATCATATTTAAAATCGTTTACAGAAACTGTTCCTGTATTTTTTATATTTTGATAATTGCCTTTTTCTATAGCTTCCATATCAAAACTTGTGGTTACATCTGCTTTTAAAATTCCAGCCAATTCTTGCTCTAATTTTACAGGATATGCCTTGCTAATATTCGCCAGATTAATTTGTCCTTTTGCAGCTAAATTTATTTTGGGGTTAGTCGTTAAATTCGCAATATTTCCATTGGCAGAAAATGCATCTTCATCAATCTTAAAATTCAATTGATTTAGGTTTACATAGGTATCATCTGTATTTCCAGTTTTGTTGATAATTTTGGCATCAATAGTAATATTTCTAACCGCTTTTGGTAAATCATCATATTTAAACATCGCGTTTTTTGATGAAAATGTAATATCAAAAGCAGGAATCCTTTCTGTGGATAAAATACCATTTACGGATCCTTTTAAATCGAAATTTCCTTCCGTTTTTATGGCATCTAAATTTCCTGAATATTGAGCTGGTAATAAAGCTAAAAGATTTTTAAATTCTGATGTTGGTGTTTTAAAATTGATGTCATATAATTGATTTTCATCAACTAGTTGAATAAAACCATCAAATTCTAAAGGCAATTGATTTATAAAACCTGTGTTGTCTTTAAAAGTATATTTGCTGTTTTTTAGGTCGATTCCTAAAACAGCATCCAAAGAAATAGCAACATTGTTTAAGTAATTTACACTATCCATGTCAAAAGATAAATTGGCTGTAGATTTTGTGTCTAAATCTAAAATATCTTCTGCAAAATTTCCTTTTCCTGTATGGTTAATATTATTTAATTGAAGCTTCATATTAGAGCTTCTATCAAGATAAACAAACGTCATATTTTCTAATTCGTATTCTTGAATATCAAACGAAAAAGAATCGTTTGTTGAAGTAGTATTGGTTTCTTCTTTTGCAATGGCAATATCATAATTACCAACATTTTCTTTGTTAAAAATAATGTTTACTTGTCCGTTTTTAGTCCCAATACTTTTTAGTTGAATAACTTCATCTGCCTTTTTGAAAAGCTCTGTAAGTTTCATGCTAAAATTTAATTCTTTTGCGCTGTATAAAGTATCGCCTAAAAAAGGAGCTTTATTGGTAACTGCAATATCGCTAATTGTTAAACTTGCCAACGGAAAATTTGTAAACAAACTTAAATCGGTTTCTTTAAAGGTAACAGTTGCATTTATGTTATTGTTAACGGTATTGGTAACCATTTGTACAATTTTATCTTTAAATAAAAACGGAATGGAAACCAATGCAATTATTAAAATCAGGAAGATTGAAACCACCCATTTTAAAATTCTTTTTCCTGTCGATTTTTTATTTTTATCTGTATTCATTATTCTGTGTTTGAGACCACAAAGTTAGCAGATTTTAGGATGTGAAGATGTTTATATGATGTTAATTATAACTCAAATAGAAAAACTATTGTAAAAAAAAAATCCAACTATTTTCTCTAAGAAATAGTTGGATATTTAAAATTCGATTTTATAAAAAATCTTATAACTTATTAAATTTGATCCATTTGTGTTTGAATTTGCTCCATTATTACACTCCAATCAGTTGTAGCAAAATAATAAATATTATATACAAAATACAATCCGTTAATAATTAAAGCAACCAATGCAAAGGTTTTTGCAGTTTTCATTGCTTTTACATCCTCGAAATCATATTCTTCTGGAAATTGTTCTGCCTCTTTTAATTTTTTATTTGCAATTAAAAAAGAAGGCAATGCCACAAGAACACCTAAACCTGCAAAACAACAGCAAAGTAAACTTAAGGAGGATAATACGTAAATTAAAGTTGTGCTTAGTTTTTTCATTTGATATTTTAATAGTTAATTTTTATGAGATAGTTGATTATCATGATTGATAAATTTAAGTATGCTAAACTACTAATTATTTTTTTTGAATGTTTAAATTTCGCTTTAAAATTTATCAAAATAAACAAGAATAAGCCTAATAATGTAAAAATTGCGGGATACATTTTAAATGAACCCAAAAAATCACCATGAATTAGCATTAAAAAAGAACGTTGAAATCCACAGCCCAAACATTCAATTCCAAAAATGGTTTTGCTTAAACAAGGCAACATGTAATCTTTTAAATTGATAAACATTTTTTATGTATTTTAGAGATAAGAGGTAAGAGATAAGAAACAAGAGAAAAGAAATCAAATATTTCTATTATCAAATATTCTTAAAAAATCGTTATTCTCATTCTCTTTATTCTCTAATCTTTACTCTTTATTCTTTATTTTTTCAAACTTCCAACTTCCAACTTCCAACTCCAACATTTTTATTACTTAAACATATCCATTCCAGGAATATTTGGCATTCCAGCTTTTGCAGCAACAGCCATTTCATGTTCGTTAATTTGCGATGCTTTTGCAATTGCTTTGTTTAAAGTGATGATTAAAAAATCTTCTAATTCTTCTTTATCCGAAAGCAAAGCATCATCAATTGAAATCGATTTGATTTCTCTATTTGCGGTTAACGTAACTTTTATTTTTCCATCAGCACCAGTTTCATCAACCAAAACAGAATTTAAACGTACTTTAGTTTCTTCTACTTTTTGTTGTGCATCTTTTAATTTTTGCATCATTCCAGACATATCTCCAAACATATATTTTCTTTTTTTTTTTTTTTTTTTATTATTTTTATAATTTTAAAAAAAATTTTTATTTCTTAAAAATAATAAAATTATTTTTTT
>Ga0115565_10000618_pt1 | contig 30730 bp, 27 predicted proteins | sample COGITO_mtgs_1105_FD_87199 | JGI IMG/M metagenome (GOLD analysis project Ga0115565, IMG submission 87199) | Pelagic marine microbial communities from North Sea - COGITO_mtgs_110530 | ecosystem: Environmental > Aquatic > Marine > Epipelagic | place: Germany:Helgoland, sampling site Kabeltonne... | reverse complement strand
TGATATTCATGAACTAGATGATATTCATGATGTAGATGATATTCATGATGTAGATGATATTCATGAACTAGATGATCCAAATAATAATATTAAATGTATTGATGATAGTCTAATTGATAAATTAATAAATAATGCATCATATAGTGAATCTAATACTAAATCTAATACTAAATCTAATACTAAATCTAATATTAAACCCAAAAAAACTAGAAAAAATAAAGTATCTATATCAACTAAATCAACTAAATCAAATAAATCGACTAAATCAAATAAATCGACTAAATCAAATAAATCAAATAAATCTAAAAAAGTTAATACTCATTTGAAAAAAAAAACTACTAAAAAAAATAAAAAGTCAGAGTAAATATTATAAATTATTTACTAAATACGACTCCATTTTTTCGGATTAAAAGGTGAAATTAATATATTATTAATTTTATTTTTCCAATATTTTATTCTATTCTGTAAATTAATATCTTCTTGTGATACTGGATATAACTGTGTATCATTCATTAATTTTGCTTCTAATTTATTTATTTTAGGCTTATATCCATAACAATTCACTCCAAATCGAACATTTGGATTCGCTATATATCCACCATTTATACCTGGTCTTCCACAATCATGTTCATGTCCTTTAATTTTTTGCAATTGTTTCCAATGTTTATATTGTGTTGGATATAATGCCATTTGATTATCTGACCATCCATAACTACACCAATCAGCACCATTTTCATATGCACTTTCAATCTCTTTATAATTTGCTAATCGATTTCCATATGCTTTACATAATGCTTTTGCATCTTCATATGTATATTTATTATTTGGAATATGATATACTTGTTCTACATATTTAATTTCAGGAACATCAGAATCTTTATCGGATGTTAATTCACTATCTGCTAAAATATCTATTTTAGGACTTTTAGAAAAAAAATCTTTTATACTAGTTACGATATTGATATTTAATAAATAATTAAATCCATTTATTAATACTAATACAATAAAAATACTTGTCAATATTATACCTAACATTTTTACTTGTCCACCAGATGAACTTTCCGAATCATCAGAACTAAATAAATCATTATCTGATAATGAAGAAGATGTTCCTCCTAAATAACCAAAAAATATAAAATATAAAATAATAATAACTACTAATACCGTAATTATTATTGGATTAAATGAAATATTATCATAATATTTATCTAATGTTGGAATACCTGTAATTGAATTAATATTTATACCACTCATTATATATTTAATTTTTATTTTTTTTTCTATAAAAAAGGCAATATGTAAATTCTGTAATTACTTTATTTTTAGTAATAATACTAATATTTGTATCATTAAAATTATACCATTTTCCATTTAAATTTTTTATATTTGCAGTATAATGTCCTCCAAATACATTACCCATATGATTTGCTACACCAAATAAATCATAAATATATTCATTTGCATTATAACCAGATACATATTTTGAAAAATCTACATCTTCTAATTCTGTATTTACTAATGAACGAATTTTTTTATTTGAATTGTCAAATCTTTTTAGTTCTATTATTAATACATTTGGTAAATTCCAAAATATTATATTTTTATTTACATCTTCTTTTTCATTAGTTTTTTCATTAAACCAAGCATTATCATCTTTTAATTCTTCATTCTTACTATAATTATCTAAACATTCAAATATTGAAGTTGTTTTATTATTTTCTGGTAATGAAAGTGTTAATATTGAAAATGGTTCACATTTACGACTTAAAACTTCATCTGTTTCAAATGATTTTATTTGTGTTATAGAAATACCATAAAATATATTTAATAATTCAGAATATTCATTCTTATACATATTTTCCATCATTGTATAGCAATCTTTTGCTAATAAATCGAGATTATTTATTGCATTTCCTTTAATTGACATATCTACATCTCTTTTTAAACTTGTATGTAAACATTCTATTATAAATAATAGAAATTCTGTTACATCATTTTGTGAATATCCCATAAAAAGTTCTATTCCTTTTTTTTTTGCAACACTTTGTATTGTTTTAATAAAACCCCAGGGTGCTATCGTACAATTTTCATTCCAGATCATTTCTCTTAAATTATTCCATTCTATTAATACAGTTGCATCTATATTATCATTAATTTTATTTTTATCTAAATTTGTCAGTAATTCATTTAATTCATATGTATGGGATAATAATTGCATACATGAATTTATATAACAAGAATTTCCTACATTCGCTAAACCAGTTAATCCTTTATCATAATATTTATCTTTATTAAATTCCATTATTTTATAATCAATTTATATATTTAAACATATTTATATACATATATAAAATGTATAATTCTAATAATAATAATAATAATAATAATAATAATAATGAACGAATATTATCATCTTATATTAATTTTATTAATTCTAGTAATACTGCATTACATAATATTATTAATATTATTAATCAACAACAACAGGTATATGGCGAAATTGTAAATAGACCTTCTACAGCATTTTCTCGTTATACTCCTATTTCTCAATATACTCCCACTACTCAATATACTCACAATACTCAATATACTCCCAATACTCAATATGCTCACAATACTCAATATACTCCCAATACTCAATATACTCACAATACTCAATATACTCCCAATACTCAATATACTCACAATACTCAATATACTTATAATAATGAACCACACGTATATAGAAATACTACTCAGTCTGTATCATCTAGATTTAATAATATTATGAATAATATTTTTAATGATATATCTAATAGTTCTTTACAAAATTTTTTATCTTCAACCGTAGATGTTAGACCATCGCCCGAACAACTAGAACAAGCAACACAACAACTATTATTTAATACAATAGAAAATCCATTAAATATAACGTGTCCAATTACTCAAATCGATTTTGCTGATAATGATATTGTTACACAATTAATATATTGCAAACATATATTTTATACAAATGCAATTTTTAGATGGTTTAATAGAAATGTTCACTGTCCATTATGTAGAAATGATATTCGTGATAATACACAATATAATGATATTGAAACTACTCAAGAAAATACATCAGAAAATACATCAGAAAATACATCAGAAAATATAGAACAAAGTGATATATCAGGGCAATATACCATAGAATTTTTATTTAGAGATTTAAATTAAAGTTTTAATAATATCCAAATATTCTGTTAAATCCGGTTTTCGCATTAATTCATAATTAATTTCTCTTGATTTATCACCATATGTTTGTGGTTTAATACCATTAACTTTAATTGGACATGGCCAATGTGAAGTTGTTCTTCTTTCTTCAAAATATTTTAATCGTTTTTTAATTTGCGATTGTGTATTTTTTTGATGTGATTTTGGCAAATAACAAATATATTGAACAATTCTTTCTTCCGAATTAGGAGCACCATATTGATTTTGATGAAATGTTCGTGAATCCCAAATAACTAATGAACCTGCTGGAACTTCCAATACACGTTTTGTTGCATTCAATTCATTTAATTTATCATGTTCAATCAATTGCCATTTTTTAGAACTTTTAATATTTTTTTCTTCAAAATATTTTTCATGGTAATTATGCGACCCTTCATAAACAACTAGTGTTCGTTCTTTATTATCAGTTAAAGAGACAAATCCTTGATAACAATGTAAACCTTTACTATTTGGATCTTGATCCGTATGAGTCCAAATTTTATCTTGTTTTTTAGTCTTTTTTGAAATATAACAAGAACCATCAAATGAAACAATTAATTCATCTGAATCCCATAATTTTTTATAAATATCTATTATTTGTAATCTTGTACGAATATACCAAGCATGTTCTTGATGCCCAACTTCATGGAATTTGTAAATACCATGAGGATCTATCAAATCATGAATTTTATCATGATTTGGTAGTGTTTTTTGCCAAGTATAAAATAACTCTTTTGCTTTATCTACTTCTTCATGCGAGAGAACATTATGAACAATACAATATCCTTTTTCCAAAAGCTCGCTCTTTATTGAAGACATATTATCTCAATAATTTGAAATTAAATTTATGAATTTGATTTCAATTTTAATTTATATTTACTTCCTATCATAACCATATCCCCATCGATAATTCGGAACTTGTCTGAAGTTACGATCACAACGACGCATTAAAGCAATCTCTTCCGCCATTTCTTTTTCTTCATCTAATACTGATTTAGCTTTTAACATGCGCGCTCTGGTTTGTAATTTTGTTGCCGCTTTTTTTTTTGCTAAATGTTTACGTGTTTTTGATTGAATTTTCTTTGCTGCAGAATTCTTGCGTCTTGACGATCCTTTTCCTCCTTTAGATTTTCTAGTTCTACTAGCTTTTTTTGTTTTTCTTAAATTAAAACTCATTATATACTATAATAATATAATAATATAATAATATTATTATATTATTATATTATTATATTATTATATTATTATATTATTATATAATGCCAAAAAGTACTATTAATGTTGATAATTTAGATAAATTTATGCAAAATAATCAACCATTAGAATATACTATTATTAATTCTAAAACTAATCCCAAAAAACAACGATGCAAAATAGTTTGTGAATCTTCTGATATAGAAACAAAATCTACTGATAATATAGTTTCCCATAAACCAGAACCTAAACTAGACTCAGAACAACAACCTAAACTAGACCCAGAACCAGAATCTAAACCAGAATCTAAACCAGAATCTAAACCAGAATCTAAATCAGAATCTAAATCAGAACATAAACAAAGCTCTAAAACAATAAATAAAACTAAAAAAAAGGTATCATTTAAATTATCAAACGATGATACAATAAAATTACATATTAATTATCAACGTAATCTATGGAAAAAACTCTATAATGAGTTATCTAGTTTAGATTCAACAACATCAACAGCCGCAAAGGCTCAATTTATTAATTTTCCAAAAGGATTAGATAATTTTAGTGCAGAAAAATGGACACCTGCTGATGGAGAGTGTAATCCAAATGGTTGTCCTCCTGTTGTTGGATATATATCAAAGAATGTTGACTGGCCTAAATTAAAATGTGAAAAATCATCATCACAATGGAATGGTCATGAAGTTAAAATAAATTGTATTAATATATATAATAATCAAAAATCTAAACCAACACAACTTGGTGGATATAAAATATTTATTGATGGATTTAAAAATTTATGGGATTATAAATTAGCGATTGATATAGGAAATATTACTAAAGATCAACATATGAAACTTTTTGATAATTATCTAAAATCTGGATTTCAAAACTATTTTAATGCAACTAAACGACTTTGTATAGTAATAAATCATAATTTAGATGTTGGAATTATTCATTTTAAGTTTCAATCTGTATCTACATCTATATCTGGTGGTCGTAAAATAATGCGTTTAAAATCTAAAAAATCTAAAAAATCTAAAAAATCTCGTACACTCAAAAAAAGAAAAAATAAATATACTCGTAAATATACTCGTAAATATTAAATTATTATTTTTTGTGATTTATTTATTTATTTATATATAATATAATGGCTAGTTATAGTTTAGATTTAAAATATATATCATCTAGATATAAAAATTATGGTGATTATTTTGTAAAAGAACAATTTAATGTCTCTCATATTAATTCAACCCAACCAATTAATGGGTGGATAGTACAATATATAACAAAACAACCAGATATTGAAACTACTACTGGATTTAAACTGAATGATACAGATAGTATAATGCAATTTACGGAAGGACAAGTAGAATTTATGTCGGATAACTATTTAGAATTATTTAAAGTAGAAAATGGTAAAGCAATTATTCCTGATCAGTTTGCAAGTGGACCAATTGCAAAATATGAATATGATACCAAGAAAAATAAATGGTATACTACTGATGATGTATTAACAAAAGGTAGTATTACACATACTGGATTATCTGTATTTATTCCAAAAACTCCAAATCAAACGGATTTAGAACAATTATATACATGGAATACTAGTCGTGATACTCCGGCTGGTGGTTTACCATTTATATCCTGTGTCCAATCATGTCCAAAAGATGAATTATTTAAATTAGGAAAAAGTAATATATTACAACATACTGTCACAGTATCATGGGATTATAATGGAATACCTACATTTAATAACAACAAAATAAGTATAACTTCCGGACCTCTATTTGAAGGTGGAGATAAAAAAACTCGTAAAACTTGTAAAACTCGTAAAAATTGTAAAACTCGTAAAACTTGTAAAAGACGTAAAGGTCGCAAAACTCGTAAAACTCGTAAGAAAAAATATAATTAAAGTGTCCATATCATTTATTATCGGGTTTAAGTGTCTATCTTATCATTTAACTTGTTTAATATATTCATCAAATAATATATTTTTTACTTCTTTACATCTAAATTCTTCATATTTCTTCTTAAATTTATCTTCATCTGTCCATTTTTCGCGTAATTTATCTATATCTTTCTTCCAACTTCCATGTGGATTATTTTTATCTTGACGACCTCTTTTACTTCTAAAATCTAGCATTTCTTCCAATACTAAAGCGAATACCTGCTGTAATGGTTTCATAATTTGATTTGTTATATAAAATCCATAATCAATATTCAAATTATTTTCTAAAATATATTTTGGATTTTCTATTTTTTCACCTTGAAGAGCTCGTTTATTAGAACTTTTTATATATATAAATGGTATTCTATCACCAGGACCAGGCTTATTTCCAGGTTCTCGTTCACCAATTCGTTTTGCTAACACATTATGAGCTATTTGCATCGGATTTTTATAATTAGACCTCAATGATTTTGTAATTACTAATTTATCTCGTGAATATTTTTCATCCACCATATTTTGCAAGCAATCTTTTACCCAAACAACCGCTTTATGAACTACCTTTTCATTCATTAAAATATCTATAACACCACCATATATATCCTTAACAATAGGTGCATTATCACGGCGTTTTAAAACAATACCCATAGATTTTCTTTTTCCCTTTTCTGGATCAAATTCATGTAGCATTCCAACATATCGTTTCTTTGATAATAAACAAAATGGTAAAAATGTTTTTTCATATTCTAAATCATGTGGTGCTTTCAGAAATTTTGTTGCTAATGCACCTGCTTCTTGTGCTAAATCTATAGTTATTTCTAATGCTTTTTTTCCTATTATTTTTGTACCATCTAATTCTGTGAGATTAAATGTAAAGAATACAGAATCAGTGTCTCCATATATATACTCTGCATTTGTTTTAACTTTACCATATTTTTTTGTTTCTTGAATTGACTCTCCATACGCATTTTCAACAACTGCTTTTGCATACATTAATAGTTTTCGTCCAGTAGCTGTTGTTGAAGCAGCAACATCTTTTTCATAAAATGAGCTTGTTCTTGCGCCTGATTGGCCATATAAAGAATTCGCAGTTACTTTAATAGATAATTGACGTTTATCTAATATATTTGCCATATATGGGTCTTTTTCATTTTTCATTAATTTTTTTGTTGCTTTTCTAGCAGCTAATAATTCTTCTAGAATAGCTGGCAAAATAGCTTTACCTTCTTTAAACTGAATAAATCTACATGTTTTATATCCAGCTAATTCTTTTGTTTTTGCTGCTTTTGGCGTTTTTCGAATCCATTTAAATGTATCATATGTTATATTAACATATTCATAACCAGGCATATTATCATAACTTTTATCACCAGATTCTTCTAATAACTTACCATTTAAATCATATTCTTTTGTCCAAACTTTACTATCATGTGATATATTTTCACTAATAATAGATGATGGATATAATGAACTATAATCAACACATGCAACTGGATTATCTAAATATAATCCAGTTTTTGGATCTAATACAGTTGCTCCTTCATAGCCATCTTCATCGTCTGATTTTTGTATAACGGGCATTAATGTATTTTTTTCTCGACATTTTTTTGCAACAAATGATGTAAGTTTAATTCCTTGTCCGCGCATTTGTAAGAAATTAATCGGCACACTACAAATATTAGCCATCTCAATAAATCCAGTTATTGTATCATTTTTCCGCATTAAATCATGAATTAATGTTGTATCCTTAATACAATATTTACCAACTATTGCTCGTTCAACCGGACCTTTATTCGTTAATGTAAAAATATCTTGTGGTGTTACATCATCTTTACCCAAACACCATCTTAAAGTTTTGGTTTTATCAGGACATATTTCTCCAGAAATATCAAACGAATCTTTTTGTAAATTATTAATTTTAAATTTTTTTCCACCCTCATATACATCGGTTGTATGACCAATCTGTTCAATTACAATAAAATCGTCGTTTTCTAACCCAATTAAATTCTTAGTTTTAATTGTAGATGTAATTTCTATTTTTCCATCTTCCACCTCTTTTTTATTTATAATAATTTCATTAATTATATCACCAATAAAATATCCTGATACATAATCTAATTTATATGATGATAATTGATATTCTCGACGAAATAAATTTAAGAAATCTATTTGTAATCGCCCCGTCATTTTAAAATATTTAATATCATATTGCCCACTAGCAATTACCAAAGTATTTTCTTCAATTGTTTCTTTTCCAGTTTTCCAATCTTTTTTCAAGCAAATTTCATTTTTATTACGCGATAATTGCAGAAATTGCTTTGTACAATTTAACTCTTTCGATCTTTCATACATAAATCCACAATCCCAACCATGAATATTATATCCAATAATTATATCTGGATTTTCTCGTTGAATAAATGCTGTCCAAGCTAATAATCCTTGCTTTTCCGTAGAATAACTTTCAACAACCGCATTATTTATCTCTTTACATGTATTAACTACTATACAATGTCTAAGATATGGTTTTTCTTTACCATCTAGACGCAAACTTGACCCAATAAATGTAATTTTATCTCCTTCTATTTCTGGAAAATGGATAGTTAATGTATTTGTTAATTCTTGAATTTTTGTTTCACGCTCGGCATCTGGGTCATTTAACATATCAAGCATTGTTGCTTCTTTTTTTGTATATTTTTTAATAATTTTTTTGGGTTTTTTAAATGCAAATGTTTCTACTGTTGATGAGTCTGCATTATCATCGTATTTATCCAATTCATCATCAGATTCTTCTTCTGCTTTTTTTAGTTCTTCTTCAATTAATTGATTTTTTAATTCATTATCTAATTCTTTCATCTTAGCATATTTTGCCGGATATACTTTGATCCATTCATTAAATATTTCTTTAATTTCATCCAACGATTTTACCGATTTTTTTGTATATACTTTGTCTATATCACTATAATTATCAAATCCAAATGCTGTATAAATACATTTTTGCAATAATTCATTTGTTGCTTCTGTTGTAGTAATTATATCAACTATATTTGTTGCCAATTTTTTATAATTCTTTTTTGGTAACGGAAAATCACCATGACTACTAGATGCCTCAATATCTAGACTTAATATTTTATATGGAACTCTTGTTTCTTTCTTTGGTATAGGTCTTATATGTTTATAATTTAATGAAAATTCATAATCACAAGTAGTAGTTTTTTTTGTATGTTCCGTATAACTACCTGGTAATAAAGCAATCCATCCAGATGGACTAATTTCTTGTATATGAAACATTCTTAACAATGGTGGTATTTGTGTTTCATATAATTCCACCGGTGTATCTTTTACTATTATGCCTCCTTTTATTAATTTTCTTTCAAATATACCGTTTATTATTTTATCTTTAAACCAAAGATTTTTTGCTTTATTTAAAGCCTGAGTATTTTTAAATTTTAATTGTATAAATGTATATAATTTGTGATCATCAAATCCATATAATTTATGTCGCTTTACTATTTTTGCTTTATATAATGAATCTTCATAATAAGAACCTAATTCCTTTTTTACATAACTTACTAATTCCATTTTATCCGAGTTATTCCAATTATCACCTACTTTTACATAAAAGAATGGGTCAAACCCTTTAACAAAAATAGACGCGGTTTTACCAGATTCATCTATTCCAAACATTTGAACTATAAATCTTTTATTATCTTTTCCTGCAACATATTCTATATTTTTATCATAATCATCTTTAACGTCAAATTCAAATAATTTGAATTGCCACTGTGGCATTTAATATAGATATATCATTTATATCTATATTATTTTTGCTTCAATTTTATAAGGGATAAGGGGAACCCCCCTTAAACCCCCAAAACAACGTTTAAATAAATAAGGGATAATATCAGTTTATTAAACCCCTTCTCTATAAAACAATATATTTAACAGGTATCTCCTTATCTTATTATTTATTGTCTGTAATATAAACATTATCACACATTTTGCGAATAATTTTATCTTTTGATGCATCGATGGAACTAGTACAACTTCGAACTAAATTAATATATTCTTCTTGTAATTTTTCATTTTCCATATAATTTGGATGTTCATCTGTCCATTGTTTAATATTTTTCATTTGTTTATTTTCAACTTTTCTTATTAGTTCATTAACTTGTTTTTTATTATCATCTTTTTCCCATTCTTCATTTTTAATATATAATGTTTCCCTCTTCTTATCTGTACAATGTATAGGTCTTTCATAGAGAGAAAGTTTATTCATATTATCCATTATAATATTCGATAAACCTTCACTTAACCCTTTATCTTTCGTTGTAAGTAAATTTTTCATTGATACTTCGATACCATCTACAAATTCATTCATCGTTAACGCATCTTTACATTTTTCATTTAAAAATACATTTATATTTAATTTATGTTTGTTATTAATTGTTGTATTATTATTACCAATTTTTGGTATTAAATCCGTCATTTGTTGTTGTTGATCAACTAATTTATGTATCAATTCTTGATTCTCTTTTTTCATCTCCTGATTATCAGTTATTAATTTCATTATTAATTCATGAACATTTGGTTCGATTTTAACATCTGACGTTGTAATTATTTGTGTGCATTTTTTTTTATGAGATGATAATCCCTGCTTATATTTATATATTTTTCCACATTCGCATATAAATGGGGTTTTTTGCGTTTTTTGGTCATCATTTTCATCATTTTTTAGCTTTTTATGTTTTGCAGTGTCCAAATGTCGATAAAAATCTTTTTTATTATTACTATAAAAGCTACACTTTTTACAAATATATTTATATTTATTTATAGCGTTTTTTTGGTCATTCAAAGTCATCTATATTATGAATGACTAAAAAACCCCTAAATTATTTTTTTTATATAAATTTTTTTTCAATAACAAAAAAATCTTTTATAATCAGATAATTCTAACCATTATCATTTAAAACTGAAATTAAGTGTTTTTTGAAGAAATTTTTAATTCTTTATTTCATTTTTGAAAATTGGACATAGAAAGTATGTCCAATTTTGAAATTTCGATTTGAGAATAAAAAAAAAAATTTTAGTCAGTATAAATTAAAATTTATGTGAAAAGACTGAAATCGCTAATAAATATTTTTTTATAGAATAATCATTTTTTTCAGTCATAAATAAAATTAATAAAATTCAAATAATAAAAATAAAATTCAAATAATAAAAATAAAATTCAAATTAATAACTTTTAAATATGATATAAAATAAAGATTATTATTATTATTATATATATGTCGGAATCTGAAAATAATACTTTATCTTCGGAATTTACAGGACCAGGTAGTGCTTATATGGTACTTGAACAATATAAAAATGGTGAATATAATGCTTGCGGACAAAAACCGGTATTCATTAAACCTGATGAACCAGAAAAAAAAAATATAAATCGACTTAATTAGAATATAAAATATGAGATTTATCTACATATAAATGCATAAAATATATATAATATATAGTATTTAAAATAATGATAAATACTATATATAATAATGAAATTATATGCTGACAGTAGAGAACCAAAAGGGCTTCTAGAATTATTGAATTCTAGAGTATCAAATATAGAAACTGGCAATTTAGATATTGGAGATTTTATAATTAAAAATAATAATAATGAAATTATGATGATTTTTGAGAGAAAAACAATAGCAGATTTAATGTCAAGTATTAAAGATGGTAGATATAAGGAACAATCATATAGATTATCGCAACTGTCTCTCAATAATCATAATATATTTTATGTTATAGAAGGTAATTTATTAGATTTTACTAGAAAAAATAATGAAACTATGCGTAAGACATTATATTCTGCAATGTTTTCATTATCTTATAAAAAAGGTTTCTCTCTACTTCATGCAAATGGATGGTTAGATACTGCTGAATATATTATACGATTTATGGATAAATTAAGGGAAGGGGGCACCCATTCAACCCCGACACCACCATTAAACCCCCAAGCTACGCTTAATATTGGAGACTCTACTTCGCCTATCGGGGTTGACGGGGTGTCCCCTTCTCCTTTACAAAAATATACTTGCTCAATTAAATGTACAAAAAAATCAAATATAACGAGAGAAAATATTGGGGAAATAATGTTAGCACAAATACCAGGTGTAAGTATGACAGTTGCACAATCTTTAATGGAAAAATATAAAACCATTAAAAATTTAATTGATATATTAGAAAAGGAAGAAAATTGTTTAGATGATTTTAAAATAGAATGTAAGAATGGTGTGCGAAAAATAAATAAAACATCAATAACAGCATTGAAAGAATTTCTTATGCAGTTTTAATACTAACATTATTATCACCATAATAACCTTTATTTACTAAATTTTGAGTAAAGCTTCCGCCGCCCCAATTTGAATCCATTGGATTTGGGCTAATTCCATTTATATCTTGACTCATTTGGTCTAAAGGTGTTTCAACTCCAATATATTGATTTAATTGATCAATCCCAGGATATGAATTTTTATTATATGGTGGATCGTTTCGTGTAGAATCTAATAATTTCGATACAGGACCAAATATAGAACCCCGTGTATCATTTGGTGTTATTCCCGCTAATAAATCTGCGGATGGAGGTTCTTGTTTATACATAGAATTACTCTCTTCATGTTCTAAAGATAATACAGGACAATACATATTTTGACTCCGTTGCCAATGTGTATATTCTACATAATCTTGTAAATTATTAAATTTAACAGGATTTACTCCGGGTATATTTGCTAATTTAGTATTTTTTAAATAAATAGAATCATTATTTTGTATTAGTGAATTCGGGCATTGGCTTTGATCAAAACCTTCAAATAAAGGACATTGATTATTTAATACAAAAAATATTAATCCAATTAATAATATTATTAATATTATATTAAGATTATTCATATATATATAAACTTTAAAAAAACTTTATAAAATTGTTGATTAAAATTTAAATTAAACTTTTTTTAAAGTGTATATATATAATGGTTAAAGTAATACATATAGGTCCGACAGAAGGTATAAATTTTCATAATAAAACAAAAAATTTACCATTAATTGTAAAAGTTTTCCACCCTAATTGTGGTCATTGTATAAAACTGGAACCTGAATGGAATAAATTTGCAAATATATTAAAAAAAAACTATGATGGTGATATCGGTGTTGTAAGTATTCATGCTGATGCTTTAGCAGATATAGAATCAAACGGTTTAAATAATATACAAGGATATCCTACAATAAGAATTATAAAAAATAATAATTTAGTAGATGAATACAACGATGAAAGAAATAATATGAAAATGCTAAATTATAGTTTAAAACATTTTAATATAAAAAAAAAGAAACAATCCAAAAAGAAACAATCCAAAAAGAAACAATCCAAAAAGAAACAATCCAAAAAGAAACAATCCAAAAAGAAACAATCCAAAAACTAGTAAAAATATAAAAAATAATTATATAATATATAAATATGGGTAATTTATCAAAAGAAAAAAAATCTGCTAAAAAAGTACGAAAGAAATTAGAGTCTGATCTGGAAGAAGACCCTAAAACTCCAGAGTTAAAATCAGAATCAGAACCAGAACCAGAACCAGAACCAGAACCAGAACCAGAGCCAGAACCAGAACCAGAACCAGAGCCAGAACCAGAGCCGGAGCCAGAACCAGAACCAGAACCAGAACCAGAACCAGAACCAGAGCCAGAGCCAGAACCAGAGCCAGAGCCGGAGCCAGAGCCAGAGCCAGAACCAGAACCAGAGCCAGAACCAGAACCAGAGCCAGAGCCAGAACCAGAGCCAGAGCCAGAACCAGAGCCAGAACCAGAACCAGAGCCAGAGCCAGAAGAAAACTCAGAATCTAAAGAAATTAAATGGTTTGAAGTATTTAACACATTATCACAACCACAACCAGAATTACAATCACAACTTCCAAGACCACGCAGACGCAGACGACCAGTTTTCAAAATGATATTTAATTAAATGTAATTATATAAATATTATATTAAATAAAATATATTATTTATAAATATAAATAATGAATTCGGTATTAAGTAATGAGGATCGTTTAAATTTACAAAGAATGATAAATGCCAATGATGTAGAAGATCAAACACCAATTATACGAGGGAATAAACATAGTGATAAAATAAAAGAACAAGTTAGAACGATGATTTTATTAAAAAGTAAATATAGTAGATTAGCAAAATCGAACCCAAATGAATTTAATCAGATGTGTTTATCAAAATGTGATTTTTTATATAATAATTATACTGATATATATAATAAAGTGAAAAAAGATGAAATAGACTTGGAAATATTATATAAATTTCTTGTAGTGTTAAAAAAAATAGAAAATAGTGAAATTGATCAGCATGAAGGGTCATTTTTAGTTGGAAAATTATTAAAAGAGTTATATGTAGATAGTGCTTTAAAAAAATCCGAAAAATTAGATGCAATTGAAGAACAACGAAATAAAAAAAATAAGAAAACAGAAAAAAAAGCACTACCATCGAGAGAAATAAGTTGGCATGAATATAAAAAAAAAGAAAATATATAATTAAATTGAAATGGCTTTTTATAAATATAATATTTTATAAAAAGCAAACAATATGCCATTACTTATTCAAAAACAAACGGGTGAAGATGCTGCTTCATGTAGTGAAATAGAAGAATTTAATATTTTTTGTGAAAAACTAAATGCTGATACATTTACAATTTATGTATCAGACGAAGAACATGAAATATTAAGTTTAGATTCAAAAACACCATTTTTGGTTTCTAAAAATGCGAAAGTATATTCTACGGTAATGGAAGCATATTACGATACAGTAGATTTATCGAAACAAGACGAGAAAAATATATATATTGAAATGTTAGTATTAATTTCAGAGAAGTTTGACCAGAATAAAGAAGCTAAAAAAGTTTTGATGTCAACAACTGGAATTATAGTATATAAAACAGAAGATGATAATTATTGGGGTTCGAGAGTTCCAGAATTTGATGGACAAAATATTGCAGGAGAAATTATGGTTAAATTGCGTGATTTATATTATAGTTAAAAACTTTAAAGATATATTAAATATATATTAAATATATATTAAATATATATATTTTTTTATTTGAGGAGATTTCCAATTGATAAAATTGAAATAAAATAAATGTTGTGGTTTAATGGATATCATCTCGTTATGGCATATAGCTTATTAATAGTAGAATCACCTGCAAAATGTGATAAAATCGAAAAATATCTAGGTCAAGGATATAAATGTATAGCAAGTTATGGGCATTTGCAAGAACTGACTTCTCTCAAAGATATAGATATTAAAAATAATTTTAAACCAAAATTTAATCCAATAGAAAAAAAAACACAACAAATAACTAGAATTAAAAATATGATAACAAATGCGAAAGAAGTAATTTTAGCTACAGACGATGACCGAGAAGGTGAGGGAATCGCGTGGCATATTTGCGAATTATTTAATTTATCGGTTGAACATACGAAAAGAATTATATTTCATGAAGTAACAGAATCTGCGCTAAAAGCAGCAGTAAAAACACCAACACGATTAAATATGAATTTAGTAAATGCACAACAAGGTAGACAAATATTAGATTTATTAGTAGGATTTAAGATATCACCTGTATTATGGCAAAATATTTCTCGAACAAAAAAAGGATTATCAGCAGGAAGGTGCCAAACGCCAGCGATTCGTTTAATATATGATAATCAAAAAGATATAGATAATTCACCAGGAAAAAAGGTATATAATACAACAGGATATTTTACAGATAAAAATCTACCTTTTATACTTAATAATTTGTATAACAATGAAGATGAAATGATAGAATTTTTAGAAGAAACAACAGAACATGAACATATTTTAAGTTGTGAGAAACCAAAAGAATCTATTAGAAAAGCACCACAACCATTTACAACAAGTGGGATTCAGCAAAGTGCGAATAATGAATTGCATATTTCACCAAAAGAGACAATGCAAATATGCCAAAAATTATATGAAGGAGGATATATTACATATATGAGAACAGATAGTAAAGTTTATAGTAAAGAATTTATGGAAAAAGCGAATGAGTATATAATAAATAAATATGGAAATAAGGAAAATGATCCAAATAAATTATTGCGTAAAAATAGTGATAATTCAGAAGAGAAAGATGATGATAACAAAAGTAAGAAAAAAAGTAAATCAAAAAAAAAAGTAGATGAAAATATTCCTTCTCCGCAAGAAGCACATGAGGCAATTCGTCCAACAAATATTAAGATAGATAATCTTCCTAAAGAAAATACAGATTTTAATGGAAAAGAATTAAAATTATATAGAATGATATGGAGAAATACAGTAGAAAGTTGTATGTCGGATGCATTATATAATATTTTTTCGGCAAAGATTTCTGCGCCGAAAAAATATGAATATAAATATTTAACAGAACAAATAGTATTTCCAGGATGGAAATATGTAAATGGATATGAAGAAATAAATCCAATTTATAGTTATTTACAAACAATAAAGAAAGGAGTAGTTAAATATAAAAAAATGGTATGTAAATTAACAATCAAAGATTTAAAGACTCACTATACAGAAGCAAAATTAGTACAATTATTGGAACAAAAAGGAATTGGGCGTCCATCAACATTCTCATCTCTTGTAGAAAAAATTCAAGAGAAGGAATATATTAAGAAGGAGCATATTAAAGGTAAAACGCTTATCTGTACCGATTTTGAATTAGAAAATGATGAAATATTAGAAATAGAAACAAAAAGAGAGTTTGGAAATGAAAAAAATAAATTAGTTATACAACCAATTGGTATTATAGTATTAGAATTTCTCCTAAAAACATATGATACATTATTTGAATATGAATATACAAAAAATATGGAAGATATATTAGATATAATAGCAAAAGGCGAAAAAAAATATTATGAATTATGCGAAGATTGTTTAATGGAAATTAATAAAACATTAGTCAATGAAGGTCGTGATAATAAAGAAGATATAGTAATAGATGATGAACATATTTATATGATAGGTAAACATGGTCCGGTTATTAAATATACGCAAAAAAATCTATCAGAAGAAAATGTAGTAAAATTTAAAGCAGTAAAAAAAAATATAGATTTGGATAAATTACGAAATAGAGATTATTTATTGGAAGACATAGTAGAAGATACAAATTTAAATAAAAAATTAGGAGTATATAAAAAAGAAGATTTATTTTTAAAAAGCGGACAATTTGGATTATATGTTGTTTGGGGTGATAATAAAAAATCAATTAATGAAATAAAAATTAAAGAAAGAGATATAGTTTTGAAAGATATTATAGAGTTAATTGAAAACTCAATAAATACAAATTTAGTTAGAGAAATTACAGAAGATTCAAGTATTAGAAAAGGAAAATATGGAGATTATATATTTTATAAGACTAAAAAAATGGTAAAACCAAAATTTTTAAAATTAAATGGATTTAAGGATGATTATAAAAAATGTGATATTAATACAATTAAAGATTGGATAAATGAAACATATAAAATGAATATTTAATTATGAAATAAATATAATACAAATAATATAACAGCAGATGATATAACAACAATTTCAATAAAAATAAATAATATGGCAAGACATATATTATAACCAAGAATAACATAATTAACATCTGATATTTCATTATTTGTATTTTCAATGGGATGGTCAATAATATTGATTGATACATCATCATTATCATTATGTTGGTCATGTTCATCATCATTATGTTGTTCATGTTCATCAAGTTCATCATTAAGATTATTAATAATATTTCTGCAATGAGGGCAAGATTTTTTTCTGCGAATCCATTTTTTTATACATTTTCTATGATAATATGTATTACAACAAGGTAATATTTTTTCATTTTTACTAATATTTTGTAAACATATTAGACAAGTATTATAATCGGTTAATTCAATCATAATAATTAATACTAATTATATTATGATTAAACTTTTAAATATTTTCTACATCGACTATATAATATTAAACAATTGCAGGAATCATTTAAATTAGAATTATATTTTTCAGTACATTCAATATATAAATTTTCACAAGTATTTAAATCATCCGAATTTTTATTTAAATATTGAGAAATATAGTCTGTATTAGATGTATTAGATGTATTAGATGTATTAGAAGTATTAGATGTATTAGAAATTTCAGACATTATGTTATGTATAAATATATTAAATATATATTTATATTAATATAAATTTATATGTAAGTCCAATATTAGAATCAGTTTCCCATATTCCCGATATTTTTAGTATATAATTAATGATATCTTTATTAGAATTATTTAGTTTTGTGATTAAATAATTGATTTGATCAATAATTTTATAATTATATATTTTATTATTATTATATAACGATAAAATTAGAGTTTCTAAATTATTTATTTTATCTAAGATAGTGTCATTTTTAGAATTTTTGTGTATGGTAATTTTAATATATATTCCATTTAATATAAAATAATTATTAGAATAAGTAATTTTAATAAAATTGCTATTATTTATAATAGTATTTTTTACAGAATCATAAAAATATATGTTATTACTTGATATGGAATTAATATTTAATATAATATTCATTCATATAACTATATGTAAAGATAATATATATTTAAGTTCTATATAAAAATAAGATTTATATTATAATATAATGAAATATAATGAGACACATTTTAGTGAATATATAAATTCTTGCATAAATAATCCATTAATTAAAACTGAATATATTGAAAATGATTTTTCAAAATTAGATAATATAATATTATATGGACCACCTGGTATAGGTAAATATAGTCAATCGCTTATGTTAATAAAAAATTTTAGTGCTTCAAAATTAAAATATGAAAAAAAGATAGAATTAACATTTAACAAAAATGTTTATTATATTAAGATAAGTGATATACATTATGAGATTGATATGTCAAATTTAGGTTGTAATGCGAAATTATTATGGTATGAAATTTATAATAAAATAATAGATATAATATCTTTAAAAAATGAAAAAAATGGAATAATATTATGTAAATATTTTCATGAAATACATAATGAATTATTAGAAAATTTTTATAGTTATATGCAAATATTATATAATACAGATATTCAAATAAAGTTCATTTTAATAACAGAACATATAAGTTTTATTCCAGATAATATTATAAATTATTGTAAACATATAAAGTTAAAAAGACCAGTACGTACAAGTTATAATAAATGTTTTAAAACTAATTTTACAATTAATGATGATATATCATTAATATTAAATATAAAAGATATAAAAGATAAAAAGAATAAAAAAGATATTTTGGGTATATTTGAACAATATAAATCTATATGTGATAATATTATTGAAAATATTTTAAATATTGATACAATAAAATTTATTAATTTGCGTGAAAAGTTATATGAGATTTGTATTTATAATCATAATATATATAATTGTATTTTGTATATATTAAAATCATTAATAGAGAAAGAGAAAATAGACAAAAAAAAACTAAATAATATTTTAATAGAAACATATAATTTTTTCAAGTTATATAATAATAATTATAGACCAATCTATCATTTAGAGAGATATATATTATATATAACAGCATCAGTAAATGAATTATAATGACGCATGTAATATATTAGATTTATCAAAAATTTTTACAGAAAAAGATTTAAAACAAAAATATTATATGAAAGCTTTATTATATCATCCAGATAAAAATAAAGATTCGGATGCAAATGATAGATTTCGTGAAATATTGGAAGCTTATAATTATTTAAATAATTATAATAGAAATAATAAAAATAATAAAAATAATAATTTGAATACAAGTGATGAAAAAAGTTATATAAATATATTAGATAAATTTTTAGATGGATTATTAAACAAAGATACAAATATTCAAGAATTAATATCAATAATAAATAATAAATATTCAGAATTAACTATAGAATTATTAAATCATTTTTCAAAGAGTACATTATTAAGATTTAATAAATTTATAACTGAATATTCTGATATATTACATATAAATAAAGATACATTAAATAAATTTAATTTTATAATTAAAGAACATATTAAAGATGATATAATAGAGATAATAAATCCAACATTAGATAATTTAATAAATAATGATATATATAAATTAACATATAATTCTGATATATATTATATTCCAATGTGGCATCATGAATTAATATATGAATTATCAAATAATTTATTAATTATTAATTGTGAGCCCGAATTGCCCGATTATATAACATTGGACCCTTATAATAATTTATATGTAAGTTTATCAACCGAAGTAAAAAGTATTTTAAAAAATGATAGTATAATAATTAATATTGGAGAGAAAAAATATGAAATACCAATAAATAAATTATACATAATATATTATCAAAGATATAGTTTTATAAGTGAAGGTATATCATACATTGATACAAAAAATATATATAATATAGAAAATAGAGGAAATATATATGTTGATATATATTTTACTGATCTTAAATAAAAATTTATCAATATTATAAAGCGAATATTTATATACATTTCAAAAAAAAATGTATATAATTTATATTATATATATCTATCTATCTATCTTATCTATCTATCTATTCATCAACTGTCTTTTTCTTACGGACAACTTTTTTCTTAGGGGCAGGTGGAGGAGCAGCCGCTTCAATTTCCGCCTGAACTTCTTTCTGTGGAGTGACCGGAGCCGCTTCCATTTCATCATCACTCGAATCAACTACTTGAACTGAATCAACTTCATTATTTGTTTCATCATCGCTATCGGCACCAACAGATGACTTGTTCATAACTTCTTTTTCATTAGTTGAAAGACTAATGAAGCATTTCCCCTGAAGAGATTCTTTTGGTTTAACGACGGCTTGAACAAGTCGCCATGTCATACCAAATTTACCATTCGCAAACCATAGACCACCACATTGAATAACAGTAGCAACATTAGTACCTTTTGCGATTAAATCAGTTGGAAATAGTCCATGATCATTAGGGAAGATTTGTTTCTGTTCCATATCATAGAGTTCACAATTCCATTTATCATCCCACAATGGAAATTTAATTCTCAAAGTGGGAGCACGCGAATAATCTGGTTCTCCACTATTTGGATCTTTTGGATATTTAACCATTGGAGTCCACAAAGCATCAATTACTTCAGATGACATTTTTGCTTTGTTCATCCAATCTTTACAATTTGTAATAGCATCACCTTTGACTTTATTTTCAAAAGCAATCATATTTTGAAGAAATTTTTGAACTGGAGGCGTAGTATATTCTTCTTTTGGAAATTGCAATGACATATCATATGTTTTACGACCAGATTTATCATCAGTATATTCATTAACGCCCCAGGTAAGCATTAGGGGTGTGCTAATATATAGTCCTTTCATAGACTCTTTATTAATAATACCAATACTTTTTCCACCAGAAGCATTGGCTTTTGGTTTTGTATAAATATAATCCTTCTCGACATTAAAATCAGTACCATTAATAATCATCTTTTGTGTGTTTGTCTGTGCCATTGCGCTATTGATAGTTTAATAATATGCTTTATCTTTAAATCAATTTTTTTTAAAAATAAAAGAAATAAAAAGAAAATAAAGTAAATTACTAGCCTGGTTATAGTAAGAAAATTAAATAGAATTATTATTATAATTGTAATTATCATTTTCAATATATGTATTTTCGGTATAATTATTTTCGAAATATTCATGATCACTTTCAGTATCGGTATTAGAACTGTTGTCGTTATAATTATAGTTATTATATTCATCTACTAAATTATTGTCATCATTATCAATATTAACATTATTATCAATATTAACATTATTATCAATATTATCATTATTATCATTATTATCATTATTATCATTATTATCATTATTATCATTATTGTCATTATTGTCATTATTGTCATTATTGTCATTATTTTCATTATTGTCATTATTTTCATTATTGTCATTATTTTCATTATTGTCATTATTTTCATTATTGTCATTATTTTCATTATTGTCATTATTTTCATTATTGTCATTATATGATTCTGATCGAATTAAAAAAGATGGTATATTAGTATTTATGCTAGTATAATTAGATGTTTCATTTACATTATCATTAAAATAATAATATAATTTGAGTTGATTATTTCTACGTTTTTTAATCCATATTTTTTTACCAAAATCTGGATTTAATTGAGAGAATAAAGCAAGTTTATATTCTAAATGTATATGATATTTATCTCTAATGTTAGGATTAAGAGAATATTCACGTAATAAAAATGATTTCAAATAGGATTTAAATACTTTTGCAATTGATTTTTTTGGAAATAAAGGATGAATGGTAAAATAAATAAAATTATGATAAACATAAAACATTTTCATTATATATTCATAATGTTCGTTGATAGAACCACTTTTAATAAAATAATCTATATATTTATCTCGAATAAAACATTCATTTTCATTTTTAAATTTATCTAGATTAAAATTAGATCTAAAATATAAATCAAACAATATTGGCATAATAAGATTAGATTTTTTAAGTTTAAAATATATATTATATAAATTTGATAAAGAGAAAGGTAAATTTGTATATGGATTACGAATTTCATGTGGACTGGCAAAAAAATCAGGAGAATTTATGAGTGATTTATTTATAATATTTATTAAATCAGACAATCTAAATTTATATATAATATTATTTTCTAATAAAGTTATTAATATGGATGTATTCAAATCAGAGAATTTTGTAAAACATAAATCCATGTCTATCTCAAATTTTTTATAATATTTAAATTTATATATAATAGCTAATTTTCGAAATGCAGAATAGGTTTTTTGTGCTTTATAAAATTCTAATAAAAAAAATTCTTTTTCAAAATTAAATATATTCTTATTTTTTAAAATAATAATATTAAATATATAAAATTTATTTTTCAATATATTTTTGTATGGTAAAAAATAAATATTATATATTAATTTAATTGCATTATAATATAATTTATTATGTTGATAAGAAATATTTAATTGATTAATAAAATAATTATTTACAGATGGAGATTGTATATTTGGAAATTGTTTACATAAAATTTCTGCGAATATAGACATATTTTATATTAATATAAAAAATATATCAAAATAATTCATTATTTATATATTACAATTATTCAAATGGATCATAATCGTCATCTTCACCTAAATCAACTTGTGTAATAGTATTAATATTTGTTGGTATTGATATATTATTAATTCCACATGGGTCATTTGGATCTACTATATCACCAAATTCGTTTTCAATTAACTTTTGTTTATTTTTAATATCAAACTTTTCACTTTCTTGATGTTTAATTACTTCATTAATATTTAACAATACATTAAAACTACTTGTTCCGAAATATCCATCTTGACCACACATAATATTTGCGGATACTCCTCGCATATTATCTAACTCAGCATGTCGTGCTGCTTTCAAAAATTGTTCGGGAGTTTCTTCAAATGATGCTTTTGCAATAGGACCAATATTATCATTATTTATACCATGTCTAAATACTGATGTCATAGTAGAATTACAGGTCATTCTATCACATAAAATACTCAGATGATGATAATTGATATATGTACTATCAAATTCAATTACTTCAACTAATTCATTATATATAGATTGTCTTGCAGCTTCGATTCCTAATACTCTATATATTTCTTGAATATTATTTGATACAGTATTATTAACATCAATATTATCTAATGATAAGATTTTTAACAAATTACTACCAACCGTATCTAATACCCATATTTCTTTTTTATTAAAATTACCATCAGTTTCTTCCAATGAATCAGTAATTTTTCTTAATAGTATATTCGAAATATTTTTTATTCCTCGTAAAATTAAATTGTCAAGTAATTCATCCTGAAAATTTTTAAGTATATATATCTCATCAGATTGATCTAGTGTATATGTTTGTTGATTTTTCTTTTTATTTTTTAAAATATTATTTAACCTAATTCTGAAAATTAAACTGTCAGAATTATAGTCTGAATATATACATAATACATCATTTTGATAAGTATATTTTAAAGCAAAATGTACATCTTCCATTGTAATATTTTTATCTAACATTTCGATTTTATTCATTTCCATGCGAATAATCCATTTTGATTTTTGCTTATTATCCGCAACTTTATTATCAATACAATCATCTAATAACTCACTAAATTCTTTATATTGATCAATTATAGGTTTATCAACTTCAATTAATGTATTAAAATCATCCGGATCAAAACAAATTTCGATAGTTTGAACAATATCACGTAATTTAGTATGTTCAATATGATTAATAAGTTTTTGTGCTTCCTCTTGATTATGTTCTAATTCTTTTGGTAAATAGATTGTACAAGAAGGATTTTTAGGATTTTCAGATAATGCCAAAATTTCTTCGATTCTTGGAACACCACGAGTTACATTCGATTTCGACGCAACACCAGCAAAATGAAATGTATTAAGTGTCATCTGGGTAGTTGGTTCGCCAATCGATTGAGCAGCAATAATTCCAACCATTTCTCCAGGATTAACAATTGATTGTTTATATTTCTTAACTATTGTATCAAGTAAATAAGTTAAGGCATTTTTATTAAATCGTTTTATAACTAATAATTGTTTCGGTGAAAGATAGAAATAATATAATACTTTGAATAAATCATTTGGTTTAATAAATGCCGATGTTTCCAATATTTTATATGTATCTTCTATCATTTGATATGCTTCAAGAGGAGATATATCAACCTGTGAATTAATATTTAGATTAAATTGTCCTACTATATTATTAATAATATATGTAAAAGCAACCGGTAAATGAACTTGTTTATTATAAATATTTTTAAATACATTTTTAACTATTCTATTTTTTTCAATAAGCATATAATCAATATATGATTTAATTTTTTGATTTAATAAAGCTTTTTGGCTTCTATATTGTTTCTGAATATCATTTGTAAAAATTTCCAGGATTACCTTATCTTTTGTATTATAAGAAATTTGAAAATGATTATATATATCTTCTAATGACATTTGTACTAATGGAATCATTTGAAATTCTACTTTTATTGGATCAAAATTATCATCACCATATGAAAATTGAATAATCTTATTTTTATTATTTCGTACTGTCATATCATAATGCACCATTAGATCTTCTAATGATTTAATTAATCGTCTAGAAATATACCCAGTTTGACTTGTTTTAACAGCAGTATCAATAAGACCAACTCTTCCACCCATTGCATGGAAGAATAATTCTGTAGGAGTTAATCCTCCAATAAATGAATTTTCAATAAATCCACGAGCAGATGGTGAATCATCATATTTATTATAATGTGGAAGTGTGCGATCATCAAAACCATATGGGATTCTTTTTCCATCAACATTTTGTTGTCCAAGACATGATATCATTTGAGCAATATTAAGATCACTACCTTTTGAACCGGCATTCACCATAATAACAAATCGATTATTTTTATCTAAATTTGACCTGCCAATTTTACCAGCTTCTAACGATGCTTGATTTAGTATATTATTAACTTTTGTTTCAAATTCTTGTTCATTAGATTTACCAGTTTTATTTTCAAAAATTCCTAAATGTGTTTCATCTATTAAATTATGTACGCTTTTCTTTTTTTCGGAAATAATATCAGCAATAGCACTATCAGTTTTATCATCAGCAATAAGATCGCTAATACCGACACTATATGAGTTATATTTCATATATTCAGTTACAATATTTTGAAGATTATCGATAAAATTAGCAGATGAAAGTGGTCCATAATCATTATAAATTCTCTGTATTAAACCCTTTGAACCATCACCTAAAACACCTTTTTCAATATGTCCTCTTATATAATATCCATTATTAATATTTATAACGTTATTTGATGTAGAATAAGATTCTGAATCTTGAAATTTTTTAGTTTTATAATCTAAGGAAATTGGTGGTAGTATTTGTGATAAAATATCAAAATTAGAAATTTCTTTCATATTTTTAGGAAATTTATTAATATCTAGTTTATTAATTCCAATCATTAAATTCATAGCAAACCGTGTATCAAATTGTTTTTTTTTATCGGTAAATAGATATGAACCTAATAATGAATCTTGAAAAATGCCAATAATAGATTTATTATTTGCAGGACTAATAATTTGATTTGGTATCGATGCTAACATCGCTAATTCTGTTTCTGATTCTGAATCTTGTGGAAGATGTAAATTCATTTCATCACCATCAAAATCAGCATTATATGGTTTAGTATCACCAACATTCATACGAAATGTATCACCTTGTGGCATAATTTTTGTAATATGTGCCATCATAGACATTTTATGTAGAGTTGGTTGTCGATTAAATAATATAAAATCACCATTTAACATATGACGATGTACTTTATCACCAATTTGTAATTTAATAGATTCTTTATCAATATATCTTAATGAAATATTTTCACCATTTTTTTTTTCTAAAATTTTTGCACCAGGATAAATATCCGGTCCATTTCTTACTAATTTTAATAAATATTTAATATTTTTATTATTAACAAGAACCGGTTTTGTAAGATTTTTAGCAATTTTTAATGGTACTCCTAATTCTCGAATTGATAATTGGGGGTCAGGGGTAATAACTGACCTAGCGCTATAATCTACTCGTTTTCCCATTAAATTTCCTCGAACTCTACCAGTTTTACCATTTAAACGTTCTTTAATTGATTTTAATGGTCTTCCAGAACGTTGAGCAACAGCAGCCACACCAGGAATCTTATTATCAACTAATGTTGCAATATAATATTGCAATACGGTAGTCCAATCATCTATAACACTTCCTTGTGCATCTTGTGATATTTTATCAAGTAGAGTTTTATTTGATTTAATAATATTTACAATAATATGTGTTATATCATCCTCGCTTCTTTGTTGCGAATCATGTTTAATAGATGGTCTAACTGCCGGTGGTGGTACTGCTAAAACTTGACATACCATCCATTCGGGTCTAGACCATTTAGGACTAAAACCCATAAATGTCATATCATCATCTGATATTCGTCTAAATAATTTAATAATTTTTTCAGGAGTTAATTTTAAAGATATTTTGCTTTCTTCTGTAGATAGTCCCTCAACACTATCCCATTCAGCAATTAATGTAGCTAGATTTTCTTTTTTAATTTTTGTTGGTTGTTTACAACCACAACCATTATCGGTTGTTTCGCCACAACGTTTAATTTTACTAGCAATAGTAAATATTTGATTCCATCTATTATCTGCATTTAGATTATATAATTCTTTATATTTATCTTTGCTAATTAATAATTTGCTACATTTAATACAAATACATCTGACTATTTTAATTATTGTATTAATATATTGAATATAAAATACTGGTCTGGCTAAATTTATATGACCGAAATAACCCGGTGTATTAATATAATCTAGTCCATCTGTTGGACAGATCAATCCTGGCTCTAATACACCCATTCTTGGATCAAATAATCCACCTATAATTGGTTTATTATTAATATATGTATCTCTACTAGTAATCTCAGCAACAGATCCTTTCCTAATTTCATCCGGTGATAATATACTAAATTGAATACCTATAATTTTTGCAGCATTTTTTTCCATAGTATCATTTATTGACATATTCTTCTTATAATATAGAAATAATATTTAGATTGTTTTTCAATTTTTTTTATATAAAATTGAAAAATAATAATATAAAATTATATTATAATATTATATTATGGAATCTTCTATTAGTGATTCTGGTTCACCAGTGTCTCATCGCTATAATACTCGTTATAAAAAGCGAAATACCAGAGAGTATTCTGAAATTATTGAAAAAGATGAACCAAATAGTGATAGTGATAGTGATACCCTATTTAATATATATGAGTATCGAAAAATGTTATCTAATTTATTTCCATCCCGATATATGAATAAACGGATAAAAGATACTAAACGATTTAAGAAATCGCTTAAACCTTATAAAAAACGGTCGACTATTATTATTAGATTTCCAAATAAAATTATAAAAAAATCCGAAGATTCCGAATATGATGATGATGATGAATATGATGATGATGATGAATATGATGATCACGATGAATATGATGATGACGATGAATATGATGATGACGATGAATATGATGATGACGATGAATATGATGATGATGAATATGATGATGATGATGATGATGATGATGATGATGATGATGATGATGATGATGATGATGATGAATATGATGATGATGATGATGACGATGAATATGATGATGACGATGAATTGAATAATAGTGAATTCAATAAATTAACAAATAAATTAATGACAAAAGAAAAATCAAATAGAATAGTTAGTGAATTGGTAAAAATAGCAAATCAAAAAAAAAATAGTAAGAAAAAAGTGGAATCAAATATTGATGACCTAGAAAATAAAAATAAATTAAATAAGAATGTTCAAGAATTTAAAAATTTACTAAAAGAAAAGGATAATATGAATGATTTGAAATATTTTACAAAAGAAATAAATCTTAAGAATCAAGATAAGTTAATAGATGAATTAAGACAAATAAATGGAGTATCAACAGTGGAAAAGCCATATAGAATTCATTTATTAGAATCAGAAATACCTCACGTATTTAAGATTTCTGCACTAAAAAAACTAAGTATGATGGAAAATATGGATCCTAGTATTGGAGAATATTTTAAATTAAAAAATTGGATTGATACATTTATGCGTATACCATTTAATAAATTTAATAATTTATCTTTTAGTATTAATGATGGAATTGAGAAATGCAATACTTATATGGAATCATCTATTGCCACATTAGATTCTGCTGTATATGGATTACATGATGCTAAAATGCAGATAATGCAATTAATTGGACAATGGATAGTAAATCCGGATGCCATTGGTTCAGCAATTGCAATAAAGGGTCCAATGGGTACAGGAAAAACAACTCTTGTTAAAGAAGGAATAAGTAAAATTTTAAATCGTCCATTTTCATTAATCGCATTAGGCGGTGCGACAGATAGCAGTATATTAGAAGGACATGGATATACATATGAGGGAAGTACTTGGGGAAAAATTGTTGATATTCTTATTCAAACAAAATGCTCGAATCCGATTATATATTTTGATGAATTAGATAAGGTAAGTGATACACCAAAAGGTGAAGAAATTATTGGTATTCTTACTCATTTAATTGATTCTACCCAAAATGGAAATTTTCATGATAAATATTTTTCAGAAATAGATTTTGATCTAAGTAAAGCATTATTTATATTTAGTTATAATGATGAATCGCGTGTAAATCCAATTTTATTGGATAGAATGTATAAAATTGCGACAAAAGGGTATAATTCAAAAGAAAAGAAAATTATTGTAAATGATTATTTACTTCCGACAATATGTAAACAAATTAAATTTGAAACCGATAATGTAGTAATTCTAGATGATACATTAGAATATATTATAGAAAATTATACTTATAAAGAAGATGGTGTTCGTAATTTAAAACGATGTCTGGAAATTATTTACACAAAACTGAATTTATTTCGTTTAATGAAACCAGAATCTAGTTTATTTAAAGAAGAAAAATCCTTACAGGTAGAATTTCCATTTACAGTTTCAATTGAAATTGTAGAAAAATTGCTAAAAAAAGAACAACATGAGAAAAATGATAATTGGAAACGAATGTATAATTAAGTCTCTCTTAATATTATAATTTTTATTTTATAAAATAAAATTTTTTATTTTATAAAAATAAAAAATTGAAAATTAATATTTATAATTTGAACTTAAGATAAAAGAAATCAAATAAATATGATGAAATTATATGAAACTATGGATATTGAACAATTGTCCGAATTGAAATTTAAGATTGAAAAAGATTATCATTTTATAAACAATGCATATTCTAAAGTGAAACAAAAATCTATTAATAATAATGAAATCGACCAAATTTTTGAATTGTATAATTTAGATTTGATTACTCAAGGAAAAAAATTCTTACAACATAAGAAAACACTTTTAACGAATATAAATATTATTTTAATGAAGAATTGCAATCATAATTGGATTGATGATGTTGTAGAAACCCAATTTAGTGAAAGAAATATTTGTTATTGTAATAAATGTTTCATTTATAAATAATAATATATTTAGATAATAATAATAATAATAATAATAATAATAATAATAATAATAATAATAATAATAATAATAAT
>Ga0115565_10000617_pt1 | contig 30770 bp, 28 predicted proteins | sample COGITO_mtgs_1105_FD_87199 | JGI IMG/M metagenome (GOLD analysis project Ga0115565, IMG submission 87199) | Pelagic marine microbial communities from North Sea - COGITO_mtgs_110530 | ecosystem: Environmental > Aquatic > Marine > Epipelagic | place: Germany:Helgoland, sampling site Kabeltonne... | reverse complement strand
TAAATATGCGTTACAAGCATCATCATCGGGCAATTCTTTTATAAAACTCAGTATATTCTGTCCTTTAAATACTTCCATAAACCCTAATTTTATTAACAACAAGATACGGAACTTAAATGACTAGCTCAATTAAATTATTTACGCACTAACTCGTTTTTTATCAGAATGTCTAAATAGGTCATTGTATTTACCAAGTACTTATAGTCTTGTGTAATACTTGCCATGGCAACAGCACCTTGGATCATTGTAAAAAATTGTTTTGCGAATTGTAAAGACGATACGGGCAGCATTAGAACACCTTCTTTTGAACCTTGCTCCAAAATAGCAGCTATTTTCAGCTCTATATCTTTAACTAGCTGTTTACAAACACCAGCTAATTTTCTATTAATATTTTGAGCATCCACACCAGTATTTAGAATAGGACAGCCACCCATATTTCTAGTGAAGAGATGGTATTTTTTGTAGAATCCCGTAATTAAGTATAGTTTTTCTAAACAGTTGTTGGAGAGTGCTATCTCTTCGTCTAAAGCAGTTATTAGAATAACGCTATTATAATCAAACGAAGCAAGTGCTAAACTCTCTTTATTTTCAAAATTGCCATAGAGGGCGCCTTTTGTTAATTTTGTAGCTTTTGTTAAGTCGCTCATACTAGTACCTACATAACCTTGGGAATTGAATATAGGTGCAATTGTTTCTATAATAAAAGCGGTAGTTTTTTCAGCTTTAGTAGACATTCGTTAGAATTTTAGATTACGAATATAAAAAATACAGATCAGTATATAATATGGTTGCCAAATAAATTTGAGTTGGTTAAATTATGTTCATTATAGATTTAAAAGGTGATCCGTTTAAGATTCTTAGTTTATTAGATCTTTAGCCAAGTTTTATCGGGCCCTAGTTTAAAGGATCCTAAATGGTTAAAGGAGCATTCCTCCGGAGGGATAATTGATAAAAAGGTGCGTTCATTTTTAGATTGGTAGAGGTGGTAACAATTACCAACAATGGGTTCAAAATTAAATTTTGCATTATAAACTAGTGTGTTTAATTCATAAGACTCCATTAATTTTTTGTAGTCCTCCTGAATGGCATCATACTTGGCCTTAAATTCATTATTAGCTCTAATTATATGACTATTCTTCCATGAAGTAATGTCTGGTGGAGTAATTTTAGGAGCAGAAAGACTATTAGCATACGGCAACAATTTAGCATTGTACGTTTGCGTTTCTTCATCAAATACTACATGATCTGGTTTTTTTTCTTCTTTCATAGCTATGTAAAATTACAGAAAACCTGTAAATTGATAACATGGAAATCAAATTTGATGAAGTAGAAAGCTTTTAATGTTTAGCGGAAATTTTTAATATACTTTTTTGGGCTTGCCACTTGAAGGAAATACGATCAAATTATTTAATCTAAACAATGAGAATTTTTTTCGTGTATGTTATAGGGCTGCTGCTGTTTTCTTGTAAACAGAATAACCAAGATTGTTGGTTGCCACTTAAAGTAACGGCCACCGCATACAACTCACTACCCTCACAAACCTCTAACATACACCCCGCTATAACTGCCTGGGGAGATTCTGTGAGACCTAATGTACGGTGGATTGCTGTTTCTCAAGATTTACTGAACAAAGGAATTACACACAATACAAAAGTTAAGATAGACACATTTGATGGTGTATATTTGGTAAAAGATAAAATGCACAAGCGCTGGAAGAATAGCATAGATATTTTCATGTCTAAAGATATTGGCGCCGCAAGGAAATGGGGGAGAAAAAAGCTAACGATTTATTATGAAGCTGACGAGAAATGAGACGTAGAAAAAAACTACTTATATATCCATTGCTAGGGTTGCTATTCTTGTCTTGCGCGGCTAAGAAAGTTATTGTTGAAAAGCCCATTTTGTTTGATGAGCAGCGGATAGCCCTCTCTTTAGAATATATGAGAGATAGGTATCATCTAGAAAGGAACACCCCAACTATTATACCTAAAATGATTGTAGCTCATTGGACAGCCATTGGCACTTTAGAAGAATCTTTTAACGCTTTTTACAAAACTATATTACCCGGTGCAAGAGCAGATATTAGTACTAAAGCCAGTTTAAATGTTTCTGCTCACTTTCTAGTGGCTAAAGATGGTACTATTTACAGGCTATTACCTGAAACTACTATGGCGCGCCATGTCATAGGCTTAAACCACTGTGCTATTGGTATAGAAAATGTTGGGGGTAATTTAGGAAACCCGCTTACAGATAAGCAGTTAGAATCGAATATTTGGCTTGTAAAATATTTAAGTAAAAAATATGTAATAGATTATCTAATAGGGCATTACGAATATACTCAATTTGAAAATCACCCATTATGGTTAGAGCAAGACGCTCACTATAAAACTGTAAAGATAGATCCTGGAGTAGTTTTTATGAAGCAACTTCGTGAAGCTACTGCAAAATTAAATTTTAAAGAAATCCCCAAAAATTAGTACTCATAAAATGTACGTTTCTCATATGAAAAATCTATTCTTGCTTTTATTTATATTACCAATTCTAGTGGTTTCGCAATCAGACAATACTATATCAAAATTATATGATACGTATGATAATTACAAGGAAATTACCTTAGATAAGCGTAGAATAAAACATGCAGATATTTCTCCGCTCATTGATGAGTTAGAACTAAACTCAAAATTTAAAGTTACCAAAGTAGGTACCTCAATAGGTGGGAAAGAATTGTCACTCATCAGTATAGGTTCAGGTGCGATCAACGTGTTTCTTTGGTCGCAAATGCATGGTGATGAGCCTACCGCAACACAAGCACTTTTTGATATTATAAATTTTTTAGATAGTGATGATTTTAAGAAAGAGAATAAAAATCTACTCTCTAAACTAACGCTACATTTTTTACCTATGTTAAATCCAGATGGTGCAGACTTGTACCAACGTCGCAATTTATTGGGGGTAGATATAAATAGGGATGCGCTAAGATTGCAATCGCCAGAGGCCAAAACTTTAAAAAGAGTACGAGACAGTCTTAAAGCAGATTTTGGTTTCAATTTACACGACCAAAGCACCTATTATAATGCAGAGCGTACAGACAAGCCTGCTACGATTTCCTATCTAGCTCCTGCTTATAATTATGAGAAAGATATTAATGAAGTGCGCGGTAATGCCATGAAAATTATTGTATTTATGAATGCAATTATACAAAAATATGCCCCTGGGCAGGTGGGTAGGTATAATGATGATTTTGAACCAAGAGCATTTGGAGATAATATACAAAAGTGGGGTACAAGTACCATACTAATTGAATCTGGTGGATATGCTGGCGATACGGAAAAACAAGAAATTCGGAAATTGAATTATGTTTCTATTCTCTCCGCTATTTATAGTATTGCAAATAGCTCTTTTAAGACCATAGCTTTAGATGAATATGAGAAAATTTCTCAAAATGACCGTAAGTTATTTGATTTAAAAATTAAGGGAGCTACGTATGTGCTTGAAGGAAAAGAGTACTTATTAGATCTTGGTATCAATCAGTTAGAAGTAGATACTAAAGATCATAGTAGTTTTTGGTATAGTAGCCGTATTCTAGACCAAGGCGATTTATCTACCTATTATGGGTATGAAAATTTAGATGCCACTGGTTATACTATTGTGCTACCCAAAGTTTACCCAGATGTGCTAAACTCCACAAAGGCTATAGCGGCATTGGATCTAAAAGATCTATTACGCTCTGGTTTTGGGTATCTTAAAGTAGGGGCAATATTAAATGCAATTGTAAGCAATCCATATCCTTTACATTTTATTAGCGAAAACGGTACAACTCCGATATTTAATCTTGTACCAGGACAAAATCCAACTTTTTTTCTAGAGAAGAATGGAGTTATTAGTTATGCAGTTATAAATGGTTTTCTAATAAACTTAAATTCAGTAGAAATGAACATCCCTAATGCAATGATTTATAGGTAGCATGTAGTATTAGATATATCTATAGCCAGTGCAATTTATTTTAGTTCTGAATGTGATCTATCGGCTTATCCATATAACATTTAGATTAAATAATAGAAACTTTGGCGTGCATTATTTAGGATAGTGCCATGATATTTATAGCTACGAATAAACATGCGTTTGTACTCAATCAGATAAGGAATAAAACACTTCAACAAAAGCTACGTTTACTAATAAGATAGGGTGATTTAACCCTGTAATTATTAATTTTAATGGATATGCAAGAGTATAAAGAGAAAATACTAGAGGTCTGTAATGCGGCTAATAAAGATACACTAATGGAGACATTAGATATTACATACATTGATGTAGGTGAAGACTTTTTAGAGGCTAAAATGCCAGTTACGCCAAAAGTACACCAGCCAGATGGAGTATTGCATGGTGGGGCCATGGTTGCCTTAGCTGAAAGTGTAGGTAGTGCTGCATGTTATATTTTTTTAGATGCAGCAAAATACATGGTTAGAGGTATAGAAATAAGCGCAAACCATATAAAAAGTATTAAAGAGGGATTTGTTTATGCTAGAGCTTCTATAATTCACAAAGGAAGAACTACACAACTTTGGGAAATTAAAATAACGAACAAGGAAAAGCAATTAGTTTCTATTTGTAAATTAACAACTATTGCATTACCAAGAAAATAAATGGCCGTTACCGTATTCGAATTTGCTCAAGAGCATTTAAACAATAAGCTTCCTTTTGTACTTTATAGAAAGCCAAGGGAATCTTTGGTTCACGGTCATTTCCAAAATTCTACTGAGGTTTTTAAAAATGACACACCTAATGTAAAGGGTTTTGTATTTGCACCTTTTAATTCAAACGAAGATCAGATCCTACTTAGATCAGATCTAGAAATGACTGGTTTTTTCGATTTAGACATAAATATTTCCGCTTCTCCTGAAACAACAATTTTAGAGAACGCGCTAGCCAAAAAGAAACATGAAGCGTGTATTAATACGGCATTGGAACATATTCAAGCAGGAAGTATCAAAAAAGTGGTACTTTCAAGAAAAATAACGGTAGCTAATAAAAAGACTTGTCTTGCAATATTCAATAATATTTTAGCTAGCTATAGTACTGCCTTTTGTTATTTATGGTACCACCCTACAATAGGTACTTGGTTGGGAGCTACACCAGAAATTTTATTAAAAACAAGTGGTTTGGCATTTACAACCATGTCTTTAGCAGGCACACAAACGTGTAAGGAAAATGATAGTACACCTACTTGGTCTAAAAAGGAAGTTGAAGAACAGCAATTAGTAACAGCGTACATTGTGGCAGCTCTGGACGCGAAAGTTGAAAAATTGGAGGTATCGGAAACAGAATCAGTAAACGCGGGTCATTTATGGCATTTACGTACCAAGATCACGGGAAGTATGAATAGGACTGCATTAAATGCTACTATAAAAGCGTTACACCCAACTCCTGCGGTGTGCGGCCTACCGCTAGCCCAAGCAAAAACTTTTATCGCAGACCACGAAGGGTATTCTAGGGAATTCTATACTGGTTTTCTAGGTGAGCTAAATTTTGAAGAAGAGCAGACTAGAAATAAGAATAAGAAAAATCAAGAAAACAGTGCGTACAGGACGGTAAAAAAACGATCCGAGCTGTATGTAAATTTGAGATGTATTCAATTAATAGATGATAAGGCAATTATTTACGTAGGTGGAGGTATTACCGCAGCCTCTAATCCTGCAGATGAGTGGCAGGAAACTGAGCAAAAGGCAAAAACAATGCTTAGAGTTCTTAACAATTAAAAAGATAGTATTCGGTTAAGAGGCGCCCTCTTCGTATTTTTGTAACCCATGAAATACTCTACGATACCACTAGCGCAAGCCGTTGTAGCAAAGTGCCAAGAATATAATATTACCTCTATAGTCATCTCACCTGGTTCTAGAAATGCGCCGTTGACTATAACTTTTACAGAAAATTCTTTCTTTACCTGTTATAGCATCGTAGATGAGCGTTGTGCTGCTTTTTTTGCTCTAGGAATAGCGCAAAACACCCGTAAACCTACGGCTCTTGTTTGTAGTTCTGGTAGTGCGCTATTAAATTACTACCCTGCCATCGCAGAAGCATATTATAGTCAGATACCTTTAGTAATTATAAGCGCTGACCGCCCCGAGTATAAATTAGAAATAGGTGATGGACAAACAATACAACAACAATATGTATTTGGTAAACATGTTGGTTATTCGGCTGTTTTAAAACAAGATGTTTCACATGCAGTAGCGCAGATTAAGCACTACCGTCCAGAGTGGTTGAAGAATAAACCTATAACAGCATTACAAGCTATTGTACAAAGTGCAAACCTTAAGGAAATTGATAAAACCTTAACTATGGCTTGTAATAAGGAGCTTCCTGTGCATTTGAATGTTCCTTTGGAGGAACCCTTATATAGCTCTCAAAGTACCCCTATCCTTTTTAATCAAAATTTTAATAAATATTACAAGGCTAGTGATGTAATAGAATTGCAACACTTCTCAGAAGTTTGGCAAAATAGCGAGAGAAAAATAGTGCTTGTTGGGGTTTCTTACCCCAATACTGTGGACGAAGAATTATTAGAGAAACTAGCAAAAGATCCTACTGTACTAGTTTTAACGGAGACGACCTCTAATCTTCATCACCCTAGTTTTTTTAATAGTATAGATACGCTTTTGGCACCTTTAGAACTTTTAGAAGATAAAGCGGTTCACTTCAAAAATTTACAACCTACCATACTACTTACATTTGGTGGACTTATCGTGTCAAAAAAAATAAAAGCATTTTTAAGAAACTATGCTCCCAAACATCATTGGCATGTAGGTTTTAAAAAGGCCAATGATACTTTCAATTGTCTAGAAGTACATTTAGAGACGACCGTAAATAGTGTTTTACATTGCTTTTATGAAAACTATACATCAAAAGAAAGCAATTATTTTTCATATTGGAATACTATTAGAAATAAATGCAGCGCGCTACAAGAAGTGTATCTAAATGAGATTCCATTTTCGGATTTTTCAGTATTTCATTTAGTATTAAACGCTATTCCTAATAGTTTTCAAGTACATTTAGCCAACAGCTCTACAGTGCGCTATGCACAACTTTTTAACCTTAATCCAAGTCTTCAAGTATATTGTAATAGAGGCACAAGTGGTATAGATGGGAGCACTTCCACAGCGCTAGGAGCGTCTCAATTAGCAGCAACACCTACCCTTCTAATTACAGGCGACTTGAGTTTTTTTTATGATAGTAATGCACTTTGGAATAATTACATTCGAAAAGATTTTAGAATAATTCTGATAAACAATAGCGGAGGTGGCATCTTCAGGATTTTACCTGGAAAGGAGGCAACTGAAAATTTTGAACGTTTTTTTGAAACAAAGCACACCCTAAACGGAGCCGCGCTATGTGAAATGTATGGTTTTGAATATGAAAATGTAAGTAATAAAGTTTGTCTAAATAAAGCTCTCAAAGCGTTCTATGCTATAAGTATAATGCCCAAATTATTAGAGGTGCAAACACCAAGGTTATTAAATGATAAAATTTTAATGGATTATTTTCGTTTTATATCTTAGATTTTAATCTATACTATTAATTTTAAATAAAGTTCTTATGAGTAAGAGAGATGATTTAATTGAAAAGTACACGGCAGATATTAAAAATATATTTGGAGAAGCTCCGGATACAGATTTGTTAACTAAGGTGACAATAGGTTTAGGACCATCTATTTACAATGCAGATTCTTCTAAGGTTTCAGGCGGCGATCAAAAAGAACTAGATACTGTAAAGAATAATTACCTTATAAAAAAATTAGGGTTAGAAGACACTCCAAAACTAACAGAAGCCATAGCATCTGTACTGGAGAAATACGGATCTTCTAACCGCAATAAGTATAGAGCTGTAGTGTATTATATGTTATGCAAGCACTTTAATAAAGCAGCTATTTACGCTTAAAGTTAAATATTTACAGTAGCTAGCCACCACGATAGTAGGTGGCTTTTTTTATGAAACAATTTTAAAATTTCGAAAGCGTTGTTGAAATTTTAAAATGTAATTTTACAAAATGATAGAATTAGGCAGAAAAAATACCTTAGAAATTTTAAGAGATACTAGTGTCGGGTTGTTTTTAGGAGATAAAGAAGGCAACGACGTGCTTTTGCCTAATAAATATGTGCCAGAAGGTTATGAGATAGGAGCCAATATAGAGGTTTTTTGTTACTTAGATTACGATGAGAGGACCGTAGCTACTACGCTAGAGCCAGATATTATGTTGGGGCAGTTTAGATTGCTGCAAGTAGCAGAAATAAATGAGTTTGGTGCCTTTATGCAGTGGGGTTTAGAAAAACATTTACTTGTTCCTTTTAGAGAACAACGAGACAAAATGAAACAAGGCCAATGGTATGTAGTGCATTGTTATTTAGACCATAGGTCTAATAGATTAGTAGCCTCTAATAAACTAGATAAGTTTTTAAACAATGATAATTTAGAGCTGAAACCTTGGGATCAAGTAGCATTGGTTGTTACTAGGCAAACAGACTTAGGTTGGGAGGTAATTGTTAATGAGAAGCACAAAGGATTGGTGTACTTCAACGAAGTTTTTAAAACTATTAACATTGGGGATACCATACCGGGTTGTATAAAAACTATTCGACATGACAATAAAATAGATATTTCCTTACAACCACTAGGAAGCAATGTCTTAGAGCCAGCAGCAAATAAAATTTACGAAGTAATAAAAGCAAACGGTGGTTTTTTGGCATTACATGATAAATCTGATCCTAACGAGATTAGAGACGTAATGCAAATGAGTAAAAAAACATTTAAAAAAGGATTAGGCACGCTATACAAAGCAAAAAAAGTTGAATTATCTGGTGATGGAGTTAAGATTGCTGAGGGATAGTTGGGCGAAGATGAAAAGATCATAAGTAATTTTAAACATTTATAATGTTTAAAGTCTATAATTCTCTAACTACTAATCTCTCATAGATACTAGCGAATACCTAATAGGCTATTAGATTCTAATTGTTCAACTAGCCGCAAGTGATGGTTTAGGTTGAGTTAGTTTACTCTAATTCATATGTATAAGAATTGCTTTACCTACTTACTTATGTTATTTTTGTGAATCATCAAAATAAATACTAAAAGAGAGGTTAATTACCCGTTCTCACTATTCTTATCTTAATATTTAGCCTATGCCGTTTATCGAGGAAAACGACTTATTAGAATTACATAAAGACATTGATAAATCTCAAATTATTAATGAACGGCTTCTCAATCAAATTAGATTAAAAAACAAACAACTTAAAAAACACAAATTTCAAAGAAATATTCTAGCAATACTTGTGGTACTTATTATTATTGTAGGCTTGTCTTTAGGGGTGTTGGCAGCAGGTTGGAGTATGTCTAATAGATACGATAAGCAGCAAGCAAACGTACTTGTGTCTATAGATAGTTTAGATGCTATAAAGAGTAGGATGGACACTCTAAAAAGCAAAAATTATGCATTAAGCTTAGTGAACGAATTTTACCTAGCAAAAGAATTTTTAGGAAAGGAGAAAATCTACTCAGTTCAGGTAAAATCTTTTGTAGATAACAATATTTTATTAGCCTCTAAAGCACTTTCGAATTCTCTATTCGTAAAAACTAATCCATTCTACTCGTATTCTCTTGGCAATTTCAAAACCTTATCGGAGGCTCAGATATTTAGAAATCAACTAATTGATCTAGGATTTGGTGATGCTTTTGTAGCATCCTATCAGAACGGGAAACGAATACAAATAGAACCTGCTAATTAATGGCTACATTAAAAGTGTGGGTAGGTGCTGCTAGGCTCAGGACATTACCGCTTTCTATTGCTGGAATTTTTATGGGTACAGGATTAGCTGGCTTCTATGGTAGTGTAGATCCGGCTATTTTTATTTTAGCCCTTTTAACCACTGTATGTTTTCAAATTACTTCTAATTTCGCAAACGATTATGGAGATGGAGTTAAGGGTACAGATAATGAGGAAAGAGTAGGTCCTAAGCGTGCCCTACAGAGTGGTGCCATTTCTAGGAAAGCCTTGAAAAATGGTATTTTAGTATCCGTTATGTGTAGTGTTATATTGGTAATATTTTTACTTTGTGTTTCTTTTGGATTAGATGAGTGGAGAAATTTCATCTTCTTTCTGGCTTTGGGCGGTTTAAGTATTTGGGCGGCAATACGCTACACAGTTGGCGAAAATGCTTATGGTTACAGTGGCTTAGGAGATATTTTTGTCTTCATTTTTTTTGGATTAGTTGCAGTAATGGGCGGCATGTTCTTGTACTTGAAACAACTACCATATTTAGCAATACTGCCAGCAATAACTATAGGGTTATTAAGCACTGGAGTACTCAATTTAAATAATTTACGAGATCATAAATCAGATAAAAATGCTAATAAGAACACTGTAGTGGTAAAGAATGGTTATAACTGGGCAAAAAAATACCATATAGTTATACTGCTTACGGCATTAGTATCCTTCACGATTTTTACAATAGTTTCTTATTCTGATTGGACGCAGTTAGTATGTTTTCTTGCCTTTTTACCCATAATAAAACATATGCACTTTGTCTATCTTGCAAAGGATGAAAAATTACTAGATCCAGAATTAAAAAAATTAGCTTTAAGTACTTTCTTATTGTCACTTTTGTTTTGTTTCTGCTATGTATATTTTTTGTAGATTCGTGTAAACTGTTAAACTTATAACCACTTTGGAGCAAGCTATTAAAATACTTATAGTAGAAGACAATGTCATCATAGCAGATGATATGCAGTCTATGTTAGAGGAAATTGGGTATGATATTGTAGACAATGTTATTGTTTACGAGCGGGCAGTGGAAGTATTAAAAACGCAACAAGTAGATTTAGTTTTAATTGATATTATATTAGCATCCGATAAAACAGGAATAGATCTTGGTAAGCATATTCGTGAAAATTATGATATTCCTTTTGTGTTTGTAACCTCAAATTCTGATAGGGCTACGGTAGAAAATGCGAAAACAGTGAAGCCAAATGGTTATTTGGTAAAACCTTTTGAGCAACAAGATTTATATACTTCTATTGAGATTGCGCTCTCTAATTTTATTTACAGTAATGAACAGGGTGGGAGCCAGGCGGCAATGAGTGAGGCTGATGATGATGCACCGTTATCCAATTCCATATTAAAAGATTCCATCTTTGTAAAAAAACAACATCTATATTATAGAATTCAGTTTGGCGATATTCAATTTATAAAAGCAGATAATGTTTACTTGGAAGTAAATACGGTTGATAAAAAATTTCTTGTAAGATCTCCTTTAAAAGATTATTTAGAAAAGTTGCCTAAGAATAAATTCTATAGAGCGCATAAATCATATATCGTTAATGTAGATCATATTGACGCTATTAATTCTAAAGATATAATGATAAACAATACCCTTATTCCAATATCTAAGGATTTTAAGGAGTTTATAATTTCCGCAATGAATTCTTAAAGGAATTCATATTATTGCAAATCATTTTCTCATTTGTGTAATCTACTTGCTACCCTATCTTCGTGAGGTAATATTCATAGCCATAAACTCTTTTAAAAGCGATTATTTTTTTGATTTACCTAATATTGTGGTGTGTTGGATTATGAATTCTTCTTTACTAAATTAGAAAAAATTGCTTTTACCTTCTTAATTATAATAATTATATATCTAAAAGTCTAAGTAACGTATACACCATTGGTAAGTACACAACAAAAAAATGTGTAGATCGTTTCTTAGTACTAAGTTTGTTTTGTAAGATTTTATGATGAAGAATTTTTTACTCGTTAAAATAGCTATATTATTAATCTGCGTAATGCACTTTGGTTCTGTGTGTGCTCAAGATAGTTTGGTTGTAGAAAAGGGCTATTTTCAAAGATTTCAAGAGTTAGAAAACGCAGACGAAAAATCAAATTTCTTTTTCGAAACCCAAAATAGATACAACAAAAAATCAGGCTATGATTGGTTAGATGTTGTGCAAGGCTATTTAAAAACCGCATCTGAGTTAAAGGATACTACTGCCATGTTTCATTATGAACTTATGGAAGCTCAGATCTATCATGATTTGGGGGATTATGATAAAAGTTTACAAGCATCTAATAAATTATACAGCGTTTTAGATACGTTAGATCTTACTACACAAAGCTTGGTGCTAGAGTTGATAGATGCCAATTATGCAAAATTAGAATTATATGATAAGCAGTTCGAAATCCGGAGAAAGAGACGCGACTTAGGTCTAAGTACGAGTGTTACGTTTTATGATATTTATGCGAATTTAGGTCAGTATAGAAAGGCAATGACAGATTACATTGCAGAAGAGAAGAAAGGGATAGATGAAGGAGATTTTTATGGTAAGGCCATGTATAACAATAATGTGGGTAATTATTTGCGTTTAGACGGATCTACGCCAACGGCGATGAAATATTTTAAGAAAGCCGATGCCTTTTTAGATGTTTATTTGAGTGATATTATAAATGACAAATCTGAAAAAGAATTGAATGACGCCTATTATTTAAGAGGTGTAATATTAGGAAACAAGGGTAAATGCCATGTTCAATTTAGAGAGTATGTGAATGCCATTCCTTTTTTGGAGGAAAGTTTGGAAATTTTTAAAGAATACAATTCAGGTAAGTTTTCATCTGATTTTCTTGAGAATGCACTAGAACTGGCAGATTGCTATTTACAATTAAACAATTTTGAGAAGGCAACCGATTATCTGAGTGTTGTAGTAGGCCCTAAAAAGGCTGAAAATGTATTAAAGATGAATGCGCTCTATGCTGTATATTATGATAAAACGGGTGACTATAAAACTGCTAATTCTTATTTGAATCGGAATATCAGAATTAGAGACTCTTTAGATAAAAAGAGCTCAAAAATAAAAAATCAACAGCTTACAGCTGTATTGAGTCAAGATCTTGAGAATTCTAGAACTGTAGTAAAAGAACAGAAAGTAGCTTTAGAGAAATCTAGAAATGATATTATAGAAAAGGATAAGAACATAAGTTTAGTATTTATATCTCTTGTCTTCACGTTACTTGGGTTTGCGGGTTTGGTTTACGCCTATTTAAAAAGTATAAAAACTCAGCGACTTATAGCTGAGCAAAAACATATTATAGAAAATGCGCTGGTAGAGAAAGATTCGCTTTTAAAAGAAATTCACCATAGGGTTAAAAACAACTTACAAATGGTTTCTAGTTTGTTAAGTTTACAAACCAAGAATACAAAAAGCAAGGCAGCTATAGAAGCTTTGGAAGAAGGTAAGAGTAGAGTAAAAGCTATGGCGCTTATACACCAAAAGTTATATCAAAATGATGATTTGTCTGTTATAGAAATGCAGAGCTATATAGAAAGTTTAATAAATAGTGTACAATCCGTTTACAAAAAAGGCGGTCATAACATCAATATTACCGTAGACGCAGAAGGTGTAGAATTGGATATTGATAGAGCCATACCCTTTGGGTTAATCTTAAATGAGCTGGTTTCCAATTCTTTTAAATACGCATTCCCTAACGAAGATAGCAACGGTAAAATTTATATTCATATTAGAAAAACACCAGAGCAAGAAGGCTTCTTTGAGTATACAGACAATGGGGTAGGGCTTCCCGAAGATTCTGAGGAGAGAGCAAATTCCTCTATGGGAATAAGACTAATGAATAGGTTGGCCAATCAATTACAGACCTCTTTAAATACAGATAGAACAGGAGATGGCGTTCGCTTCTGGTTCAATTTTAAATAATCACTTTTTTTTGAGTGTCTTCTGTAGCATCTTGTTTAGTAGCTTTGGAAAGAACCGTTTTAGGTAGACACCATATTTTTCATTGCCACCTATATATACCTCGTGTTTTTTATTCGCAATTGCGATAATTATTTGTCTAGCACATTCATCGGCACTTATTCCTTGTTCATTTTCCTGGTCACGCAAGTTAGTTGCCTCGCCAGAACCTAATAATGCGTTTTTAGCGATAGCGGTATTTACATAACCAGGACAAATGAGACTAACATGTATATTATCTTTCTCGTGTTCTAAACGTAAAACATCAAAAAAGCCATGTAGTGCATGTTTAGAACCACAATAGCCTGCGCGTAGGGGTGCTCCAAACTTTCCCATAAGGCTAGAAGTAACCACGAAATACCCAGTTTTCTTTTTGATAAAATAAGGTAGAAGGTTGGTTGTAAGGTGAATCGTCCCCAAATAGTTAACGTTCATCAACTTTCTATATACATCTAAGCTAGTGTCTTTAACTAAAGACCGCTGACTACTTCCCCCGTTGTTTACTAAAATATCAATACTCCCAAAGAGTGTTACCGCTTGTACTACCTTGGTAGGGATTGTTTCAAACTCAGATAAATCTAAAGGGAGCACAGCAACTTTTTCTGGATGGTGACATTGGCTTTTAACATTCTCCAATGCTGCTGCGTTTCTCGCGGAGAGTATAAGCCTATTATCTTGTTTGCTTAACGCTATAGCGAGTGCTTCTCCTATTCCCGAAGAAGCGCCAGTAATCCATATGATTTTTTCACTTATTGTTATCATGCTAAATGGTACTAAGCTTTAAAATATACTTAAATTTATATATTGATATGAAGGCAAGCTATAAAAAATACCTGTTAAATTTTAAAAATCCCAGTGGAACATCTCGTGGAATTTTAAGGACTAAAGAAACTTGGTTTTTAATTTTGGAAGATCAGGGAGTATATGGCGTAGGCGAATGTGGACTTTTTAGAGGATTAAGTTTTGATGATAGTCCAGACTACGAAAATAAGCTGCGATGGCTTGTGCAAAATATACACTTGAGTACAGTAGAATTGTTGGTGTCGTTACGCAACTATCCTAGCATACAATTTGGTTTAGAGCAGGCAGTATTATCATTAAGGTCTAAAGATATGTTTACGCTCTTTCCATCAACATTTACCACGAGCAAAGCACCCATTTTAATAAACGGACTCATTTGGATGGGTGATACCCAGTTTATGCTAGACCAAATAGCAGAAAAATTAACGCAAGGTTTCAGTTGTATAAAAATGAAGATTGGTGCTATAGATTTTAGTTCAGAATTAAAGCTCTTAGGTTCTATCAGAAAAAAATATGCTAAATCAGAAATACAATTACGAGTAGATGCCAATGGTGCCTTCTTGCCTTCAGAAGCATTGGGTAAATTAGAGCATTTGGCAGATTTAGAGTTGCATTCTATAGAGCAACCTATTAAGCAAGGGCAAGTTGCGGCAATGAAGAAGTTATGTAAAGAAACACCTTTACCCATAGCACTAGATGAAGAACTTATAGGTGTCTTAAATACTAAAGAGAAAGCAAGGTTATTAAAGGAAATTAAACCGCAATATATTATTTTAAAGCCAAGCTTAGTAGGTGGGTTTAGGGGAAGTGAGGAGTGGATTGGTATGGCGGAGGAACAAAATATAGGCTGGTGGGTAACTAGCGCTTTAGAAAGTAATATTGGATTAAATGCTATAGCCCAATGGACGGCTACTTTAAATAGTGCTATGCCCCAAGGACTAGGAACAGGTGCTTTATTTACAAATAACTTCCAGAGTCCTTTAGAAGTGAAAAATGGTGCGCTTTATTATAACGATGATAATAATTGGAGTACGAATTTGATACAAGATTTATGTTCATAGAACAAGCCTTTACAGGATTAACAGAAAGATGGCGTTATTGTATAGGAATAGCAGTAACGATTATTGGTTGGCAGATTATTGGCATGCTTCCCTTAACAGCCGCATTGCTCTACAAATCTGAATCTACAGATGTTTTAGTAAGTGGCGACTTAAGTAGTATGTCTGCTATTCTTGGCTTAAATTATTTTTTACTTTTATTACTAATCAGTTTTGGCGTGGGCTTAGTATTTTTATTTTTATATTTAAAAGCCTCCCACCAGCAGTCTATCACAGCATTAACTACAGCTCGCAAAAAAGTCGACTGGAATAGAATTGTTTTCTCTTTCATCATTTGGGCGGGTCTTGCCATTGCTACAACGTTGTTTGATATTTATCTTAGTCCAGATGATTATAGCTCCAATTTTAAACTAGTTCCCTTCTTAATGTTATTGGTTATTTCAATTTTAATGATACCCATACAAACAAGTTTCGAAGAATATTTTATTAGGGGATACCTAATGCAAGGCGTTGGGGTTATGGCGGGTAATAGATGGGTGCCATTGGTATTTACCTCTTTATTGTTTGGGTTACTACATGCTTTTAATCCCGAAGTAGAAAAGCTGGGGTATGGTATTTTAATCTATTACATTGGTACAGGATTATTTTTAGGAATACTCACTTTGATGGATGACGGCCTAGAGTTAAGTTTAGGATTTCATGCGGCCAATAATTTAGTAGGTGTACTGCTACTTACAGCAGATTGGGCTGCCTTTCAAACAGATGCACTTTTTATAGACAAATCAGATCCTATTATGGGATTATCTATGTTTACCCCATTGCTGCTTATTTATCCAGTGCTTTTATTCCTATTTTCTAAAAAGTATAAGTGGCATAGTTGGAAAGATAAACTCATTGGGCCGCTAGTTACAGAAGGTGTGCCATCCTAACTTTTAAACTCAAATTGTGCATCATATTCATACTGCTTTCAAACTAAATGGGTGTTCTTATAATAAGGAGAAGCTGAAGGTGAAAGCGCAACAATTTAGTATATCTACGCTTATGTTTGAGCAGCACATTGGATTATTTCTTTTAGAATGGCTTTCAGACAAGAGTGAAATTGAAGTACAATCATCTGGTTCTACAGGGGTACCCAAAAAGATACTATTAAAAAAACAGCACATGGTTAATTCCGCTGTGGCCACGGGCGCGTTCTTTCAATTAATGCCAAATAGCACAGTGCTCCATTGTTTGCCACCAAACTTTATAGCTGGTAAAATGATGTTGGTACGTGCGCTCCATTTGGGTTTTTCAATAGATTGTATTGAACCCTCATCTAAGCCATTAAATAATATTTTAAAGCGTTATGACTTCTCTGCTATGGTACCATTACAAGTGCAGAATTCAATAGAGAAATTAAGCCAGATTAAGACACTTATAGTTGGTGGGGCGCCAATGTCTTACCAATTAAAAAAACGCTTAGTAGCTTGTAATACAAAGGTCTACGAGACGTATGGAATGACGGAGACCTGTACGCATATCGCTTTGAAGAAGATAGAAAATAAGAGCATTGCTAATGATCAATTTGTAACATTAGATAATGTACACGTTACAATGGATCAAAGAGATTGTTTGGTCATAAATGCTCCCGCTATTTCCGATACTACTATCGTAACTAACGATATTGTAGCATTGCATTCTAGCCAAGTATTTACATGGTTAGGCAGGTATGACAATGTCATAAATTCTGGGGGAGTAAAATTATTTCCCGAGCAAATAGAAAAGATTATAGCTAAATATTTTACACAATCATTTTTAATTACAGGACTGCCAGACGAGCAACTAGGACAAAAACTAGTATTTATTGTAGAAGGGGACACTACAATTTTAGAAACGCAGAAAAAGCTACAAACCATTAGCGAGCTTAGTAAATTTCAGATACCAAAGGAGATTGTTTTTCTACCAGTATTTGCAAGAACAGCAAACGGAAAAGTACAGCGGGCGAAGACTTTAGAAATGGTTGTAAAAGATTTAAACTTAGAATAGCTATAGAAAAATTGAATAACTACAACTACTTAATATATAGTTTAGTGCTGTTTAGAAATGCCATATAAGTATTCTCTAAAATACACGTATCTAATCTCATTTGCCTACATTAATTTGGACTACACTACCTGATAAGCTGTATTTTTATGTAAAAATATAAAGCATGCCGGGATTTGAATTATTTGGAGAAGCAGAGAAAGCAGAAGTTCAAAAAGTTTTGGATACTGGAGTACTAATGCGCTATGGTTTTGATGTTATGCGTAACGGTCATTGGAAAGCATTAGAGCTAGAAAAAGCCCTTGCCAAGCGGATGGAAGTTGCTCATGTGCATCTTGTAAGTAGCGGTACAGCGGCGCTCACCGTGGCATTGCAAAGTGCAGGTATAGGAGCAGGAGATGAAATTATCATGCCCACCTTCACATTTGTAGCAAGTTTTGAATCTATTCTAGCTATAGGTGCAATTCCTATTATTGTAGATGTAGATGATACGCTAACACTAGATCCTGCGGCAGTAGCTAAGGCTGTTACAGATAAGACCAGAGCGGTAATGCCTGTACATATGTGTGGCTCTATGGCAGATTTGGCTGCTATAAAAGCGATTTGTGATACCAACAATTTATTATTAGTTGAGGATGCCTGCCAGGCCATAGGTGGAAGTTATGACGGCAAACCTTTAGGTAGCTATGGAGATATGGGTTGTCTCTCTTTTGATTATGTAAAAACCATTACGTGTGGTGAAGGCGGCGCTTTTATTACAAATAATAAGGAATATTACACCAATGCCCACCAATATTCAGATCATGGGCATGATCATATTGGTAGTGATAGGGGAGTAGAACTACATCCTAAATTGGGCTATAACTTTAGAATTTCTGAGTTAAATGCCGCTGTAGGATGTGCTCAAGTAAAACGCTTGGATGAATTTATTGAAATTCAACAAAAACATTATACCATTTTATATGATGCTCTCGCTACTATAAATGGCGTCACATTTAGACGTATTCCAGAAGGTGGCGTGCAAAATTATTGCTTTCTAAATTTCTTTTTACCAACGGAAGAATTGGCTAGGGAGGTACATAGGCAACTTGTAAAGGAAGGCGTGGCAGTTTGCTTTTATTGGTTTGATAACAAATGGCATTATTACAAAAAATGGGATCATTTATTTGAACTTAAGTCTCTTGCAAAACTCCCAGAAGAAATAAAAGTAGGGTTGCCAGATTATACAAAGGCAGACTTTTCTGCATCCGATTTTTGGATTGGTAGAACAGTCTCTTCCTTAATAAAAATTGGCTGGTCTGAAGTCGAGGTTGCAGAAAGAGCAGCCAAGATGGCGAGCGTTATTAAAAGAGTCTTAGAAGATTCAAATTAGTAAGTAACATTTTCCACAATAGAAAGACCATAGCCAACAATACCCACACGTTTAGATTGTTGGCTATTGGTTAATAATCGCATTTTTGTGATACCTAAATTATGAAGAATTTGGGCGCCAATACCAAAGTCTTTTGAGTCCATCTCTATTTTTGGAGCTATTTGGACGCCCTCTTTTTGCAACAGTTCTAACTCACTTAACCTAGAGAGTAGATTTAAGGATTCCGAATCTTGGTTTATAAAAACAATGGCACCTTTGCCTTCATTATTTATCGCCTTAAACATATTATCCAGTTTCTCATCAGGATTTTTAGTGAGTGCTCCTAAAATATCATTGTTAATTAGGGTGGAGTTTATTCTAGTTAAAACTTCATCGTTTTTACTCCAGCTCCCTTTTGTTAGTGCTATATGAATATGATTATTTGTAGTCTGCTTGTACGCACGCAAACGGTAAGACCCAAAGCGTGTGGTGATCTCAAAATCGGCTTCTTTATCAATAAGACTATCATGCTCCATACGGTAAGCCACCAAATCTTCTATAGAAACAATTTTAAGATCAAATTTCTTAGCTACTTTCATTAACTGCGGAAGTCTAGCCATAGAACCATCCTCATTCATAATTTCTACAATATACCCTGCTGGTTGTAAGCCTGCCAATCTTGCAAAATCAATAGCAGCCTCTGTATGCCCCGTTCTCCTTAAAACACCCCCTTCTTTTGCTACTAGAGGAAATATGTGACCTGGTCTTGCTAAATCTTGAGGTTTAGTATCTTTATCTGTTAAGGCAAGCACTGTTTTGGCTCTGTCTTTAGCAGATATTCCAGTGGTTACTCCACCACCTCTAAGATCTACAGAAACTGTAAATGCTGTTTCCATAGGATCGGTATTATTGGTAACCATCATGTGCAGTCCCAATTCTTTACACCTACCTTCCGTTAATGGCGCACAAATGAGTCCCCTGCCGTGGGTAGCCATAAAGTTGATAGTTTCTGGAGTGGCTAATTCCGCAGCAGCTAGAAAATCGCCTTCATTTTCTCTATGCTCATCATCAACTACTATAATTACTTTGCCTTTTCTAATATCTGCTATAGCCTCTGTAATAGTATCTAATTGTATATTTTCTCTATCAGTTTTCATCATCATCGTGTTTTTTAGAAAGCTTTTTAAATAAGCTGGTAAAAAAATCTATTACTACTCCAAAATTTATAAGTCCTCTATCTTCTGTGGCTCTTTTAGTTAGAAATACGCCTAAGGGTAACATAATTAAGGTGGAGAGCCAAGCGCCCAACATAGGGTGGATGTTTCCTTCTTTTGCATAATTACCAGCAAATACACCTATAAAATAATATACTAAAAATAGTACAATGGCAATAACCATGGGCAGGCCTAAACCTCCTTTACGAATAATAGCACCTAGCGGAGCACCTACAAAAAAAAGTATAATACATGAAAACGCTAGTGCATATTTACTATGAAGTGATAGTATATGCATATTGTAATTCTTGTACCTATTTTCCATTTCTTCTTCCTTACTACGTACGGAATTTAAAATACCACTTGTTGCATTTTTTGCATCTGTTAAAATTTGCGCTTGTTGCCATTCCGGATAGATGGACAGTAAGTCCTCTTGTAAAAGATTTGTTGTGCTATCATTCTGTTCTAACAAAATTAACTTTTCTTTAAATAAACGGTCACTTTTTAGATCATTCTCATTTTTAATACTGTCTAAAGATTTTGGTGCTAAGGGTACAAACATGCCCGTTCTACCACTTACATTTTTAGAAAAAGCACGTATAATATTAAAGTTGTCTATTTTAATAGAATCAATGTCATATTGTAGGCGTGCAATATTCTTCATTTTTGCAGTACTAATATTACGGTCTTCTTCTAAATCAATATTATTAAGTTCAGACAAATCTATATTCATAATATAGGTATCAAAATGTGCTTGTGCATGTGGGTATTTGAGTTTATTCCGATTATTATCTGATTGTACATCTTGGTAATAATGCCCATCTGAAAGAACTAATTGTAAGATATCTGAAGATTCACTACTTCTTAATTCTCCTGTTTTTGTCTTTATTACAGTAGTGTTAATATTGTTGGGTGCTTTTTGGTGAATAATCACATTTCTAAGAAAGCGATTATTTTCGCCATACTTCTCGTCTACTTTAATATTCATATCCGCCCCTTCAAAATCGCTAAACACACCTTCGGCTATAGCAATAGCAGGTTTCACTTTGGCAATATTCTTTCTAAGATTATAAATTTTTCGTTGGGAGAGGGGTATCACGTTATTAGCAAAAAAGAAAGTAACACCGCCTAGAATGGTTACAAAAATAATAAGACTAAACATGGCTCGCTGTAAGGAGATTCCAGAAGCTTTCATAGCGGCAAATTCATAATTTTCTGCCAAGGTACCAAAGGTGAGAATTGAAGAAAGCAACACTGTTAGAGGAAGTACCTTTTCTGTTAAATCTGGAATCAGGTAAAGTAAAAATTTACCTATAATAACAATATCTAAACCCTTGCCCGCCAGATCGTCTATAAAAAGCCAAATCGTTTGAAATATGAAGATAAACATCAATATTACAAACGAGCTGACAAAATTATACGTGAATTTTGATAATATATAGCGATCTAGAATTTTCAATAGTACTAGTTTCTAATAATGTAGTAACCTTCTTTTTCGTATTTATCGGAGTCAAAAGAAAACAAAGTTTCTGATAATGGTTGGTTTGTTCTAAATGAATTTACAGTTATTGTTGTTTTAGTACTATTGTTGCCCGTTTCTATAAGCTTGTAAATGTGCATGGTCTCCATATCAATACCTAACAATCTAGACTTAATTTCAGTATCAGAACTTATAGGAACCAAACGTATATACTGGATTTTTCTTCCTTGTATATTCTGAAGAATATCCCAATTATATTGGTGTCCCTCTTTATAAAAAGTAAGCAACTTTGAAGGTGTTAAGGAATTTTCATCCTCTGATTGATCCTCGATTGTTACCTCTTCATTTTCTGGAATAATGGTGTACACCTTTGTACCATCAAATAATTGTTGCGACCCCAGATAGTTGAAAAAATACTTTTCGCCAGAGAGCGTAACATCGCCTCTTGTTTCTTGTTTTATACCTGCCTCTTCATTGTCTAAATCAAATTTAAAATCGACAAATATATTATCGTAGCTTTGTACTTTTGCATAAACTTTATCTAATAACACTTTCGCATCTTGCGCTGTTTGTGCATGAGCACCAATATTTGCAATAAAAAAAACGGAAACAAATAGTAACTTTTTCATAAACCTTTTATTTTTCATTATCTAATAGAAATTGCAATGCAACTAAGTCGGTTACTAATACCTGCCTTGCCTTGCTACCTTCAAAGGACCCAACAATCCCAGCAGCTTCTAATTGGTCTATAATCCTACCTGCACGATTGTATCCTAGCTTTAGCTTTCTTTGAATAAGCGAGGCAGAACCTTGTTGTGCAATCACAATAACCTCCGCAGCATCACGGAACATTTTATCCCTTTCTGCTATGTTATTATCAACGTTCGTGCCAGAATCTTCACCAACGTATTCTGGTAGTTCGTAAGCTTCTGGGTAAGCTCTTTGGCTACCTATATACTCTGTTATTTTAGCAACTTCTGGGGTATCTACAAAAGCACACTGTATTCTAGTTACATCATTCCCTTGGGTAAATAACATATCTCCGCGACCTATTAATTGATCTGCACCTTGGGTGTCTAAGATAGTTCTTGAATCTATTTTAGAAGTTACTCTAAAGGCTAGTCTTGCAGGAAAATTGGCTTTAATAATACCCGTAATTACATTTACGGATGGCCTTTGTGTAGCAATGATAAGATGAATACCAATAGCCCTTGCCAATTGTGCTAAACGAGCAACGGGGGTTTCTACTTCCTTACCGGCAGTCATAATCAAATCGGCAAATTCATCTATAACGAGTACAATGTAAGGTAAGAATTTGTGACCGTCATTAGGATTTAGCTTACGAGCTTTAAATTTAGTATTATATTCCTTTAGGTTACGCACCATTGCTAATTTTAGTAACTCATACCTATTATCCATTTCTATACAAAGAGAATTTAGGGTATGAATTACCTTTGTATTGTCTGTAATAATGGCTTCTGCAGAATCTGGTAGTTTTGCTAGAAAATGACGTTCAATTTTATTATAAAGTGTTAGTTCTACTTTTTTAGGATCTACGAGTATAAATTTCACCTCTGCAGGATGTTTTTTGTAGAGTAGAGAGGTTAGTACCGCATTTAAACCTACCGATTTTCCTTGTCCTGTTGCACCAGCCATAAGCATGTGTGGCATTTTGGCTAAGTCTACTACAAAAGTTTCATTACTAATCGTTTTTCCAAAAGCAATAGGAAGTTCCATTTCTGCCTTTTGAAATTTGCTAGAGGCAATTACAGAACGCATGGATACAATAGAACTATTTTTATTAGGTACTTCTATACCAATAGTTCCTTTGCCAGGTATAGGTGCTATAATACGAATACCTAACGCGGCTAGCGATAATGCTATATCATCTTCAAGATTTTTTATCTTAGAAATACGAACGCCGGCCTCTGGCACAATCTCATACAAAGTAACCGTAGGGCCAATAGTAGCTTTTATCTGAGCGATTCCTATTTTGTAGTTTTTTAAAGTCTCTACGATTCTATTTTTATTTTCTTCTAGTTCTTCTTGGTTAATAGTGATGCCTCCAGAGGCACCGTGGGCCTCAAGTAATTCTATTGTAGGGAATTTATAATTACCAAGTTCTAGGGTGGGGTCAAATTCACCAAAATCGTCTACTAATTTATTTGCAAGAATATCTGTTTCTTCTAATTCCTCTATCAAGCTTTCTACTTCCATTGCAAGTGCGGGCTCTTCCTCTTCTTCTTTAGGAATAGAAACCTCCATATCACTCACTATAGAGGGGTTTTTTAGCGAAGGTATTTCAGTTTTATGGGTATAGGTGTCTATAGTTACGGGCGGTTCTTCTTCTAATTTATTATAAGTATTTGTCGCCACTGCTGGTGTCGTTTTCTTATTTTTAAATTCTGAAGTAAGTGCGGAACGTCTTGATTGCACAGCCGCTAAAATTCCCTCAGGAGTTAGTTTAAAAATACTTACCACAATAAAAATAATGCCGAAAATAAGCAGTAAAAACACGCCGAGTTTGCCAATATAATCTTGAAGGAAATCGTTTAATTCATAGCCAACCAAACCGCCTAAAAGTGGATTTTTCTCAGCAAAAAAACCAAGAGTTATTGCTATAAAAATAACAAAGAGTAGACCCCAAATCCATTTTTTAAGCAAGGCACTTTTATCTAGACCTAATACTATATAAATTCCGCTAATACCTAGTAGTACTGGAAATATAAGCGATGCTAAACCAAAACCCTTATAAATAAAAAAGTGACTAATAGCAGCACCAAATTTATTTAAGATATTTTTTGCGGCTTCGTTTCTATTCTGAAATTCACTTAGAATACTTTGATCCTCTTGCCAAGTAAAAAAATAAGAGATGAATGAGAAAAATAAAGCAATACTAAATAAGGAAAGTAGACTACCTAGTAATATCTTATGCTGCTTGGTAAACACAAAGGGTGTTTTCTTCTTAACAGGAATCGGCTTTTTTCTGGGTGCCTTTTTTGCCATTGCTTGTATACTTGGTAAACTAAAAATATTTAAAAACTACTGCCTTATAAAAATTTAGGGATGTATATTATGCCCCCAATGATACTTGCCCCTATAGAGCCTAGCATGACTGCTCCGGCAGATACATCTTTTATAAAACCTATTTTAGGATCAAAATTTGGTTGTATAAAATCGGCAACTTTTTCAATTGCCGTATTCATACCTTCTAAACCTAATACTAATGAGATTGAAAAAACCTGTAGCATCCATTCTGTAGCGCTTATATTAAAATAACAACCAGCAAAAGTCATGATTATAGCAATACACACTTGAATTTTAATACTAGCTTCTGTACGTATCAAAAGAAAGGCTCCACGAAATGCGAAGCCTACGCTTTTAACTCTATTTATAAAAAAACTTTCTTTTGCCATTGGTTTGTTATCGCTATTTAGCAATTGCTTCTAGCGCTGCTGCGTAATTTGGCTCATCTGCAATTTCTGAAACTTGTTCTGAGTATGCGATTTCGCCAGAAGTGTTTATAACAACAACAGCTCTTGAGTGTAGCGGAGTTAAAGGACCATCTGTAAAATCTACATGATAGTTTTTCCCAAAATTCCCGTCTCTGAAGTCAGACAATAAAACAACGTTCTCTATACCTTCAGCACCACAAAATCTAGCCTGTGCAAAGGGTAAATCTTTAGAAATGCAAAGCACTACCGCATTATCTAGAGCAGCCGCTTTTTTATTAAAATTTCTAACAGATTGTGCACAAGTACCAGTATCTACACTAGGAAAAATGTTTAAAACGATGGTAGAACCTTTAAAATCTGAAAGACTAGCTGTAGATAAATCATTTTTTGTTAATGTGAAATCAGGAGCTTTTGTTCCTTTTTCTGGTAGTGTACCAAGTGTATGTATTGTATTTCCTTTTAAGGTAACTGTAGCCATTTTATTAAAATTTAATAATGAGTTGTGAAGTTAAAAAATTAAGGAGCAATATGTAACTGAATTGCACTAAAGTTATAGCGCGTATTATTTTATAGCAGGAGAAAGTTCTTTCCTACCAACTAATATAGTCATCAATTCTATCTAACCCTTAACAAGTTGTTTAATTTTTATATTAAGTGCAGCAAAGAGCAAAGTCATTATAGGGCTTAGCCAGTTAAAGATAGCATACACAAAATAGTCTGCTACACTTACACCCAAAACACCACTATGATACGCTCCACAAGTGTTCCAAGGTATTAATACTGAAGTAACCGTTCCAGAATCTTCTAGCGTTCTACTTAAATTTTCTGGCGCAAGACCTCTATCTGCATACGCTTTTGAAAACATTTTACCAGGCACTACAATGGCCAAATATTGGTCTGAAGCTGTTACATTTAAAGCAAGACAACTAGCCACGGTACTGGCAAAAAGACCAAATGTGGTTTTTGCCAAGCTTAATAGTGCAGCACTAATCCGCGCAAGCGCACCTATACCATCCATAATGCCTCCAAAAACCATGGCGCATAAAATAAGCCAGATAGTACCAAGCATACCAGACATACCAGTAGCCATAAACAAATCGTTCAAAGCCTTATTATCGGTAGGTATTACAGTATCTACGGTAATAGCTTTTAATACTCCTTTATAGCCAGACTCAAACGTAAGGGTGTCTGAATTTGTAATGCCCATAACAATTTCTGGCTGAAATAGCAATGCGAATACGCCGCCAAGTAAAGTGCCTACTAATAAAGCTGCTAGGGGAGGAGTTTTCTTTACAATCAATGCAATTACCACAATGGGTACAATAAAAAGCCAACCGTTTATATTGAAGGTAGCGTCTATAGAATTTAAGATGCCCTCTATATTTGCAGTGCCAGAGGTTTCTAAATTTAAACCTATAATTATAAATACAATAAGCGTTACTACTACCGTGGGTATGGTAGTGATTGTCATGTATTTAATGTGACTAAAAAGTTCGCCGCCTGCCATGGCTGGGGCTAGATTAGTGGTGTCACTTAAAGGTGATAATTTATCTCCGAAGTAGGCTCCAGAGAGTACAGCGCCAGCAGTCATCCCTAAAGATATACCTAAGGCCTCTCCAATACCAATTAGAGCAATACCTACCGTGGCAGTTGTTGTCCAACTACTTCCAGTAGCAATTGAAATAATAGCGCAAATAATAACACAGGCTGCTAGGAATATAGTGGGATTCAGAATTTGTAAACCGTAATATATCATAGCGGGTATAACACCACTTATGAGCCATGTTCCTGCCAAGGCACCTACCATTAATAAAATAAGTAAAGCTCCAGAAGTAGATTTTATGTTTTCGGCAACTTCATCCATCATCCGTTTATAAGAAATCTTATTACAGAAACCTACAATAGCCGCAACGGCAGCGCCCATTAATAAGATAAATTGATTTGAACCGCTTAAAGCATCATCACCAAATACAAAAACGTTGTAGGCTAACATGGCTACCAACATGACCACAGGAATAAGTGCCTCAAAAATACTTAACTCTTTATATAGGTTTATAGCTTGTGGTTGGTCATCAGAATTTTGTTGCACCATAAAGTGTTTCGTTAATTAGCGTGTAATATTACGCTTTATGGTAGGATTGTGCAAACATGCAGGGTGCTGTATAGTCTATAGTGATTGCGGTTTTGGTCTAATTAATTGAGACTGTAAAAATAAGTTATTAGCTATTTTTAGACTGGTAAAGGCATATTAACTACTATAGAAAGGCAAAATAGTCTTAATTTTGAGTAATCTGAAAAATAAAGTTATGAATCAGTATGATGTTGCCATAATAGGATCTGGTCCTGGAGGATATGTTGCTGCAATACGTTGCGCACAATTAGGAATGAAAACAGCACTTATAGAAAAATACGCCACTCTTGGCGGTACTTGTTTAAATGTAGGATGTATACCTTCAAAGGCGCTATTAGACTCCTCTCATCACTACGAGGATGCCGTAAAACATTTTGAGGAACACGGTATAGAAATTCCTGGAGAAATTAAAATCAACTTTGAGAAAATGATTGGTCGTAAACAATCTGTTGTAGACCAAACAACCAAGGGTATTGAGTTTTTAATGGATAAAAACAACATTACTGTTTTTGAAGGATTAGGAAGTTTTAAAGATGCTACACATATTAATGTCAAAAAGAATGATGGTAGCACAGAAACTATTGAAGCAAAAAAAGTAATAATTGCTACAGGCTCTAAACCAGCAACACTTCCTTTTATAAAGGTGGATAAAGAGCGAGTGATTACTTCTACAGAAGCACTAAAATTAAAAGAAATACCAAAGCACATGGTTATTATTGGCGGCGGTGTAATTGGCTTAGAACTGGGTCAGGTATATAGAAGATTAGGCGCAGAAGTAACCGTAGTAGAATATATGGACAGGATTATTCCTACCATGGATGCCGCCCTTTCTAAAGAACTTATGAAAGTGCTTAGAAAGCAAAAAGTAAAATTTGCCTTATCTCATAAAGTGAAAGCGGTAGAGCGTCAAGGTGCTAAGGTTATTATTAAGGCAGATGATAAAAAAGGAAAAGAAGTTGTTTTTGAAGGCGATTACTGCTTAGTCTCCGTAGGAAGAAGACCTTTTATAGAAGGACTTAATTTAGACGCTGCTGGTATTAAGGTTGATGATAGAGGTAGAGTAGCCGTAGATGCTCATTTAAAAACAAGTTGCGATACTATTTATGCGATAGGTGATGTTGTTAGAGGTGCTATGTTGGCGCATAAAGCGGAAGAAGAAGGCACCTTAGTAGCAGAACAAATAGCTGGGCAAAAACCTCATATAGATTATAACTTAATCCCTAATGTCGTATATACATGGCCAGAGGTTGCCGCAGTTGGTAAAACGGAGGAAGCTCTTAAAGAAGAAGGTGTTACTTATAAGGTTGGGCAGTTTCCTATGCGTGCACTAGGTAGGGCTAGAGCAAGTACAGATACAGATGGTTTTGTAAAGATTTTAGCCGATAAAAAAACGGACGAAGTTTTAGGAGTACACATGATTGGAGCCCGTTGTGCGGATCTTATAACAGAGGCAGTCACGGCTATGGAGTTCCGTGCTTCTGCTGAAGATATTGCTCGTATGAGTCATGCGCACCCAACTTATGCCGAAGCAGTTAAGGAAGCAGCGTTAGCGGCAACTGAAGACCGCGCATTGCATATTTAGAAACTGAACATATAATTTAAACTAAAAAAGCAGCTGTTTTACAGCTGCTTTTTTAGTTTATTTTTTTTGGACAATCTAGTTCCTATGACTTCCATCGCAATAAGGTGGATTGCTTGTTTGCTTGCAAACACATAAGCTAGCGGTTTTATCTTCCTCAACGCTAAATCTTAAAGAAGGTGGTTTGTTGTGCGCCCGGTGTGCACCGTCGCAAAAAGGTTGACTTTCGCTATGGCTACAAGTACACCATGCATAATTCTTATCTTTCTCTAAAGCTACTTCTATGGGTTCTTTGCTCATAATTATATTTTGAACTAAAATAGGAGAAAAGCAGGTACAATAAGGTAGAGGCCGCTAGTTCTTATTAAGTCCAAATAACTTAAGAGATCTATATGCTTGAATTTTCAAAACGCTTTTACCTGTATGTAGCCCATAAATTAGTTTACTTTTTATCGCGTTAGCAATGTTTTTCATATGCTTGTGTAATACACCTTTGTGCGTGTCATATTTTAATGCTAAAAAGCAACAAGCAACCGTGAAAATAAGCGCGCCTACAATTGCACTCCACAGAGCTAACGATTTATGGAAGAACCCGTACAATCCTAAACCTGTAAAGCTTCCATAAAGAATTACGAAATGGATAATATAAATAGCTAAAGTATTCTGTCCAATTCTAAAAAAGGTCTTGTTTGAGATATAATTTATAAGGAGCATAAATACGGCAAATACCAGCAGTACATCTCCAAGCCTCATAAATAAATAATTATTTATTGCAACAGATTGGAATACTTGAAGGCCCGTAACATCACCCATAAATTTAAAAACGGCAGATGAGCCAAGAATAAGTCCTAAACCAATACAGCCACTTACAGTAATGGCGATAGTATATAACCTATGACTTTTGCTATAGAATAAAAAAATCATTGCCATAAAACTCCCAAAAGTAATATAGCCCAACCATGGTTGTATTGTAAATATGGAGCCATGTGCCTTTGTAAAATAATTAGCAAAGGCTATAGGGAGTATGTCATAATTTATAGAAGCGAGAAAGGGTTCAAAGGCAAATAACAGTAGTGTTATTAGCAGAAATAGGGTTGCCAAAACCCAGGATCTAAATTTGGATACCACTAAGTAAAGTCCAGTAACTACTAATATTGAAAGCCCTATACAGTGCAACACATCTACAATAAAGAAGGAGTAATAGACTTCTCCTAAAAGCAATCCTAACAAATTAACGCGTAGCAAATAACCAAGCCCTAAAATTTGTAGTCCTCTCTTAATACCTTTTTTAACCCTTGGATTGGCTAAACCTTTCTCTGGACTTTTGATAAGCAGATAGGTAAATATGAAGCCAGAAACAGTGAAGAAAACAGGTGCGGTAATTCCTCTGAAGTAGCTCCATAGACTATAAGATATACTATTGGTGTTGATTAAAGAGGTGTCTAGGAAACCTTCTATAAAATGTCCTTGGAGCATCATGAGTATTGCCCATGCACGCATGGCATCTATAAAATATAATCTGGAATTTTTAGCGATCACTTTAATAATTTTAATCTACCTATTTGATACTGAATATATTATCAGTATTAAGCATGCGAAATTATATAAAATACTGGCAATACAATAGGTTTTCCCCTATTTTTGCAGCTTTAAATACAGCTATTTATATGGGGTACATTGTAGGTTTTGCAGGTAGTAATTCATCAGCATCTATTAATCATAAGCTAGTACGCCACACGGGGTCTTTAATTATCACTCATGAAGTAAGAATTTATGATATGAGTACCCAACCTTTTCCTATGTATAGCGAAGATCATGAAAAGGCAGAAGGTTTCTCAGATGCCTTAGTAGCTTTAAGCAACGATCTAAAAAAAGCCTCTGGTATTCTTATTTC
>Ga0115565_10000615_pt1 | contig 30786 bp, 34 predicted proteins | sample COGITO_mtgs_1105_FD_87199 | JGI IMG/M metagenome (GOLD analysis project Ga0115565, IMG submission 87199) | Pelagic marine microbial communities from North Sea - COGITO_mtgs_110530 | ecosystem: Environmental > Aquatic > Marine > Epipelagic | place: Germany:Helgoland, sampling site Kabeltonne... | reverse complement strand
TCGAGTGCGATTTTTGCGGCAGATACACCCGTGGAAAGATTTACTACGATGACCCCGACTCAGTTAAATGCACCTCATGCCATCTGGAGTTAACTAAGGTATCAGATAGTGTAGTGGTTAAGGGCGGAGAGAAAAAGTGACCATTTTCGACCAGTCCACTCCACTTTTAATAGAATGTGATAAAAAAGCCCCTGTGAAAACAAGGGCTTACTTTAAATTGGTTGCGGGAGTAGGATTTGAACCTACGACCTTCAGGATAGGTAGATCTTTAACAAAAACAAAGGGTTACAGGGGTTGATTTGGTTAAGCTCATAACTAATGTAATAGTTAAACTATAGTTTAGTTGTTGACGGATGCTTAAAACCATGTTAAAAAAGCGAGGCCGCTCCGGGGCCGAGCTACCCCTAATACTCGTTTTAAGGGGGAAATATGTATAACCGGCACGAACAAATCGAAATACTGAAAGCGATAAGAATCAGCGAAGGTGAATCTAAAACCATCGACTGCCCGTTCTGTTACGGTAAAAAGAAATTCAGTATCACGAATAAAGACGGCACACTTCTTTGGAACTGTTACAAAGCATCCTGTTCGATTAAGGGCGCTTATCGTAAAGGCATGTCTTTATCCCTGATCAAGAACCGGGTGGGTATACCGAAAGAATCTACCAGCGATTACTTACGGCGTGAGATCAAAGAACGTGGTCTTACTACCCGGCCGTTACCCGACATGTTATCCCAGCCGAAGAACCATACGTTTGTCATGAATTATCTTGATGAGAACGGGTGTACCTCGGCCTATCAAGAAGGACTAATTAAGATCCTGTATGCTCCGGCAGACAACCGGTGCCTATTCCTGATGAATGACAACAAGGGTGCTGTTGGTAGATCTATGAATGGTGCCACTCCTAAGTGGATGTCATACGGAGATACTACAGGCGTGTTAACTGTAGGCAGTTCAAAGATAGGTGTTATCGTAGAAGATGCGCCGTCAGCTTGTGCTGTTTCATCTACTGGAATGTATACTGGAATAGCTATTTTAGGCACGAATTTGAGTACAAAACAGAAACAAACCCTGAAATCATACGATCAAATCATTATTTGCCTTGACAATGATGCTAAAAGTAAAGCTATAAAGTTATTACGGCAACTACAAGGGCTAGTAGAATGTACGGTTAGGTTCATAACTAAAGACCTGAAGTATTGCCGGAGCAAAGATATTGCTAGTGTATTAGAAAGTCCGGGACTATAGGTACGGTCAGTTTATGGAGGTTAGAGAACTATAATGAAGTGCAGAGGAATTGTCGTAATTGATTACGATCTACCTGACGGGTACAAGCAAGCGGCTGTAGAGCAAGAAGCACTAGAGAACGCTATACGAGAACTTGTTAAGGGAAACCCCAGAGTGGTTCATTCAGAAGTAGATATCAAAGAACGTAGAGGTGATAACAAACCTGATATTAAGAAAATGAAATTACGTTCAAGTTAATTAAATTTAAATTATTTGTTGAGCCCTGTCGAAAGATGGGGCTTTTTTTTATTTCTACTCCATGCTATCGTGTAGCTCAACTATAACTTAACTAAGCGATAGCTATGGACATAAGAATACTTAAATCACTATTATCATTCGACTTTTATAACGAGAACAAAGCGAACCTATCTAAGAATCTATTCGAGGATGAGATCCAAGACGCCTACGTCACTATCTCTCAAGCCCACGAAAAGCATCAACACGATCTAATCCCTGCCGACATCATGGCATTGTGGCAAAACCAGAACCCGGTAGCTACTCGGTCTGACCAAGAAGCATTTGCCGGTATCGTGGATCTAATTAATACAATAGACCCACTTTCCCCGCCTGTAGTATCTGAGGTTATCCAAGGCCTATGGCAACGCCGTATTGGAACACGGATAGCTAACCTCGGCATTGAGGTGGCTGATGGCAACACAACCGGGATGGATAGATTACACCAACTTCTAAATGAATCGAAGGAAGGCTTTATGCCTACTGACTTCGGTGAGCCTACGACCAAAGATATACATGAGCTACTGGCCGGGGTTACTGACGATAACCGCTGGGAGTTTAATATATCCACGTTATCTAGACATGTGTACGGGATTGGTGCCCGGGAGTTCGGGTGCGTGTTTGCTTTACCAGAGACGGGTAAGACAGCATTCCTAGTCAGTATATGTACGGGCCCGGGTGGGTTCTGTGAACAAGGCGCTAAGGTCATCTACCTAGGAAACGAGGAAGACACTGGGCGCACCATGCTCCGTGCCATCCAAGCACACGCTGGTGTTACCCGGGAGCAAGTAATTGCTGACCCCATGAAAGCCAGACGTAAGTTTAACGATATTGAAGATCTGTTCGACATGAACGAGATACAGGACTGGGACTTGGCTAAGATAGAAGCCTACGTCGAGAAAGAACAGCCTGACATCCTGATCATTGACCAGGCAGACAAAGTAAACATTGGCGGCAACTTTAACGCAGGGCATGAACGTCTGCGTGAGTTGTACCGTCGATTGCGTGAGACCGCGAAGAAATTTGACTGTGCCCTTCTTGCGGTTAGCCAAGCCAGTAATGATGCCAAAGGACGAACTCGTTTATCGGGCTTCGATATGGAAGGCAGTAAGATCGGCAAGATGGCCGAGCTAGATTTATGTATTGGTATCGGCAAGCATGAGGCTGGAGACGTTGATGACTCCGAGCCCGACACATCACGTTACCTAACCGTCAGTAAGAACAAGCTGAGTGGTTGGCATGGCACAGTAATTTGCAACATACAGCCGGAGATCTCCCGGTATGTGGAGTAAATATGCTGGTAACACTATCCAAGCAGGACGCCCATAGCAGTAAGCTAATGGGTGCCGACACGGTTAAGCTCTGTGAAATGCAGGGCTTTAAGCCAAGATTAGAGAACGACAATCAAAGTCGTACTGAAGCAAACATCTATGGGTTCAAGGCAGAGTTTGCCGTGGCCCGGTTATTCGCTCTGGAACCCCCAACTATCAACGTGCTGACAGACGGCGGCGTGGATCTTTGGTGTGGTGATAGTTCGATTGATGTGAAGTTTACGAACGCAGAGTTTGGCCCACTGGTATTCGATCAGATACCAAAGTTCCGGGCCCAGATAGCTGTGTTGGTAGGGAGAACCGAAGATCCAAATGTAATGCGGGTCAACGGATGGGTAGATCGCAGGACGTTCAAACAGGAATGTAGCCCCGTTAATTTCGGATACGGCGACAGACTGAAGATGGAACATGATGAGTTGTTCCCGATTGAAACCCTGTGGAAACGATTAATGGAAACTAAATTTAAAGGGGAATAATGTGAGTGTAACTATTGTATTGGACTTGGAAACAACGGTTCAATTTGGTGAGGATAAAAGTAAGGATAACAGCCCATACCATCCAAAGAATAAGATCGTCTCTTCTCATTGGAGAATGATTGAGAACGGTGAGATAGGCCCAGCGCGTCGGGCTATATTTAATCACAATGAGCAACACGGCCTGAACGCCGATAGCAGTGAGCAGATGAAGGCAGACCTTAAACGGGCTGAATTAATCGTATGCCATAATGCTAAATTTGACGTGTCCTACTTATTTGAGTCAGGTTTCAGTACACCAAAAACGGTGTACGACACGATGATTGGTGAGTACATCCTTGCAAGAGGACAACGCCAAGAGCTATCACTAAAAGCTACAGCAGAACGCCGTGATGTTACCCGGAAGAAGTCCGATCTAGTAGACGGCCTGTTTAAGTCTGGTGTAGGCTTCGAGGCCATGCCACTGGCTACGGTCATAGAGTACGCTGATGCCGATGTGCTATCTACTGCCGAGATCTACCAAGCCCAACAAAAAGATCTTTTAAAAGAGTCGAACGTCGGCTTACTCCCAACCTTTACTCTGATGAATGAGATGTTGCTGTTTTTGGTGGAGCTAGAGCGCAATGGTATTGCAATTGATACCGATACTCTGGGTGCAGTAAAAACACAGTATCAGGCAGAGAAGGTACAGATAGAGAAAGATCTGGATGCTATCGTAGCTGACGTGATGGGTGATACGCCTATCAATCTGAACAGTGGTGTAGATATGACCGCCGTTGTTTATTCGCGCACAGTAAAGGATAGGAACTACCATAAGAATGCATTCAACATAGGCGTCAATGCCCGTGGCAAACCACTACCACCCCCTCGTATGAATGCTAGTAAGTTTGCTAACACCGTTCGTAAGTCTACCCGCCGGGTAATGAAGACCATAGCCAATCACTGTGATGTCTGCGAAGGCAAAGGTAGGTTACAGAAGATTAAGGTGAATGGTGAGCCGTACAAGAACCTGTCCAAGTGTACACACTGCGATGGCCGGGGTTATACCCTGACAGAGACGGGGCAAGTGGCCGGGCTAAAGCTAGTCCCTACCCAAGCTACTGACGCCAGCATCAACGGATTTAAAACAGATAAGCTAACGATTAAGAAGCTGATTGCTCAAGCCGAGGCGAAGGACAACTTAAAGGCCATAGAGTTCCTTACAAAGACCTCTAGGCTAAACGCTATCTCTACTTACCTAGACTCGTTTATTAAGAACATCGAAGCATCTACCCGTGCGGATGGAATACTCCACGCCCAGTTTAACCAATGCATTACTCGTACAGGCAGACTGAGCAGTTCCAACCCTAATTTCCAGAACATACCGAAGGGATCCAAATTTCCCGTACGGAAAGCCGTACACTCTAGGTTTGATGGCGGCACGATTATGGAAGCTGACTTCTCCGGGCTAGAGTTTAGAGTGGCTGGGGAACTATCTCAGTGCCCTACAGTCATTCAGCAAATACTGGATGGTTTTGATGTTCACAAACAAACCGCCGCTATTATTAATCAATGCTCCGTAGATGATGTTGACAAGACTATGAGACAAGCGGCCAAGGCATACACGTTCGCGCCGTTGTATGGTGGGATGGGTGCTAATGAGCCCCCGCATATCCAAGCATACTTCAAAGAGTACTTTAATATCTACAAAGGCCTTGCTCTCTGGCACCGTAAGCTAATGGACGGTGTACTCAAGGATGGTCTTGTTCGTATCCCTAGTGGCCGTGAGTTCTACTTCCCTAACGCCCGGAGGCTCGGTAACGGCAGGATAACTAATGCTACTGCCGTAGTTAACTATCCTTGCCAATCGTTCGCTACAGCCGACCTCGTTGTGATGTCATGTGTCCGTGCGCACCAGCGTTTTATAGCAGAAGATTTTAAATCAAGATTGATCTTGACGGTTCATGATTCAATCGTCGTTGACGTTCACCCGGATGAAGACGCGCAAGTGATAGAGGCCCTAAAGTGGGCTATGGGCGGTTTAGCCGAAGAGGTCAAAGAACGCTATGATTATGAGCTTTCACTGCCCCTCGATATCGAGATTACCCAAGGCCCAAATTGGATGGAACAAGTTGAATTGGATATTGACTAGTGCCCTTAACTGAGGTACATTATAATTCCTTAACTAAATACCTTGTAAAGGTAACTACTGGAGAAATTTATGAATGAACTTGCAACTATTAGCAAAAGTGAACAATTGGAACTTGCCGCCGCTATGGGCATGGGTGGTGGTAGCAGTGACGCTTCTTCTGATCGTCTACCCGAATTAAAAATTAACTACCAAGAAGAGAACGACCAAGGTCAGTCACTTCCGCGTGGTCAATTCTTTGTGCGGGGTACAAATGATGACCCTGTTTTCGCCAAAACGGTGAACTTTCGTCCACTTAGCCAACTGTTCCAGTGGATTCAGTACGACCCTGAAGAGAACAAGGTTAAGAACAAAACCTTGATGATCCCAATGCTACGCCAAGAAGCCCGGGACATGAACGGCACAACACGTTGTGGTAAGCCTACCAGTAACGTATTGCGTGAGATGTCTAAGGAAGATCAGAAGCGTTATAGCGACATTAAATGCTTCCGTCAGGTGCGTGGCCTAGTGTCTTACGAAGGTAAGAACGCGGATGGTGACACGGTAACGGTTGAGAACCAACCTGTAATCGTCATGCTAAAAGGATCGAACTTTAACCCGTTTGAAGACGAGTTCCTGAAGAAACTACCTCGGGGCCGTAAGATGCATGAGTACACAGTCAAGGTGGGTGCCACTAAGACTAAAGGCTCTGGCGGTAATATCTGGTGGGTAATGAACTTTGAGCCGGACTTAGTGAACGCACAGCCAATGGACGAGAAGATCTTTGAAACGGTCAAGGTGATGCACGACATGGTCAAGAATGAGAACGAGAAGATTCAAGCGTCTCATGAGAAAGCCCTGCGTAACAGTCAGCTATCTGATGATGCTATTGATGCTCTCGATAATGTATCTAGTGACTTGGAAGATGATTTAGCAGACGAAGCGTAATCGTACCTTAACTTTAAACGAGGTACTTTATGTCTCTAAACATTCTTGAACACCAACTTCATATGGTACTTGATAAGCTCTCTAACGGAGAGGTTGTAGAGTATGAAGAAAGCTGGATAGACGAAGCCGGGGAGATGTTTAAAGACACTCTCCGCAAACAACTGAAGCCTCGTGAAGATGCGTTCCGCATTCGTATGTCGAATGTGGGCCGCCCTTCCTGCCAACTCCAAATGGAGAAATCTGGCGCACCCAAATCCAAGAACCCCTACAACAACATTGTCCGCTTTATGCTGGGCGATGCGACTGAGGTATTGGTTGAGTTATACCTTAAACTAGCCCGAGTAAATATTACCGGAGGTAAGGATAAGGTACAGCTTGATGTGGGCGAGACTACTATTCTCGGAGAGAATGACGTTGAGATAGACGATAAGGTCTATGATACTAAGTCCTCTAGTCCTTGGGCCTACGACAACAAATGGAGTCAGGGCTGGGAAGGTGTAGCTAAGGACGATGCCTTTGGGTATGTGCCTCAATTACTAGGCTACAGTGATGCATCCGGCAAAGAACCCGGCGGCTGGCTTGTCGTTAATAAATCGACTGGCGAGATCAAGGTTGTAGACGCTGAGTTTACTGACGCAGACAAGCGTGGAATCCGGGATAAGATTGCGTCTAATGTGGAATTGATTGCTACTGACGCACCTTTCAAAAGATGCTTTGAACCGCAAGACGAATACTTCCGTAAGCAACTCACCCCCAATAAAAGACTGGCTATGAACTGTACGTTTTGTAACTACACGAACAGTTGCTGGCCTGAAGCAAAGTATCGTCCCCAAACCCACAGCAAGGCCCAAAACCCTCGCTACCACTGGTATGCGGAGTACGACGATGACCTTTAGGAACATACGCCGACGGGCTATCGCTAACGGGTACAGGTCTGGGTTGGAAGAAGACATAGGCCTACAACTTAAAGAGGCTGGTGTAAGGGCTGAGTACGAGCCCTTTCGCATTCCTTTTACTGTCCCAACACAGGGCCGCCATTACACCCCCGACTACGTTCTACCTAACGGTATCGTAATTGAGAGTAAGGGGCGCTTTACTCCAGAAGATAGAAAAAAACACATTTATATCCGTGACGAGTACGGTGAGGCGTTAGACCTTCGCTTTGTATTCAACAACCCTAAAGGCAAGCTCCGTAAGGGTAGCAAGACTAGCTACGCTGACTGGTGTGAGAAGAATGGGTTTATGTTCGCGGCGAAAGAAATCCCGGATGAATGGCTTAAAGAAAAAGCTAAAAAGCGTTCATTAAATTTACTTTGTAAACTTCGAGAAACATAATGGCGACTGATTTTATAGGTGCGTTCATTGAACTGACGCCAAACGAAAAGAATGAAGGGATAGATTTCCGCTTTGGGTGGGAGTTCCCGGATAACATGGATCCTGAGATTGAAGACCTGTTTAAGAGTTTAGTCGCAGGTATCTTCGGTTTGATGAGTAGCCAAGACCAAGAGATTATTGCGATAGGCGATATCGTCCGTAACGTCTCTGGCTTTGACGAGAGCATGAAACCCGTAAACGATAACGAAATCATATTTACGCCTGACGAGGAACTTCTGGACAAGCTAGAGACCACATCAAAAGTGATCGATATCAGCCAGTTTAAACCCAAAGGCGATCAATGATGAGTGATCTATTTATTGGCCTATGTGGAAAGAAGGGCTCCGGGAAATCCTATGTAGCCAAGAACCTGAGAGATAGTCGGGGGGCGAAGATTATACGCTTTGCCGATACTCTCAAAGACATGATGCGTGTGATGGGCTTCGACGAGGGCCAGATAAACGGTGACCTTAAAGAAGTTGCCTGTGACATGCTGAATGGCAAGACCCCAAGGTACGCCATGCAAACACTCGGGACTGAGTGGGGCCGTAACTTACTACATGAGAATATCTGGGTAGATATGCTTGTGGCAAAGGCGAACAAGGCAACCGGTATTGTTGTGGTTGATGATGTTCGTTTCCCTAATGAAATAAAAGCAATCCGCGAGAACGGCGGAGTAGTAGCGTGGGTAGAACGAGTTTCTGTCTACGACGGTGAAGATGAACATGCTTCCGAAACTTCGGTTAGCGCGGCGGACTGTGATGTCTGGATTGATAACACCCTACCCATCTCCGAAGTGCTGACCAACGTGGAAGGTTGGGCGCGATTGCAGAAAGATATCAGGAAATAAAATGAATAATAAAGTAAAAATAAACTTAGAAAGGGACGGGCTTTTTGATGACCTCGGACTCACAAGACTACGCGAAAGCTACATGCGCGAAGAAGAAAGTAGCCCCCAAGAAAGATTTGCCTTCGTCTGCGAAGAGTTTGGATCCAACCCCGAACATGCCCAGCGCCTCTACGATTACACCAGTAAGCACTGGCTGTCGCTGTCCACGCCGATCCTCAGTTACGGGAGAAGTAAGCGGGGAATGCCCATCAGTTGCTTCTTGTCGTACCTCGACGATAGCGCCGAAGGATTAGTAGATACTCTATCCGAAGTAAATTGGCTGTCTATGCTAGGCGGCGGTGTTGGTATCCATGTAGGTATCCGTGGCTCTGATGATAAATCAGTTGGGGTAATGCCTCACCTGAAAGTCTACGATGCAAGCTCACTAGCCTACCGACAGGGCCGTACTAGGCGCGGTAGTTATGCGGCGTTCCTAGATATCAGCCACCCGGACATTACTGCGTTTGTAGAGATGCGGAAGCCTACAGGTGATCAGAACTTTCGTACTCTGAACCTGCATCACGGTGTGAACATATCTAACGACTTCATGAACCTAGTTGAGCAGTCAATGCGAGATCAGGACTTTGATGACTCATGGGATTTAGTCAGCCCTAATAATGGTGAGGTAGTAGAAACAGTATCAGCTAAATCTTTATGGACTAAGCTACTAGAGATGCGCATCCAGACGGGTGAGCCCTACCTAGTATTTATTGATAATGCTAACGACGATCTGCCTGTATGGTTAAAAGACCAAGGTATGAAGATCCACGGCAGTAACCTGTGTACAGAGATTTTCTTACCCACAACTATAGATCGTACTGCGGTCTGTTGTTTATCCAGCCTGAATATTGAGTACCACGACGAGTGGAAGACTGATCGTCAGTTTATCCCAGATGTTATGGAGATGCTGGATAACGTACTGGATCACTTCATAGCCAACGCACCTAAATCCGTGTCTAGGGCCATTAAATCAGCGCGTAACGAACGATCTATCGGTATTGGTACCCTTGGGTTACATGCGTACTTCCAGAAGCGTGACATGCCCTTAGAGAGCGTTATGACTAAGGTGTTTAATCGTAAGATTTATGAACACATAGAAAAAGAATGTAAGCGTGGCGATAAGCTGTTGTGTGACAGCCGTGGCCCTTGCCCAGATGCTGAGAAAGCCGGTGTACATCGTAGGTTTAGCCATTGGACGGCCATAGCGCCTAACGCCTCTAGCTCTATCATTATGGGTAACACCAGCCCGAGCATTGAGCCTTATCGGGCCAACGTATTCCGCCAAGACACCATGTCTGGGGCGTATATCCAGCGTAATAAGTTCCTAGAGGCTAAACTTACTGAGCTAGACCTTAATACACAGAAAACATGGGCCAGCATTACTGCGTCAGATGGCTCAGTACAGCACTTAGATATTCCAGATGAAGTGAAGGAAGTATTTAAGACAGCAGACGAGATAGACCAACTATATCTTCTTGATCTGGCCGCTGATCGACAAAAGAACACTGACCAAGGCCAAAGCCTGAACCTATTCTTCCGCCCGGATGTCAATGTGAAGTATCTTCACGCTTGTCACTTCCTAGCTTGGAAGAGTGGACTCAAAAGCCTGTATTACTGCCGCTCAGATAAGCTCCGCAAAGCTGATCGCGTCGGTATGCAAATTCAACGTAACAGAATAGAAGACGAGGTAGATCTGACAGCAGTAGCTGACGGTGACGTATGCCTCGCGTGTGAGGGATAGAGATGCCAAAAAGAAAACCAAAACTAACCGATACTAGAGATTACTATAAGCCGTTTAACTACCCGTGGGCTTACGATGCTTTTCAGGCCAGCGAACAGATGCACTGGCTATGGACTGAAGTACCCATGCTGGAGGATACCAAGGACTGGCGTCATCGGCTTAACGATGGAGAGAAGGACTTCCTTGCGAAGATCTTTCGGTTCTTTACTCAGGGCGATATAGATGTGTCCGGCGCGTACATTAACAATTACCTGCCGGTGTTTCCCCAGCCTGAAGTAAGAATGATGCTATCCTCGTTTGCGGCTCGTGAGGCTATCCATGTAGCCGCCTATAGCCACCTGATCGAAACTCTTGGTATGCCAGAGTCAACGTATAATGAGTTTAATGAATACGAAGAGATGGTCGAGAAGCACGACTTCTTCCAAGAGCTACAGAAAGGCGATAACCTACCCGCCCAGATAGCCGCATTCAGTGCGTTTACTGAGGGTATGCAGTTATTTAGTTCGTTTGTTATGCTACTTAACTTCGCTAGGCATGGTAAGATGAAGGGCATGGGACAGATCATTGCATGGTCTATTGCCGACGAAACATTACACACTGAGAGTATGATCCAACTGTTCCGTACTTACGTTCAAGAGAACCGTAGTATGTGGAATGATGATACTAAGAGGCTCATCTATAACACTGCCGAGAAGATGGTGGAGTTAGAAGATAAGTTCATCAACTTAGCGTTCGGCGTTAACCAGATGGAAGGCCTCACCCCCATAGAGGTGAAACAGTATATTAGATATATTTGTGACAGGCGATTAATTGCGCTGGGCATGAAGGGAATCTTCAAAGTGAAGACAAACCCCCTGCCTTGGGTAGACGGAATGCTTGGAGTCACACACACAAACTTCTTTGAAAACAAAGTTGTGGACTACGCAAAAGGGGCACTTACCGGCGATTGGGCCGAAGTATGGGGAGCAGTATCTTAGGAGTTTTGACCTATGTCGCACAACAAACGACAGGCCAAAAAAAAGCCACTGGAGGTGGCGTTTGATATGGGCCAGAAGGCTTTTTACCGAGGCATTTTTGATAGCCCTTATAAAGAATCATCCTTCTTACATAAGGAATGGAAGCGCGGATTTAACGCCGGGTTTTTCTTTAACCAGAAGAGATTGACGAATGGGTAAAGGTTCAGGTCGCAGGACAGAAAACGTCCGTCTGGTTCGTAAAAACTACGGCCAGATAAAATGGGAGTTTTATATGAATGACCGTAAATGGCGTTTCATATCCTATGCGATCATGGACTATATCAAAGCACATAACAGTTTACACAACTAAAGTTTTGTTGTAACATTAACTAATTGAATAGGAGTATGCATGAGCTTAGACGCTTTAGATGAACAGATCCTCGACTGGGGTATACAGAAAGGCATCTTGCCTCACGCTGAACCTCTCGCACAGCTTGATAAGACTAAAGAAGAAGTGGGTGAATTAGAACTCGCTATCTACGAGCATGACGTTGACGAAGTAAAAGATGCCATCGGTGACATATACGTCACGATTACGATGCAAGCAGAGGCATGGGGGTTCACGATGCAAGAGTGTGTCCAAGCCGCATACGATGTAATTAAGCACCGCACCGGTAAGATGGTTGACGGTAAATTTGTTAAAGATAATTAGGAGTATGTATGCCTGAAGTAGAAAATGTAAAACCCGATACCGAAACACCGATGTCACCCGATGAGTTACTGGATTCCCTTAAAGGTAAGTTCGATAACTGTATTGTTACCGGGTTTAATAAGGAAGGGCATTTGTTTATGTCCAGTTCCGTAAGTAATATACCGTTTATGCACTGGACGCTTAACCGTTCAATCTTTGAATTAGGATTGTTTGAGAAGCAAGCGGCCCAGCCCGAAACGCAAGAAGCCCCAGCGTCTGATGTTGACACTAAGGCTTCTGAATCGTAGTAGTTTTGTAGTCCTCTTTGTAGTGGACACCCGCCTCCATCTCCGTCTAACCAACGGGCCAAAGATGGGGGCATTTTTATGTGCGCTTGTAGCTCAGTTGGATAGAGCGTCCGGCTACGAACCGGAAGGTCGGGAGTTCGAGTCTTCCCAAGTGCGCCAGTTATTGCGTCTCTTCAAACTCTGGCGGCACAGCTTCTAGTTGATCTATCTCACGTTGCTTGTCGAGTGTAATACCCCCACGGATCATATTACGTTCTAGTAATTTCAATAGTGGGGCTCCCCCAGACTTCTTAGCTACCGCTTCCATGACTTCACTAAAGTACTGAGGCGAAGTAATCATCATGTCTATCTGTAGTTCGATGGCTTCTGCTATCTCTTTAGTTCTTGTCTCTGCGAGAGCCGCACTGATATTTCTGGCCTTAGTTGCTACCGGGTTAAGAACACCCAAGGTAAGAACAATAAGCCTGTTCATCTTCTCTTTTAGCTTTTCATCTAGAACCGTAGTAGACCCAAAATTGTTTCCTCGGATAGCTCTGTTGTTAACAGCAACATCTAATAAATCTAACAGGTGAGTCACTGATTCAGCTTTTTGGGGTTCATCTTTAAACACTACTTTGAGTGTGCTTAAAGTATTATCAAACTCTTGCCCAAGAATGCTCTTCAACTGCGCGGGGCTCACTTCATTAGTAGCACCAACGCTGTCTTCCGTTACCTCACTCGCCATGCGCTTATTAGTAAAGATACGGTCTTTAACATAGCTGATGTACTTAGACTTGATACCATCCTTAATTAAAGGATTACCAATCTCATCTGCCTGTCGGAATAGATCCGCTATTTGATCTGGGGCGTTCTTAGAATTAAATATAGTCCTAAATACTTCGCTAGGATCTGTCATTGTACTTGGATTAGATCCTGTCAGATTGTTCACGAATTTAGATGCGGCCCTCTCTTGGGCCTCAACCATAATCTTCTGATACGCCGCCTCTGCTACAGCGTTAGCTTCTTTGGCAGTCGTAAGACCTAACTCCACCATCTCTAGATTAGCCACGGTATCGTCAAACATCTTGATAGCTTCAGGGTTTGTTCCTTCTAACTGCTTCAGGTAAGGCTGTATGGACTCTTTTATTTGGGCCGAAGTAACCTTACCACCACTCTGCGTAGTTTTAGTAAGACTTCGGATAGCTAACCCAACGTAGGCTTGCGCCATCTCCGGGGTTATATCTGAGCCTTTAGCCTTGGTTAGGGCGTTTAAAACTGCGTCCAGCTTGCCTGTAGTAAGCGCCTGTTCCGCGTTAGCTAAAGTCTGCATACCTTCTTCGTATACATTCTCTTGTCCCATATTCACGCCGGGCGCGACTTCTTTATCGCGTACCTTTCGTGCTTTAGATTCCCATTGCGCTAACTCGTCTGTGCGTAGGTATGTTCCTGCGTGTTCTTCATACAGATCCATAGCCGCACGGAACTCTGTCTGGCCGGAAGCATCAGCGGCACCATCAATCCATTCCTTTAGCTGAAGTAAAGGCTTAGATGTGGGAGCGCCAGCCGCTTCAAGAGCGTTTAATCGACGGGATATCTCTGGGCGTAGGTTAGTGTACAGCCACTTGAGATCGATGTTGTCTAGGCGGGATAATACTTCCTCACCTGTTTCCACAATAGGTTTACCCGCGTCATCTACACCAGTCACTCGACGTTTGAGCCCCTGTAACATTTCACGGAAAGGATCTTGTTTAGTTGTAGCTGTAGTTACGAAATCGAAGTCATTTGTTTTTGTAGAGACATCTTCAATAAGGTTCTTGAGGTCTTCCATATCCACGGGGATATCATTGGGTAATGCTTCAAACGCATCATTGTAATTCTTGTAGCTAGACTGCCACCCTTTATACAGATCTTCTCCGGTAAGTTGTTGGAACGTCTGCATCTCAGTCGAGGTGTTGCCAAGCGCATTTGTTTCTCGGCTCTTATTGAGCATAGACACAATGACATCTTTATCCTGTGTAGCGTTAGCAACATTCTCTGCAAGCTCTACACCTGTACGGGTTTTCTGTACGGCCCCAAGAGCATCGGATACAGGAGCGACAATATCATCCCCCAACAATACACCAGCTTGATTAGCCTGTGCGACACCGCCTTCTACAGCATCGTCTGCCGCCGCAGTTAAAACTCGACTCGCATCTGAGTTTATAGAGGCTTCTCCCGCCTGTACTATCTGGTTACCCTTACGTCCTTGCTTTAGACCCACAATATTATCAATTACAGTTTGTGCATACTTATTGATAGTTTGCTCATAAACTTCAGGTTCCATCGTGGCTTTCATCCAGCCATACGCCCTTTCGACGTACTCTCGTGCGCCTAACGCCAATGCCGTGCCGGAGTCTAATTGGATAGATCCACCGGGTAGGACATCTACGATAGACTCTGTCCCATCAGCATTCTTAACTGTTCTCTGGCCTAGAATACCAAGCCTAAACTCTTTGTTGTTTTGGATAACTTCGCCAAGCATTCTAGCTCTATCAGCCACAAAAAATCCCGGATCGCTATCCTTAATACCGGGGTCGATTTCCTTTAATAAAAGCATACCAACTTCAGCGGCACGGGTCTTAGGCTTCTTAGAAAACTTAGGGAATAGTCCCTTGGCAAAGCCATATCCTGCCCCAATTAATTTTATGCCCACAGACCCAAGCGCCGTGAAGGCTTCGTTGTCTATGTAGTGACCTAAATCCCTATTTTCTTCTGCGTCTATGCCTACATATTCTAGTATGTCATCGCCTATCAGAGGTTCCATGTTTTCGGGAGTAGCCATTGTTGCGCCAAGGTTGGCACCACGCTCTATAAATAGACCTTTAAGGGCTCTCTCTAGATTGGCTTTAGCATTAGCAGGGTCAACTTTCTTAGCTTCATCCCATCGGCTTGAAATCCAGTCAGCAAGTTTTTTAGATATAGTAGCTGTACTTTTTTCTCCCGGAATAAAGTCCTTATCTTTTCTCTTTTCTAAGGCATCATTAATTTTTTTGTGGACGTTTTTTATAGCCCCCGGAGCTTTGTCTAACTTATCTACCCCTTTAGCGCCAACTAATGCGCCGATAATAATAGGGATTACTTCTTGTCCTACTGATTCCATAGCTCCCGCTGATGGGTATGTAGGGAAGTTTTCAGCTACATAATCTGTGTCGGGGTCAGTAAGAAAATCATCTGTTCCCGGAGTTCTTTTGTCGGTAAATGGTATTCCAAAGCCTTTTTCAACGCCCTCACCTACCATCTTTGCGGTGTTTAAAATAGCACCCCCAATACCTCTCTGGAAACCCGTAGACTCAGCGCCGGGCTTTGGTACGATAAAGGTGCGCGGGGCACCATCTTGGTTTTCAAACTTCTGTAATCTTACGTTATCAAAGCGAGTGGGCTCACCCTTACTCTCGTAAATAGAACGGTTAGTACTATCCAACGCTTCTCGTATCATAGCGTTACGTTCACCACTTGTACTGGAGTTCTTATAGGCATCTGACTCAACAACTTGAATAACGATAGGGTTATCGCTTTCTTCTTCCGTGATAGGCGTTTCCATACGATCTACATTGAAGAAGGTTTCCTCAGAATCGTAATAACCCCCATCCATATAGGACTCTTCCCCAGTGAAAGGGGTGGTCTTTGCGGTCTCTTCTATTTGGTCTGTTTTGTTCTGTTCTAGAAGACTGTCGAGGTAGTCTAGAGTAGCTTGGTCAGTCATTCTTAATACCTCTCGTAACGGGTTATGCCCGTAGATTTGCCATCGGCACCTCTTTCTATGAATACAATGACCTTTTTACCTAAAAATTCTTTAGGCATTCCGGCACTTACATCCTGTTGGGTTCCTGACTCTATCACGGCACCGTTTGCTCTAGGCTTCGCTTTTCCTTGAGACCATTCATACACATTGATTTGTGAGCTACCTTCGTCGGACTGGTAATATTCCTGAACGCCCATAAGTGAATTTCCGACAATTTCCTTTCCGCCGGGCATCATCATGACATTCGTTATTAGGGCATTTTTACGAGCATCCACTGCCGTAGCATCCCATGTTCCGTACAACTCATTTGTCAATCTGCGTAGATTATTGGAGAATGCTTCGTAGCTATTCGCGTTAACAAGTGACTTAGATATGACTTGGTAATCTTGGTTACTGAACCCGTTACCAGATTGCCCTAAAGCCTTACCTGTTGCGAAGATAGTTCTTACGATAGCCGCGTTAAATTCTTTATATGCACGAGCAACCTCGTCGGTTATCTTGCCACCGTCTAACATTGTATCTACTTCAGTATTGATACCCGACAACAAACTTGTCTGGCTCTGGTTTGGGTCTTTCTTTTGAAGTTCTCCAAGCAACGAGACTAGTCCCTGCATCTCATTAGAGAAACTGCTGACTAGAGATGAACCGCCACCCGCTACTGTTTTAAGGACATTTTCATTATCAAATGCCATACGGTCTAAGCGCATTAAGTTTTGAGCGGCTACAGAGGTAGATATCTGGGCCTTACTAACTCCACCATATATCGTGCTTGCGGCCTGAACAGCTTTAGTTCTAGCATCCGCCATGTCGATTGTAGTGACATTGCTGATCCTATTTTTACCTATCTCGGTTCCGTCAGTTAATATATAAGCCCCGTCTTCGTCTTCTCCTTTGGTGGCAGTTCCCATCATGTTACCGCCGCCCTCTGCGACATACATAATAGCAAACGTCTCAGGCTCTGCTGGGTCTTTTGTTAAAGCCGCCACACTTTTCAAGGCCTCTTCACGAACAGGCTTGACTGTGCGGAACCACTCTTCGGCCTCGGCCACTTCCTCGGGCTTATCTGATCCTAGCATGAGCTTAAATTTAGAAAGATCTGAAGCGTAATTTCCTGCGGTATAAGTTGTGCTTGTACCCTTATTACTGAAGCTGGATTCTAAGCTCTGTAATAAAGCATTTTGACCCGCTGGGTCATCCTCAAGATCTGTGTAGGCGTCGCTACCCATGAGGTTAAACAAAGCGAGTTCTTTAGGTGTCTCAAAAACTCTTTCCTTGGTGCTGTCGGGAGAAAGTTTTGCTTTATAGTTAGCTAACAGAGTAATATTCCCAGAGTAATTATTAGAATCCCATTCCGGGTCAGCCATAGCCGCTAGTACTGCTTGTTTTTCAAAACTCAGGTTTTCACTTTTCTTAGTGGAAGTTCCGGGGGTAAACTTCATTCTTGGCCCACGGTCAGGAGCTTTGTAACCCCCTAAGACTTGAGCAAAGTAGTCGGGGTCTGCCCCAACAGTCTCTTGAATTTCTTTTGTGTAACGGGCGAAAGGATCCACTTTTGGAGCAGTAGAAGTATCCGGCTTACTAACTCCATCCGCGTCTGGAACACTTATCCCGGAGACAGTAGTTGGTGATGCGGAATCTAATGCAGTAGCCGCCACACCTATAAGCTCATCTGTCTGTTGATCCACAGCAGTAGAAGACACACCGGCGTCTGCCACAACCTCTGGAGCCTCGAATTTGGCACCTTGGGCATTTATTGTGTCCAACATCATCGTTGGAGTATAGTCTGAACTGATCATGTCGTAGATGTTCATCAAGGCGGTTTCAGGTAAATTGTTAGTCCTGATAAAGGCTTTTGCTTGGTTTACTATTGCAGTATCCGCCGCTTTATTTGCGTCATAGACACTTTTTTCTTTTAACCAAGCCTGTGCCCCAAAACGTATTTTGTCTTGTTTTGCTTCCTGATCACGCTCAATTCTCGCGGAGTAGCTGTTAGTAAAACCTTGAGCAAAGCCCGTGGCGAAACTTTCCCATCCATCACTCATCTTCTTCTGCCTCCTCAACGTCGTAACCTAACATACTGGATTGTTCTTCTTCAGACACAGCGGACATAAATCCGGCCGGTTCTTCCGTAGGCTCCTCTTCTATTGGAGCGTCTACGGATTCTTCAACAACACCCTTAATCTGTTTAAGAACCACAGAACTTGTGTAAGTATCCACAACATCGATACCGAGATCGTATTCAATTTCATAAGACTTAGCCATTATTTCCAACATTCGAGTTACTGGCCCGGCTATGAGAATTGCAAAGTCTATACTGAATTTTCCACGCCCTACGGCAAGCGTTACAACGATATCCGTTATACTCGCAATTGGAGTACCCGCCTCAATAAGGCTCATGTATCTCTTACCCGCATCGGTCTCTGTCAAAACCTCCATGACATGCTCAAGAGCCTCATCGGTGCTTGTAATGTCAGGGGGACGGTGCCACGGGTAGTTGCGTGTATCGCTAGTGTAGTTTGCACCGGGGATTGGTGCGTTTGGTTGAGAAGGATTAATCGAACTCATATTCTTCTACCTCCTCATCTTTTTTAGATTTCTTCTTTTTCTTGGAAGGCACTAACTCTTCCTCAAGCTCATCGAAATATTCACGAGTATATTTAAACTCACCCTCAGAGGATTCTATAAGTGCCTCTGGGTCTTTGCCGGCGTAGTATTTACGGACGGCTATTACTATTGCTTCTTCAAATGTCATATTATTTTCCTATTCGTCTCCGCCGCCAAATACGGCGCTTCCGATTGCACCCCCAAGAGGCCCACCTAACGCGGTACCGATCATTCCCCCGATAGCCCCGAACATTCCACTCTTCTTCTTAGCCGCCGCCGCTTCTCTAGCCGCTTGTAATTCCATTTTAGCTATCTCAAGTTTAAGATCTCTGTCCTTGGAATTCTCGCCTTCTTTCCATGAGTAGTCTAAAAGAGAGTCTGTACGATCCCAGAGTTGGTTCAGAGTTTCAGTAGTTAGACCAAGAATGTTCTTCACGTCCGTTGCGGCCGCTTGGAACTGCATTTCGCTATTGGTCATAGTTACTGATTGACGCCATTCGGCATTAGCCGCGTCCACTTGGTACTGCATAGTAGAATAGAACTGTTCCCTGCTATTCTCTAGAGTAGCGTTAAACTGGAAGGTATCGTTTAGTTCACCCGAATTAAACATAGACATCTGGTTCTTTTGCCCAGAGTTGTACATGTCGATTGAAGCGCCGAGATTGTCATAGAATTGATCCATGTCGTTCTTTGCTTCAGCACCAAACCTACGAGCTACGTTTTTCTGATTGGCATCTTCTAATATCGACTGCACTTTTGCTTGAGTGTTTATGATACTAGTTTGTTGTTCGTTTTCTAGATTAGCCATGTCGTACTGCATAAATGTCTTAGCATTATTAACTGCCAGAGATGTACGCACGTCTAAATTAGCCATTTCCATCTTTGACAAGACGTTAGCCTTGTTGATGATCATCTGCTGTTTGTTGTCTATATTTTTTACTGTCAGCGTTTGATAGAACTGACTGTCTGCTTGAGCGATAGGTAAGGTAGCCTCAATCATCGCCTGTGCTAATGCACCGGTAGCGGCCGTACCTGTAATACCTTTAAATGCGATAGAGCGAGATACGTTACGAGCAATACCCGCCGCCCATGTAGGAATCTTTGGTTCACCTGTTACGGAGTCGGTAAACTCCCCTGTCAGGATCTCTAGTTGTCCTTTAACAGTAGCTTTAGAATCTAAGTAATTACCCTCACCCAAGTTCTGGGCAAGCATCTTACCAGCGACTGTGCTGGTATCAATTACGTTACTGACGTTTTGGTGAGCAAACGAATTTAACGCTAGGCCAGTCTCGTTTATAGAGCCGTCTTCGTTAACTCCTGTAGCAACACCCTGTTGATCTATTACTAGGCCATCTGCATCAACGATAGCTTTATCGTTTGTGTCCATTGTAGCGGCTTCGCCCAGAGCATCATTTACTTGCCCGGCGGTTGTGGCCGCATCATATGTGCTTGCTGTATTAGGTGCAGTAACACCCGAGGCAGTAGACACTGCACTAGTGGATGTAGCGGCGTTTATACCATCAACATCCATATTGTAATCACTACCGTCTAAATTTGTACCTGTAGTGTTAGCGTCGATGTCTTCAACTTTGTCCGACAGATTTCCCCCAACACCATCAATAAATGAGTCTGGGTCACTGAGTATATCAGTGGTGGTATCTGTGACGTTTACATTACCTACATAATCCGAATTGTTAGCAACAGACGAATTATTTGTAGCGTAGTTTCCTGTTGGCCCCGGTGTAGATGTTGTCGTGGGGAGAGCCTGATCTTTAGGTGGCGTACCTCCGGGGTACACCGTCGGGCTCGGCTTACCCTGCCTGTCAATAGACATTTGGTCGGGGAGCGCACTTGGGTCGCCTACTAGGCCTGTTGCTGTTAAGGGATCACTCATTATTTTGTTTTCTCTTCAATGTGTCGGCTTGCTTTTCACAAGCTCGAACTTTGTCTCTGAGAACGATGTAATTGGAAATGGCCTCTTCGATAGCTGGACTATCGGCGGGTAGATCTTCAATTTCGTCTGCTAGACGATTATTAAAATCCTCGGAATAAACTTTTATTGCGGGACAGTAGACTTCTACTTCAGTCTTATAGACCGTGCTTGCGCAAGCGGTCAGTAATGTCATCCCTAGTACGAGGTTTAGTGCTTTCAATTTCATTGTTGGTAGTCTCCATCTCCTTATAAAAATCGGCGCGTTGTTCTGCCGCTTTTGCGGAGGCCTTTACTTGCTTGACCTCTTCAACCTTGGCACCGTCTCGACGGCCGATGATGTAAAGGATGGGCAATAAAGCGGCCATTAAACCGGCCACTATGATTTTAATTTTAGTAAAAATACCAAACATTATTTCTTTTTCTTCTTGGTTAGACCACCTTTAGCCATTTTACCTGCTTGAAGGTCTTTGTATGTCTTATCACTAATAGTGCTTTTGCTCTTAGAGCGGCTTTTACCGGCCTTCTTACGAGCATTCATATTTTTGACTAGGCTCATTAGTGGACACCCTCTTTGCTGTCCTTCATTCTAGCGTAAGTAACTAGAGCAACCCCGGCCAACGATGCGGCCAAGAATATGTATTTAATAGATTCAGAGTAACCTACGAGGGGCTGTAACTGCCCGGCTATCTCTGTAGCGATACCAGCACCACCAGCTAAACCGGCTCCTGCTAATGTCTTAGATTTCTTTAGAGGCTTGGGTGCAGTTTGTTCAGGCTTCTGAGCCATCAAATCGCCACCATCGTCTGCAAGAGGTGTGTTCATAGCGAACAGTGCCGCCTCTGCTGTACGGCGTCGTGTGAGGCCTCTAAGGGGCTTTAAATTGCCATCTACTCTAGCCTTGTTCCAGCGCATGATTTGCTCTGGTACTTCGTCGTATAAGCCTTGGTTTAATTTCTTTAGAAGGGTAGAGTTTTGGAAGTTAGCTCCGCCGCCGATATTGAACACGAAGGACACTAATGCGTCGAACTGCTCTTGGCTTAGGGGTACGCTAACGTAGCGTTTAACTACTGCACCAGCATCGTTGAGATCTTCAACAAGAAACTTGGTACACTCTTCTTCAGAGACACGCATACCGGACTTAACGCCCTTGCAGTGTCCCCATCCAATTGTCCAGCGTCCTGCCGGGCAACGATAGGCTCTTACCATTCCGTCTTCAGTGACTTTATGTAAGCCTTCAAATTTCTTAACTAGGTTAATACCGTTCTGAGATACAGTTGTTGGGGTCATCGTATAGTCCAAAATAAATATGAAACAGCGGCCGAGGCGGCTATCCAGAATAAACGCTCTGCAAAGCGTAAGGTTTGTCCGTCGGTTGAGAGACGCAAAGTCATCTCGCCCACCCTATCCTCCAACTCATCCTGCTTCTCTTCGTATTTCCCCATACGATTAAACAATGTTACCATTCGCTCTTCCATTCTAGCTAACGCAATTACTGCGTCTGACAGCTTGTCGAGCTTACCTTCGATACGACTAAGGCGTTGATTCTCGTCCATATTGAGTCCTTTTTAGTAGGTTTGGGCATATGGCGAGGCAAAACCGCTGTATACCGATGCGGGTGCCGGGGCTCCTGCTGTAGGGCTTCTTCCACCCATATTCGCGTTAGAGCCTTGAGTTACTCTTCGATCACTGATCTGCTTCATCAATCGGTTAATGTCTAAAGCCTGTTGATCTAATAACTGGCCGTTCATACGGCTGTAAGTGCTGAGAACTAATGAACCACTATCATCGATAGTACGCTTGAGCATATTACCGTTAGCATCGATTGCGTTGGCGATTAATCTACCCTCACCATCAAATGCTTTACTTAGCTCTGACATACGTCCGCGTAGGCCATCGTCTAAGTCGGCTACATCTTCTTCTAGTAGGGCGCGTACTTGAGTTAGTCTGTTGTTAAATTCATTGCGTCCTTCACGTTCTTGATCACTAAGCTCGTCAAAACGAGACATGAAGCCTTCCTCTAGGCCAGAAGCCATTCCGAGTAAGCCAGCGTCTATGTCCCCACCTACTTGTGAGATGGAAGAGTCAATAGCCTGTAAGAATTCCTCAGTGGAATTAAAGCGTGAGTCGAAGTCTGTTGTTAGTAGGTCAGCATTGAATTTATTAGACTCCATTAACTGCCCAGTAGCATCATCGATAGTGCTGATTACAAGCTCACCGTTTGCGTTAAGCTCACGGAAGATGAAGTCACCATTTGCGTCTACTGCTGAACGGATCAGGTCACCATTATCATCGAATGAGCTAGATAGCGCCATGAACTTCTCTTGAAGATCCGCACCAAGCGTGTCCCCTTGAGTAGTCATGATGTTACGCAACCCGGCTAGGTTACCTACTAGGTTAGCTCGTAGCTCATCAGAAGAGTTTTGGATGCCGTCGAACGCTGAAGTGATCCTATCACCAAGACCTGCTTGCATACCATTCAACTGAGTTGAGATATCAGAGATGTTTAATGAGGTCTGGCTAATTACTTGGCCTGTTGCGCTAAGTTCAGTAGTAATCAAGTTACCTTGTGAATCTAGATCACGTTGTAGCTCTGTACCAGCTTCCGTAATCTCGCTTCGGATAAGGTTACCCTGCTCATCGAAAGATGATTTGAGAGAATCCATATCAGTAGAGAATTGATTTCCTAAACCAGAACCAACGGCGTCTATTTGAGTGCCCACGCTACCAAGAATACTTACAAGGTTTGCATTAGCGTCAGCGTTACCACTTGCTAGGTCAGTGAAGGCTGAAGTTAACTGATCACCAAGACCTACCTGCATGTTGTTTAGCTGGCTAGAGATGTCACCAATATTTAAGGTTGTTTCATCTATCAACGTGTTTGTAGCATCAAAACGCTGAGTAATAAGGTTGCCATTATCATCCAGACTACGAGTAATGGTGTCTCCATTATCCGCAATTGAATCTGCCAAGAAATTACCTTGAGCATCAAAGGCTGAGTTAAGAAGACTAAAGTTATTAGTCAACTCCGCAGACATACCTGCACCCAGATCACCAATACCAGAACTTACATTTCCGATTAGGCCATCTGTAATGCTGAATGCGTCGAGAATAGACTGTCGGCTTTCTGCCGCAAACTCTGCATCTCCAAAGATAGAGTCGAACTGTCCGCCCATGTTTTCTTCAAACGCTGTGACGTTGTTCATTAACTTGTTAATATCTAAGGTCTGTTGCCCTACACGAACACCCGCCGCATCAAACTCAGCGATAAATAGATCGCCTTGTTCTGACATAGCTCGGGTAATAGAAGTACCGTTGTCACCTACTGTCTTAGTAATCAGATTACCTTGAGCATCAAACGAGCCTACTAGGCTTTCGTAATTAGCCCTGACGTTTGCGTCTAAGTTGCCTGTGTCTGTTTGTAGGATGCTTTGTACTGTATCTAGCGTACTAATGAATGACCTCTTACGAGCCGCACCTTCGGCGCTAGTATCGTTAAAGCCGGATGCAATGTCCGTAGCTACAGAAGCAAAATTAGTATTTGCTGAAGTAGTACCGTCTGCAACTTGATCACCAACTCCGGCAACGTCTCCACCTAGACCTGAGATAGATGAGGCTATATCCCCAAAGTTTGTTTGAGCATCTCCAGCATTTGAAGTTACGTCTGAGCTAACATCAGCTACACCAGAACCTACGTCTGCTACACCTTGGTTAACACTAGCAAATCCTTCTGCATTAGAGGTAGCTTGGTTACCCAGAACCTGACCCATTGTCTCAAATCCACCTACAACAGTCTGACCGAGATCAGAACGAGTTTGGTTAGCTAGGGTTGAGTAATCATCAAAGTCTGTACGGAATTCATCAAATGCGGTCTGCATGGTGCCTTGACCTTCCTGCAACACTCCTTGGCCTCTGGCTAAGTCAGCGTAGTAGGTAGCGGCGTCACCACCATATTTTTCTATAAGGGCGGATATACTGTCCTGACCTCCAAGTACGTTTGCGGAGGTTTCAGTCAGTTGGTCTCCTAAATTGGTGCCCACAGTGTTGATGTTTTCATTTGTGGTTTCAAAACCTTCAGTTTGACCCGCTAGTAAGGCCGCGTCATTCGCGTCTACTTGTTCGGACAGGCCGGTAAAGCCTGTAACTAAATTTTCGTTTGTGGTGGTAAAGCCTGTGTCGAGATTATCAGTAATTTCCCCTGCACGGGTATCTACGGCGTTCGTTACAGTGCCTACACCTGTATTAACGGTGTTGGTTACGTTTTCAAAACCTGTAGCCATATTCTCATCAGTTTGAGTTAGGCGAGTGTCTACACTTGTGGCGAGTTCATCTTGACCAGAGGTAACATCAGCAAAGCCTGTGTTGATACTATTCCCAATACCATAGAGAGAATTATCGACAGCGTCGAAACGATCATCGTTGGCATCTGCCATCGCGCTAAACTCATCCATAGTAGAGTTGTAACGGGTCTCTGCCTCGTCACCAAAACTATCGATGTCTTCTCTAATTGTACTTTGACCAGCTATTAGCTCGTCATGTTGTTCGTCACCAAGCCCGGTATTGGTCGTATTGGTTGTTGATCCACCGCCTCCACACATAATTACACCTCTTTTTTCATGATTAACCCGACCTTTTTAAAGCCGTGTTTTAAAATTAATTTTTCGTATCCCGGCCCGGCAATGCCAGACGTTACCCCGATACAAATTTCGTGAGCCTTCTTCTTCTTGGCCCAGTTAAAAAATTCTCTAAGCATTCTAACAATTGATTTTGTGATGCCAGTTCGATGTTCTGGGGTGAACACCATTACTAAATCTTGCGCGATAGTTTTTGTTGAGAAAAAGTATTCGCTGATATGACCTAAGAAAAACCCGACTACTTTTCCGTCAAGTTCTACTACCCGCATAAACGTGTTAGATTCAGGTTGGGTACCTGTCTTCACCCAGTAGTAGGACTTGTCAGCCGACCATCCACAACTGTGATAAAAACTGTTTTCTTGGAACCATCGACCTAGATCATTGATCTGGTCATAGTCATCTAGGGTAGGGGGACGTACAATGTATTTCATGAAATCCGGGGGGTTGGCATAGATAGAGTTTTTACAATATAAAACAACTATCTAAGCAGTATTATACAACATAAACGGTGTATTATTCAAGTCAAATACACTAGAAACCCTTATATTTTATTGCAAGGTATACCCCCGCCGCCGCCATACTACCGAGTATAACAAACATAAGAACACCCAAACTTATTTCTTCTATTAATTTTTGTCTTTGGGCTTTCTTTCGTCTGGCTTGAATAGAGGCTTTAGCCACATTCTTCTTGGATTCCGCCTGTAAGGACTTCATCCGTTTGTACAAATCTCCGTTACCAGAGAAGAGACATATATCTTTTAGTTGTCGCTCAAATTCAGCAACTTGTTTTTCTGCTAGGGCTAATTCAGATGCGTCTTTTAAAGTAAGAACCGTCCCCCTAGCTTTGTCAGCTTTGACCCGGTCTATCGCAGTGCTGGCTATACTTAATTTGTGTAGCGCATTGCCTAGCCCTTGGGCATTGTTAGACGTTTGTTTTAGTGTGCCCACAGCCGAGTTAACGGCGTTTAGAGTGCCTAAAATGGCACTTATCTCTGCTATCATGGTACCACCGTTTAATCTTGGTAATCTTGCAGAGTTCCGTTGATTGCTCGTTTAACCCGGAGAGTATACGCGGTGCCTAGAGTTACTGCGGCGGAATTAATAATCCTTACCGTAGTGCGTAGACTGCAAGTGTCCTGACGATCCATTAACCAGTTATAGGCTTCTTGCTCTCGTCTGGATGGGGGTTGAGTGTAACTGAGTAGCTTAAACCCGGTTACAGTACACTTTACTTCTGTTGTGCCAACAGTGCTGTCACTAGAGCTTGTATCTGCTCGTTTGTCTTCTCTTGGATCTTTTCCTGACGGGCTAGACTTTCCACGATGGCCTGAACCTTCGCTTCTGTCACTGCCTGTGCTTGCCCATTGGCTTGTGCTTTTTTTGCCGCTTGGTCTGCAATTACAGCGATACGATCACGCTCTTCTGAGGCAAAGGCTGTATTAGCCTGTAGTACGCCCCATGAGACTGCTAACGTCACAAATGCTACTGCAAGTGGGACGCTCCATGTAGGCAGATTGATTTGTCCGCTCATTACTCTTCTCCTATTGGGGCTTGGGGTATCTTGCCTTAATTGCAAGTATTGCTTCGGCGTAAGTATTTGTGCCGTTAACAGCGTCATCACTAAGTAATTCAAATTGATTTAAATCGTTATACTCCCCTTTACGCATAACCCTCCAACTTAAAGTTGGTGCTTGGTCAGTAATAGACGTTAAATCTTCTGGAACAGAAGGTATTTCTTGTATTTCATTTTCACTCATAATTTAATCCTTATACGCTTGCGCCAATGGCGGATATATTTGTAGGGGTTGAGTACCCACCATGAGCAACTACATATTTCATCGTTGGCCCACCAACCACTCCAGATATTTCTAAAGTCCGTGTTGGGCAAACATTAGAAGACGCATTTCCAGTGATTTTTATCCACAAGACTCGCATAGTTGTAGCCCCGCCCGTGAAGCCATTCCCGTCAGCAGTTTGTCTATAAAATTCAACACCGGGGGTATAGCCATAATAGCTATCTGGAGCCTCAAGCATCGAGACCGCTGATCTGGCCCACCTGAAGTTATCCCCGGAGTGGTTATTACCAAAAACGCAATCCCACTTAGCCATTGACGTGCCAGCCGCGTGAAAACCCGACCAAGTTAGCTTAAATGTAGCAGAACCCCCTGCGTTCCAATTGGCGGTGGCTTGGGGTGTCAGTACAGATAACCATAGAGTTGTATTGTGACCAAGATGTTCTGTGGAATACATGACATCGCATTGACAACTGGCTCTTGCGACGTTTGAGTTCGGATATACATAGCGAAGTGTAGTAATCGAGTCATCAATTGCGTTGTTTGCTGTAGTTCGGGATATCTCACCCGTAGCAGAAATAGACATGCGTTCTGTGTTAGCAGTATAAAATTGCAAACTGTTTGGCTTGGCTGTTATTGCGGGCCAAATGGCGGTTTGGCTCGTTGTCCTTAAATGTAAGTGCCCTTCATACCCACCGCCTGAATGAACACCAGCGGCTGTTAAATTTACTTGGGAAAGCTCTGAAGAGTAGGCACCGTCAACAAGCAAACCACTAGAGAAACTGCTATTTAGGCTGGGGGTGCGAACAAGCAAACTACCACCAGAGGCCACAGTACCAATTTCAAGACCTGCGTTCTTGGTTCCTGCGTAACCCGCTCCTTGCGTGGTGGCAAACTCCACGTTCCCCGAAACGTCTAAAGTTCCTGTGAGAGAACTATTAGCGGCTGTAATTAAATTTGTGCCGTCAAAATCTAATCTGGCTCCGTAATCACTTGTGTCCCCATCAGTAGCGTGAAAATCAATGTATCGCCCTACCTCCATAACGCCGTTGCTTTCCACTTCGGGCAAAATTCCCCAACGGTTTCCGGATGCGCTTTTAGTGGTACTTATGCCGTTTAAGGTGCCCAACATGTGGAGGTCTTTGTACTTGTAAGACGGGTGCCCAATACTTTGCGTATTATTTGAAAGAGCAAGAGCTTTCATAGGTACTAAGTAACCACTATTAGCAAAATATACACCAGAGGTGTTTGTTCCCGACCCACCGATATAAAGCTCATTAGAGGCTCCCGCAGTACCAATACTGCCAACGGTTGAGCCATTCTGCATAATCCGAACAACCTCACCGTTATCGCCAGAGCCTGTGCGGTCAAAATACGCCACTGTGTCATTGTCGATTCTTGCTTGTATGTAGCCCGTCCCACTTAAAGTTACTGCGTTATCTGCACCTTCGCCATCGCCCCCCACCACCACAGAGCCTGTGGATGAAATACGAAGGCTAGGAGTAGCCACGCTTCCACCAGAAGGAGTTGTACTAAATACAATATTTTGACCCGCACCGATGTGTTTTATATCAAAATTACCACCACTAGAGTAAAGGTAATCGCCCGCACTTTGAGTAATGTTTCCTGCAAATGTACCAGTAAGAAAACTACCAGCCGCCGGAGTTGTACCACCAATGGTTGCGCCATCGATATTACCCCCATCAATATCGGGGCTATTGAAATCTAAATCTGCAATGTCTCTTGCTTTACTCATTATCTACATGCTCCTTGACTGGTTCCGGCGTATTATCGATTACAGTCTGGGCTTCTGCTCGTTCTGCATCATCTGCAACGATGAGAGGATTAGGCACTGTTTCGGTAGTTGGTTCTGCCATTGGATCTTCTTCGTCATAGACGGTGATCTCGACAGTAGGCTCTAGTGGCTCGATGGCTGTTTGGACGATGACTTCTTCGAGTACATCTTCCATTTCCATTGTTTCTTCGTTGTATACTTGCTCCCCGGTAGGCATCATCTCGGTTACTTCCGGGCGTCCTACGGATAGCTGATATTGAGCTATACGGGCTGTGGCAGTTCTGTAATCGGTTGCTTGGGTGTTGAACAACCATGTGGCGGCTTCAGTAGCCATTGGCTCTGGTACTGTGTCACCCCAGAATGAACCATTTATAGCTGTTGCTTCTACGATACCTGTGTAATGGCGGTTGGCGGGGTCTAGTGGGACGGCTATCTCTTGTCCCTCTATTGTTGCACCTATAGAACAAATATCCCCATTAAAATCTTGAAAGTATTGTGCATTTGTAATTTCCATTTTTATAACTCCGCGTCCAGACCAATAGATCCGGCAAATAAGATGTGAGATCTCCCAGAGCTTGACGATGTAATGGTCGCATCAACGGCTCCTCCCAGTGTTCCACCAGCACCGCCGGGGGATAGACTGCCTAAACTAACGAGATTTCTATTTGCAATTCCAAAATCTTCAACTACTCCAGTAGCATAAACTATAGTAATAGATGGCTGGGCTCTCATTTGTGAAACACCAGAAATTCCTATTCGGCAAGAAGTTGCACTATTAGTAAATGCAGTATTAGAGATATTTAATTGGTAATACCTCTGACACAAAGCCAGTTCTTCACCGTATGAACGATGCTCGAACGGGGTGGCGACTTTGCCTAGTTCTAGTTGGACGCCTGTAAACTGCATGGAATTGGATGTAGAATCGTAGTTGTTAACTTGGTTAGCAGTGCCATACTTTTGTGAAGAACCCCACTGATTAACAGTTCCAGCATAATTTGAACCAAAGGCGGCACCAAAAAATATCCACATTCCAATGCCGTTACCACCCAGCCAAGTTCCTGTAGTATCTACTGGGAATGTTAACTCTGCTTTTTCCCAAGTATTTGTACTTGCTTGGGTATATTCCATAGGATACGACCTATTTCTTGCGGCATTGTTGATTGCTAAAGAGTGTGTCCCTGTTTTTGTGTGTTTATGCCAGAACGAAAGCGTCATATATCTTTGTCCAGCTTGTCCAAATCCAGCGGGAGCAAGGTCTTGTCCTTCTATTCTATAGACATGATACTTTCTATCTGTAGCTTGAATATTTGTATTTGCTGTGGTGACTTGAAATTTTAGACTGTGTGTAAAAGCTGTTCCAGACTGTATTGCTGTTGGGGCATCAGTTTCTTGCGTCATATTCCCATCGCCCGTTCCAGTATGTACACCAGAAACCCATCTATCCAGAGTGAATAGGCCTGAACCAGAACTAGTAAAAGATGTACCTCTCTGAGCAATCCGCATATCACCATTTATAATAATGTTACGCCGACCAGCACCAATCAGGTTAAACTGTTCCTGCGGTGTCTCAGCACGAAGCATTGCTTCACCAGCGATACCCGTAGGTTTCTTGAGATCGTTTAGTTCCTCGCGTACATTGATCTGGGGTTTTGTAATTTTTACTGTCATTTTAGTCCTCCGCCACTAGGCCGTTACTGGCACTGATTGCCGAGCCTACAGCGTCTGTTGTATTTTCTACCCGCCTCAAGCCTTGAAATACGCTACGTCCTGAGCTTGTACCGACATGGAGTACTTCAGTATCCTCATCGTATGCGAGGGCTGTTACAGCGTCTGAGGTACCGTATAGCGTGGCTTTAGCATTCTCTTGGAAGAGGTGCTTCTCGTCGTTGTACATCTTTTTGATTTGCTCTGCGGTTGGGATTGTGGCCGAG
>Ga0115565_10000610_pt1 | contig 30969 bp, 29 predicted proteins | sample COGITO_mtgs_1105_FD_87199 | JGI IMG/M metagenome (GOLD analysis project Ga0115565, IMG submission 87199) | Pelagic marine microbial communities from North Sea - COGITO_mtgs_110530 | ecosystem: Environmental > Aquatic > Marine > Epipelagic | place: Germany:Helgoland, sampling site Kabeltonne... | reverse complement strand
ACCATCGCCGACATATTCGGACATTACGTGCAAGAAGCTCGTAACATTAAAGTAGTCGGGATGGATTTTTAGGTTATCAAGAAGATTTTCTTGATTCCTTTCTATAAAATCATAGAAGCCTTCCAAAGAATGATTCTCAGAAGTGCTATCATAATAATGTTTCAGTATTTTCTTGACCGATACCGATTGTGCTTTTGTAACCTTTAAATCCGAAGCGAACAGTTCAAAAAGAAATACGGATAAATCCTCTAACCGTTCAGGCGTGAGGTCATTTATATCGCTAATATAAAATGGATTGATGCCCAAGTTTTTGCCACTTTCATAGCGAAGCACCGTGTATTTTTCTGGGTAGAGTTTGGCAAATTTGGTGTAGGATCCACCAAGGTCAATGATGACCAGACGTACACCACTTTCAAAATATTGGCGTAGAATATTATTAGCCAAAAAGGATTTGCCTTCCCCTGTTGGCGCAAAAATGGCGAAGTTTCGTGCCTTGATACGTTTCTTCTTTTCGTCCCAAACATCCTTTAAAACGGGAATGTTATGTTCACGGTCGTTAAAGATGATTCCAGTAGCATCGCTTTTGTAATTGGTGTTATTGATGAACAGGCATAGTGCGTGCTTTAAATCGGTTACGTATAAATCGTTATTTGAAAAATTGGAAGAAAAACAGCAGTAACTATTTAATATGTAATTTTTACGTTCTTCGCCCCTTGGATAGTATGGGATAATATCCAGTTCCTTAAACTCGGTCTTTATTTTGGAACCGATTCGGCTTAAATTTTCTGGGTTCTTATCCCAATAAATTATATTCAAATGACCACGAATAATTCGGGCATTGTCATCGGCATTGATTTGGTCTAGTATGTGCTGAATTTTCCCAAGTACAACTTTGTTCTGTGAACCGAAGTTTGAGCTTTTGTTGAGTTCTTCAACTTTCTTATCGAGCAGCTTGCGCCACTTCTGTTTGTCATCCAAATACAAAATTTGATTGACAATATGATTTTCGTTAAGCGTAAGCCCTAAGCCATCAATAAATCCTTGATGAAACACAAAATCGTCAGAAGTGAATTTCTCATTGGTCTTGCTACTCTGTACACTTTCGCCAAAGCACAGTTCGCTATTGATGGCCAGGGCATCAAAATGGTTTTCGCCAATATTGACGCTTTTCTTTTCTAATAAAATATCGGTGTCAAAGCCTTCGTTAAAGCCATTGAAATAGCTCTTGGTTAAATGTTGGATTTCCTTTGCATCCATCGGAAGGAATTCCATTTTACGACTGTTATTGATGAAGGAAACCGAATCGCTAACCGAGTTGACGAAACGTTGCACGTTATCATCTAGTTCCTGTACGATTCCTTTTGAAACGTTACGGAACGGATTCACATATTTTGAATTATTGAGTGCCTTGTTTTTAGTTAACGTGAAGAACAGGTAACACTTATGTTCTATATGTCCGCGACCTTTAAAATGCTCGTAAGTAGCTTTTTCTAAAAAGGTCGTATTCGGAAGCTGCTCAGAAGTATAGGTTTTCTTCAGGTAGATATCTTGCTTATGAACAACAGTACCAACTGGTAATGATTTTAGGGCTTGAAACCAAGCACCGTGCATATCCTCAAAATCATTTTCAGAAAGCGAATAGATTTCCGGTAGATTCCCTTTATAGCACAAAACCACGTTGCCATTATTGGCAAACACGATATTATCTTGAATATCTGCGATAGGTTGATATGCCGAAAGGTTAATCTTGTTCATAATCGAAGCCAGAGTTTTGTTTATTACTTATAATTTGTGGGAATACTTTTGCCACCTGAAACAGTTGTGGATTATTGCTAATTCTCGTGAGCACGATGTATAAAGCAGCGTTAAAAATGGCAACACCTATAATTATTCCAAAACTGAACGAGAAGATGATAACCATTAGCGAAGCGAGTATGGACATCATCATTAGGGCAAACAGGGAAATGGGCAGCCCAAAAATGACTGCCTTTTTCCTAATGTTTTTATAGGGCTCAAATTTCTTCATTTATACTACGATAGAAATCAGATAAGTAAATATGCCGACAACCGCACCTGCGATTAAAACAAAGACAAGGACACGGGTAATACCTTTTTTAAGGTCTGCGTTTTCCCCAAAGAAATGTCCGGCATTAAATAGGAAACCTACTAGGAAAATAACCCCAAGTAGAATTGGAAAAATGGTTCTGATGGTATCGCCCACATCATTAACAGAATCTTCGATTCCCCCAATTTGAGCAAAAAGTGATGTTGAGAGCAGCGACAAAAAAGTTGCCAAATAGATTGATTTTTTCATAATAAAAGGTTTAGAATTTTTATTCATTTTCGCTTTTTGAAATTTACATATATTTGTACATAAATAACTGAAAATCAATATTTTGTGAATAAAATATTATTTGAAATCAATTGAATTTAATTCCTATTATTTGGCATCAAATGCTATGATTTTTTGAAGGAAAGTTGTTGATAACCCAAAAATTGAAAATGAACAAAGTGCTCAAAAACGTCAGTTTTGTCTTTTTGCTTCTAAAAATGTGTATCGTTTTTGGACAAGAAATGACTGCTCAAAAACGAATTTTAATTGACGTTGGACACGGTGGAAAAGATGCTGGCGCCATAGGCATAAATGGCATCCAAGAAAAAGAGGTTGTATTGGATATTGCAAACGCCATTTTAAATCTTAATAATCAATTGGATAAACCTCTTGATATTTATTTGACCAGGTATAAAGACACCTTAATTTCCTTATCGGATAGAACGAAGCTGGCAAAAACTTTAAAAGCGGATTTATTTGTGTCCCTACATTGCAATCATTCTGATAATCCGGATGCTAGAGGTGTTGAAGTTTACACTTCGAGCAAGCTAGGGGAATATTCTAAAGAATCTGTTTTTGTTGGTTATCAAATTGAAAGAACACTTTGCAAAGTAATTCGGTACGAGAGTAGAGGTATAAAGTTTGCAAATTTTCAGGTGCTGAGAGAAACGACAGATTATTGTCCTGCAATACTAATGGAATTGGGTTTTTTAAGCAATATAGATGAAGCTCAGTATTTAATGAGAAAAGAAAATGTGCTCGCCATTGCGCTATCAATTTTAAAGAAATTATAAATAAAAAAATGATGTTATGAAAAAACTATTCATCGAAATTATTAGAAGCATAAAGCAGCTTATTTTTGCTTATTTCAGAGAGATTAAGAATTTAATGCGATAAAATAATTTTGAAAATTTAAATATTCATCGTAATATTGCAATGAATTAATATAATGACGAAATGGGATTGGCCAAAACCGAAATATTTACAGATGAGCAAAACCAAATATCGGTCTTTGCGAAAGCCTTTGGTCATCCAGCAAGAGTAGCCATACTACAACACCTTTTTAAAATCGATACGTGTTTCTGTGGCGATTTGGTAAAGGAAATAGGTTTGGCTCAACCCACAATTTCACAACATCTAAAGAAATTAAAGTATCTAGGACTTATTAAAGGAACAGTTGAGGGTACGAGTGTTTGCTATTGCATAGATGTTGAAAACTGGAAAGAGATGAAGGATATTATGTCGGCGTTTTTAGGCCAGGATTTGTTACCAAAAGATGAATGTTGCTAAAAAAATTTAATTTAATTAATCGCTTTATTGCGATAAACCTATATAATTATGAAACTATCACAAATAAAAAAACAACTCATCCAATTGGATAGAATTGCTTTCCAACTACCAAATGGCGATTTAGTTCCAAGCCATTTTCACGTTACGGAAGTAGGGAAGATTACAAAACACTTTATCGACTGTGGCGGAACGGTACGTAACGAAGAAGTTGCCAATTTTCAGCTATGGAATGCAAACGATTATGACCATAGGTTGTATCCCGAAAAACTATTGAACATCATAGAACTTTCAGAGAAAGTTTTGGGTATTGAAGATTTGGAAATTGAAGTGGAATACCAGGCGGAGACCATAGGCAAATTTGGACTTGATTTTGATGGAAACAATTTCCTTTTGACCTCAAAACAAACAGACTGTTTGGCAAAGGACAAATGTGATATTCCCGCCAAAAAACAAAAGGTAAAACCAGCCACTTTGAATGACGAACCTTGTTGTTCACCAGATGGAAACTGTTGCTAAAACGAATTTAATTTTATAAAAATGACAACAACACAATCAACCTTATTTTCAGACATTGAGAATATAATTAAGAAATTAAATCCTCAGACTATTTCTGATGAGCGTAAAGCAGTTTTACAGCCGCTTACCGAATTCATTCAATCAAAGCTTTCAAAAAATCAAGAAATCCGCATTAATTTTATCTGCACCCACAATTCACGAAGAAGTCATTTATCACAGGTTTGGGCGCAAACAATGGCTAATTACTTCAATATTAAAAACGTGTTCTGTTATTCGGGCGGTACGGAAAGTACCGCACTTTTTCCAATGGTTGTAGAAACCTTGCAAAATTCAGGTTTTCAGATTAAAACTATTTCCACAAACGAGAACCCAATCTACAGTATTAAATATGCTGACAACGAGCATCCAATAATCGGATTTTCAAAAAAATTAGATGACGATTTTAACCCAAAATCTGAATTTGCAGCCATTATGACTTGCTCACAAGCTGATGGCGGTTGTCCATTTATTGCTGGTGCAGAAAAACGTATCCCAATAACTTTTGAAGACCCAAAAGCATTTGACAATACACCACAACAAGAAGAAAAATATAACGAAAGAAGTATGCAAATTGCTGCCGAGCTATTTTACGTTTTCTCTCAAATTAACTCACAAGTATGACCAAAAAAAAATTAGGCTTTCTCGATAGAAACCTCACACTATGGATTTTTGTCGCAATGGCAATAGGTGTAGGGATTGGGTATTTCATTCCAACATTTCCAAATATCATAAACTCATTCAGTAGCGGAACAACCAATATACCTATTGCGATAGGCTTAATATTGATGATGTACCCACCTTTGGCAAAGGTCAATTATGCGCTCTTACCTAAAGTTTTCAAAAACACAAAAATCCTTTCCATATCCCTTATTTTGAATTGGGTAATTGGCCCTATTTTGATGTTCGTTTTGGCAATCACGTTTTTACGTGATTATCCCGAATATATGGTTGGACTTATTCTAATAGGCTTGGCTCGTTGTATCGCGATGGTCTTGGTATGGAACGACCTCGCTGAAGGAAGTAGCGAGTATGGTGCTGGTCTGGTCGCTTTGAACAGTATTTTTCAAGTCTTTGCATATAGTTTTTATGCGTGGATTTTCATAACTGTACTTCCGCCTTATTTTGGTTTTGAAGGTGCTATTGTGGATATCTCAATTGGCACTATCGCTGAAAGTGTAGCTATCTATTTAGGCATTCCTTTTGTGATGGGAATATTGAGCAGACTAATTTTAGTAAAACTAAAGGGCGAAGATTGGTACACAAATAAATTCATCCCGAAAATTTCGCCCATAACATTGATTGCACTTTTATTTACGATAGTAATAATGTTTTCGCTTAAAGGCGAACTGATTGTGGAAATCCCGATGGACGTAGTGATTATTGCAGTTCCCTTGCTCATTTATTTTACGCTGATGTTTATCATCGGCTTTTTCTTTACCAAAGCAACAGGTGCAGAATACGACAAGACAGCAGCAGTTGCATTTACTGCCGCAGGGAATAATTTTGAATTAGCGATTGCTGTTGCCATCGCAGTCTTTGGGTTGAACTCAGGACAAGCTTTTGCAGGTGTTATTGGACCATTAGTAGAAGTTCCAGCGTTAATTCTATTGGTTCGTGTTTCCTTTTGGCTGCGGAAAAAATATTATGGAAAAGTCGAGGTTTAAGTTGATAAGGGGATAGGTCAATATTCATTTCCTCTTATCCCCAGCCCGCTTATCAAAAGCAATCAAATTAAACAGTTCTCGCATTCTGCTACGAACACGATTACCATAACGTTCTTCTAATTCTTCAGCATTTAGGTTAGTAGTAGCGTGGGTTTTGACTTTGTGTTTGGTTTCAAGGTAAAGTTCGTATCGAGAAAGTAATACTTCGCCCATTACGTTTAAGTCTTTGCCATAAAACCGTCCGGCAGGTTCAATACCTAAATCATCAAAGCAATAAAACCGGGTATTTCCATAATCTTCAATGGTTTTAAAGCCTAAATGGTTAAAACTGAAAGCTACATTCCTGCACGGAATCATTTCGTACGGTCGTTGTAGCGGTACGATGTGTCGCAATAATTTCATTAAACTTGTTTTTCCGCAGCCTACTGGTCCAGAAAGTAAAATGCCCTTTTCAATATCTATTTCATACTTTTCACAATTGTCTTTGTCCTTGATGAAATAGTGGCAGAGCTTTCGGATGATTGTGATGTCTTCATCGTAGATTCTGAAATTTTTTCCGAATAATTGTCTGCCTTTGGCATTCAAGTAAATCAAGATTTTATCAAAATCGTAGAGAACACTTTTGCCATCAAATTTTCCTAGCGCATATTCCACGCCACCTTCGGTAATTTTAGAGGGGTTGTCCATAGTCTTTGTTTTTAGTGGTTCGCAAGTTGTCCTTGATTTGGGACGCCTCTTTAAAGTTTGGTTTGTTTTCCTCAGCGAAAAGTTCAGCTCTATCCATCCAACTTGTGGCTACGGCGCGCCAATCTCTAATCGCTTTTCCGTCGCTAGTTTGCCAATTACGAGTTTCGTAATGGGCAAAGAATTTTTTTCCTTCATCAGCATTAAAACCTTTTTCAATAAAAAAATCAATAACGGCCTGCCAGCCCTTTGGTTGTTTTATATTGTTTACTTGTTTGGTATTGTTTATAGTAGATACCAATGCTTGTCCACCTATGGGACGGTGCGAGTCCACAGCTTGTCCGTTTATGGGATGGTGCTGTCCCGTAAGCGGTACACCATTGGGACGGTACTGTTCCGCAACCTGTTCTAATATGGGACTGTACCGTCCCATATCCGGTTCATCACTTGTCCTGATAATGGACATCTTGATTTTACTGCCCTTGTATGGATTGTTGGAAGGAAAGTAGCTTAGGTAGTCCCAAGCATCTAAATCGGTCACACATCTGTGGTATGTTGATTTTGAGCCTATTTTAGACGCAAGCATCAAATCCCTGCGGTTCACGTAAAACTCATCCGCAAATCTAGAGCTGTTCCATTCTTGGAACAGCGCCATATACAAACTGATATGCGTAGGATTGAGCCGGTCATCAAAAAAGAACTTTTCAAAAGCCGCATTGAGTAGCTTTATATAGTTCATCGCCTAAGAATTAAGACCGTGTTGCACACGGTTGGCGGTCATTATCGTTTGAATTTCTTCAGCATCATAGTAAATGATTCCCCCAACTTTGGTATAAGGCAACGTACCATTGATACGAAGGTTTTGTAAGGTGCCTGGACTTACTTGCAATAAATCCATAACCTCAGAAGATTTGAGGTATTTCTTGAACTTTCCCTTGGCCTGATTGGTCAATAGTTTTTTAATGTCATCGAGCAATTCTAGTTTGAATTCCCGAAGGTCGTCTGTGGTAATAATACTTGTCGGCATAATAGAACGGGTTTAATGGTAAGGGACTATCTGAGTTTGAACTTTTAATTGATAGCCCCTGACCTGATTTGACTTTCGTTCTACAAATTTGAATAGGTTTATCGGATTTTATTCCCCAGTACGACCGTACTACGGTTAAAATTTAACATTTTGAAATTTGATGTGTTTTGTAGTGTTTTAAAGGTCATAAAATAGAAATCACACGCCAAACCATATTAAAATAAATGAAAAAAGTATTCAAAATCGAAAGACCGTAGGTCGACCGTAGTACGGTGAAATTTCAACAGTTTAAAATTGAATTTAAGGAAGTCATTAAAGGCTTATTCTTCGCTCTTTTTTATTTCGATTTGAAGTGCTATCGAAAGGTCGTCAAGAAAAAGAGTTCTACTATTTTTCCGATTTTTAATGTCCTGAAATGTTTTGTAAATGTCTTTTGGCTCAAAATCGAATACCTGCTGCAATCGCTTAGAAACTTGCATAATCCCTTGCTTATCCTGTTTTCCTAAACCTTTTGCACAAAGCGCATAGACCAATTCAACCCAATCCGTATTAGAAAATGGCCAACGTATTTTTTTTAAGGATGTAGTTGAAGTTAAAAGACCGTTTGAACCATTCTGAATTCGAGTTTTTTTTTCATCCAGATAAATTATCAGAGAATTGAACGCCTTGAATTTTCCTAAAAGCATATCCCTAGGCGTGCAAAATTCTGGGTCTTGAAAATAGAATTTTGAGGTAATGATGTGAAAAGTATCTATATAATCCCTTGTATAGTATTCCTTATCAAAGTGAACAGCGTCTGAATTAATATAACGCCCAAAATCGATGTTGTACAAGAAGAAACGGTTGAGCTTGTTGATTTTCTTTTTGATATACTTTAACTGATAATCTTTACCCGCCTTCGGAAACTGTGTTTCAAAAGAATGTATCTCTGAAAAATAAATTAGTGCTGTTAGCGGAATTTGTTTGGTTTCCTTGAAGAATGTTATTTCGTCCTTGATGGTGTTAAATCCTTCTCTAAGAATTTCTTTCTTAAAGGTGCTGAGTAAATTGCTGCATAGTGCGATGGATTGATACGCCCTTTCCAAGATGTCATCATTTTGAATTCTAATGTCATCCAAATCTTTTATTAGCTTTTTTGATAATAATTGTAAATTCATAAGTAGGCGTATTAAGATTGGAAACCATATAAACGTATTTTAATTGAAGGTTTTAAAAGGGTGTTTTCGAGATTTAAACTAGATTAAATCGCACCCATATTCTAAAAGAATCGAGTTTGGTAAGGGCTGTAATGGAATTCTTGTTAATTTACTTTTTTAATAAAATAAAGCCAAGAAAATGTGCCGTACTTAATTACGGAATATACCGTATTTTTATACGGAACTACGGCCATACATTGTAAATACTAGGATTGAAGTCTTTGATAGTTATTACTTTTTCTTCCGGAAACGTTTTAAAAATTCAGTTCTATTTTTTACGTCAGTCTTTTTAAAGATATTGGAAGCGTGTTTTGATACGGTACTTTCTGCGATGAATAAGTCTTTAGCGATATTTTTGTAGCTCAAGTTACTTAGAATGGAAACTGCAACCTCGATTTCACGTCGGGTCAAATCTTCATAGATAATCTTATTCTTTATCAATTCGGTTCTATGTTTTTTCTTTAGCACAAAAACTTGGCACATCCTGTTCTTGTTTTCGATAAAATAGAGATACCTGTCAATTTCTATGGTAGTTATGGCGTAAAATGCAATATTCATTACGCTAAATGTAAGCCATTGATAATCGCCAATCAGCGTGCAAACAGGAAGCAGAGCAATACTTGATGCACCAACTAAGGAAAGTTTATTCCTTCTTAAGATTACGGGCTTAGGATTATTTGGGATTGAGATTCGACGATAGAAAATGACTAGAAAAATAAAGGCAATTATCGAAATCGGAATTGTAAAAAGAAGTCTTGCAGAGTTAAGATTATCCGTTAGCAAATAAGGAATTATAAACAATACCAAAAAGCAACTGCTTACCATTATGCCAACATTCCGTACAGACGATTTGAATGACAGAACCACTATATCATATTCTTTATAAAGGTGGTAGATAATGTAAACGCAAAGGGCAATGGCCACGCTATAGGTAACGATATACTGAAGAAAAATTGGACCTGGCAAGCTATCAACTGGAAGAAAACCGCCCGTAATATTGTAGGTAATAAACAGAAAACCAAGAATGACAAAACGTTTTAGGCTACGACAACTTTGTTTTCTAGATGCGTAAAGTGCAAACAATACAATGAACGTATCTAGCAATAGATAGAAGAACGTTGTCCAATGTATCGATGTTCCAAACATTTATGATGTTACTAGTCATTACGCTCAAATTTGTTGGTTTCTAAGTTTTTTACAACATTGTTCCAATGAAATATTCTTCCGTTCATAGCAATATAAACATCTGGCTTTAGAAATTGTAGTGAGCTGATTGCATACCCTAAATTAAATGGGGCGTCCGTATTAGCAGACGACCCTAAAATGAAAGACCCAACTAAAACAATGGTTTTGCCAAGATTAAGCCTTCCTATATATTTTGCGGTAACTTCCATTGTGAAAGTACCGTGTGTAATCAATACTTTGGTCGCATTAGTTCCAATTATCTTACTGACAAGCAATTCAAGGTCTTTCTCGACAATAGCTCGGCTATCCTTTTTAAGGACATTTTCAATTGTGTATTCAAAGTCAACATTTGCATTGACCAAAAACTCTTTAATCGTAACGCTAGATTCAGTTAATCCCTTATCATCTATATAATCCAACCCTTCGATTGTACCGCCCGTTGTGAATATATGTATCATAAATTAAAACCTCTTCTGACTTATAAAGATAGCTTTAATTTATTTGAAACTATTTTATTTGCTCGGTCATAGTAAGAGCTTTTAAGAATCCTTCCACTTCATTTTCTGTAACCTTACCGCATTCAGAATAGCTAACAACGCCACACCAACATCTGCAAAAACAGCTTCCCACATTGTTGCTAATCCACCAGCACCAAGAATTAGAACTATTACTTTTACACCGAAGGCCAAACCAATATTTTGCCATACAATTCTTCGAGTTGAACGACCAATTTGAATCGCTCTTGCAATCTTACTCGGTTGGTCTGTCTGTATGATAACATCAGCAGTTTCGATGGCGACATCGCTTCCTAAACCACCCATCGCAATACCTACACCACTTGCGGCCAAAACTGGTGCATCATTGATGCCATCACCAATAAATGCTACTTTTGTATCAGGTTGTTTCTTCAGTTCTTCAACTTCGTTCAGTTTGTCTTCAGGTAACAATCCGCCTTTTGCCCAATCGATATTTAACTCTTTTGCAACTTGTTGCGTAATAGAGTCCTTGTCGCCTGATAGCATTATAATCTTAGAAATTCCTGCATCCCTAATTTGTTTTATAGCTTGGTGTGCATCATCCTTTAGTTCATCTGCAATGGTTACGTAACCTGCAAATTTCTCATCAATGGACACCATAACAATTGATTCTACAATACCATCCGTTTCCGAAGGAACTTCTATGTTGTTTGAAGTCATCAAAGCTTTATTACCTATCAACACCGTTTTCCCATTAACTGTTCCCTTCAATCCTTTTCCGGCAACCTCTGAAACATTAGCCGCTTCATAATCCGAACCGTCTGCTTTGTATTCGAGAATCGCTTTTGCAATAGGATGGGTAGATTGTTCTTCCATAGCCATCAGATATTTCATAAACTCAGCTTCCTCAAATGTGATGGAATTGATTTCTTTGATTTTGAAAACCCCTTTGGTAACCGTTCCGGTTTTGTCCATTACGACCGTGTTCACTTTGGTCATTGCATCGAGAAAAGATGCACCTTTGAATAGAATACCGTTTCGGGATGCCGCGCCCAATCCGCCGAAATAGCCCAAAGGAATAGAAATAACCAGCGCACACGGACACGAAATCACAAGGAATATCAATGCGCGATATAGCCAATCTCTAAACACATAATCATCTACAAAAAAGTAAGGCAAGAATGTCAGGCCGATTGCCAAGAATACAACGATTGGTGTATAAATCCGCGCAAATTTTCTAATGAACAATTCGGTCTTTGATTTTCTGGCAGTTGCATTCTGCACCATACCCAGAATCCGAGCGATTGAACTGTCCTTAAATTCCTTAGTAGTCTCAATTTCAATTACGCCATCGAGGTTGATGCTTCCAGCAAAAACAGTATCGCCTTTAGCAATAGTATCAGGTTTGCTTTCGCCTGTCAAGGCAGCAGTATTAAAAGAACCTTTTTCAGAGAGCAGAATACCATCAAGCGGAACTTTTTCGCCTACGCGCACTTGTATCTTTTCGCCAATCTCAACGGTTTCAGGATTAACCGAAAAAAAATCGTTCTCGCGATAGACCAAGGCTTCATTAGGGCGTACGTCCAATAGAGCTTTTATATTACTCTTAGCACGATTGACAGCTGCATTTTGAAACAGTTCACCCACAGCATAAAATAGCATTACGGCTACACCTTCGGGATATTCGCCAATGGCAAATGCCCCTAAAGTGGCGATTGACATTAAGAAAAATTCTGTGAAGAAATCGCCATTTTTAATACTATTCCAACCTTCCCTTATAACAGGAAAACCAACGGGTATATAGGCAACGGTGTACCAAACCACTCTGACCCAGCCTTCAAAAAAAGGAAAGGTGTCAAAGTAATCAACCGAAATCCCGATAATAAGCATTAGAAAGCTGAAAATTGCGGGCAGGTAAGTCCTAAAATTGGAAACATCTTCGGGACTACTATGGTTATGGCCATCGTCGTGACTGTGCTCGCCTTGGTGTTCTTTTGGTTCTAAGTCACGTAAGTTTACTTTTTTCTTTTTCATTATGTTGGTTTGTATTGGTTTAAAATGATACTTAAATCTTGTGGAAGTTTCATTCTTTTTAAAGGAGGAACATCAGAACCGCCAGTATTTCCGGTCGGTACGTGGTCGATGAATGATTTCCAACCCCCTACAACTAGCCTTAGAATTTGCCCTAAAACCTCTTTAAGGTTTTTTTGTCTTAAACCAAATTTGAGCATCAGCCAATGAGAATAAATATGCTCATAGGGATATGATTGCCCCAATATGTGAGAGCTTTCAAGATGATGCCAGGCCTTGGACAAATCACTTTTTAGAAGCGAAATTCGATAAAGTTCGAACTCTTTGATATAGTGCTTTTTTAGACCGTCTGGAATAACCGTTTTTATCTTCATTCCTTTTTTTTCAAAGGCAAATTTATGTCAAGTACCAATGCAACGGAAGTGCATTTATTGTCCACTACACTTTTCGCAAATTCCTTTCACCACCAAATTTGCGTCCTCTGCTATATAACCTTCTGGTAAATTTATATGTGGGATTTTTTGTTGGGTCAAACAAACCGTTTCGTCACAGTTAGTACAATGAAAATGCAAGTGCAAATCTTGGTCAAGTTCACAATTGCAACCTGGTTCGCATAAAGCATATTTTGAAATATTCGTTCCATCGTCTATCTGGTGTACTATTCCTTTTTCCTCAAAAGTCTTTAATGTGCGATATAATGTTGTGCGTTCCGCTTTCGCGAAAGCTGACTCTATATCAGTAAGGGCGACCGCAATTTCCTTTTCGGCCATATATTTATAAATTAAGATGCGCATTGCCGTAGGCCGCACACTTTTATCTTCTAATGTTTTTTCTATTTCTGTCATTTTATAATAGTTTTAAGAAGTCTTAATGGCTATGTTCCGCGTCGCCTTTTTTCATTTCTGCCATAAGGTAGTAGGCATTATTAAAGGCATATTGAGTATCAGGTTCTTGTTCGGTTAGAAAATCAATGGCAATCCATTCCCCATCGTGGATGTTTTTTTTGACTTCCACAGGTGTAAATCCCCAATCGTCGCCTTCTCTTTTTGCGATAAAGACAAATGACCTATTGCCATCTATAGCTATGGCACTTTCTGGGATTGCCCTTGTCATAGTGTTATCTGTTTGAATCCGCCCTTGAATGTACATTCCCGGTATTAGATTGCCTTGCTTGTTCTCGATTTCTGCGTGTACGTGCAATGCTTTGGGGTTTTGCTCAAAAGTTTTTCCCACGGAATAAATTTCTGCGGTCAATTCTTGGCCCTGATTGGGTTGTACATTGAACGTAACCATCTGCCCTTTTTTGACTTTATATACATCCTTTTCAAAGACCATCAAATCTGCGTGAACGTGATGGGTGTCCACCACTTCCATAAGGTCGGTTTGAGGTTCTACGTACTGCCCTGTTTGTACCTCTACTTTTTGAACGTATCCTTCTATGGGGCTTTTTAACGCTACCCTTTGATAAATTGTACCGTTTCTTATGCCAGATGAGTTAACGTTCAACTGTTTTAGTTGTGCTTCCAATCCATTTGCCATACTTCGGGATGCTTGATATTCCGCTTCTGCCTTTTGAAAATTTGCACCGCTGCCTACACCAGCGTCATATAAAGTCTTTTGTCTTTCAAATTCCTTCTTAAGATATTGGCTATTGCTATACGCATTCAGATAATCCGTCTGTTTTTGAATGATATTGGGATGGGATAAATAAGCGACCGTTTGCCCTTTGTTGACCTTATCGCCCTCAATAACCTCGATGGAAACCACATTTGCACCTACGACCGAAGTGATAGTCGCCTCATTCTGGGGCGGGACTTCCAGTTGGCCATTTGCTTCCACATAACCGCTCATATTTCGCAATTGCAAAGTATCAACTTTCATTTGTAATGCATCGAACTGTTTGGCCGTAAGCATCACTTCTTCAGCTTCGCCCTCTGTGTGTACTTCTTCCATTTCGGAATTTCCCTCATCGTTTTCGGCAGTCTCGGATTTAGAGTCGCCGCAAGCTGTTAGACCTAAGAGCATCGTAAATAATCCGATAACTGTATATTTAGATAGATTTTTCATTTGTTATTGTTTGAAATATTGAAGTTCGAAAACTGATTTTAAATAATTGTCGAGAGCGTCCAGCGCATCCATTTCGGTCTGAATGGCATCCCGTATGATTTGTGTGAACGCTGCATAGTCCACCGCCCCTTCTTTATAGGCGAGCAATGCACCTTTACGTTGTTCTTCTGCAAGTGGTAAGGCTTTATCACTATAAAAAGCCCAAGAGCCTTCCCATTTTTGATAAGCTTGTATTGCCTGCTGATATTCAGATTGCAGTTGCCGTTGGGCAAAATCTGCATTTGCTCTCGCGATTTCGCTATTTATTTTAGCGGCCTTTGCTTGGCTACGTATCGTACCAGAAAAAAGAGGAATAGAAATACCTGCCTGATAGCTATAAAACCCATTATTGCCGTTTACTCTTTGAAGTCCGCCCTGTAAGTTGAAATTGGGCATCAAATCGGAACGCGCTGCATCATAGTTAGCTTCTGCCTCATTAATGCGCTTTTGCGAAAGTTGTAGTTCAGGGTGGTTTCCTAAATCGGTGTCTATTTCCAATATGGCAACCTCACTACCTTCTAAAGTTTCAGGAACGGAATAATACGTGTCCGATACCAACCAAAGATTCAATTTTTGCAGGGCAATGGCATAATCACTTTCTGCCTGTTGCAATTTGTTACTGATTTGCAAGGCTTGATTTGTGGCCGATGAATATTCCAGTCTCGAAATAGCTTCCACCTCAAAGTTGAGTTGAATGGCCTTTTCAAATTGTGAATAGATGGAATCCAGTTCACGGTACAATTCAAATTTCTGTCGTTGCTGATAGGCTTGTGACCAAGCCTTTTTAACTTCCCGTTCTACCTGAAGTTCAGAAAGCTCAAGAGCTGTTTCCGCTAAAGCGATACGCTGTTTTTGCAAACGCTTTTTAGCACCTATACCGAATAGGTTGATATTCTGCTGTCCTAAACCAACCAAAGTGTAAATACCCTGACTATCCGAAATTTCCTCGCCACCCGTAAACACTTGGGTATTTCCAAAATCGTAAACTGTACCCTTTAGCACAGTTTGTCTTTGAATTTCCAACTGTTTCGTTTTCAATAGCGGATAGTTTTTCTTAGAAACTTCTACCGCTTTTTCCAATGATATAACTGGCAGGGAATTATTCTGAGGAACTTCTTGTGCCTTAACGAAAGCAGATGTAAACAGTAAACAGACTACCACAGTTGCAGTAACGAATTTTGGATTGACTTTCATCTTACGTTCCGAGCGTTTCTCGACCCATTGATAAAAAATGGGAAGAATAAAAAGTGTCAAGAGCGTCGAAGTTAGCAATCCACCAATGACAACGGTAGCTAATGGCCGCTGTACTTCAGCCCCAGCTGACGCTGAAATGGCCATTGGAAGAAACCCTAATATATCGGTCAAGGCCGTTAGCATAATAGGACGAATTCTACGTTTAGTCCCTTCTATAATTCGCTGTCTTAACTCAGTAACGCCTTCTTCTTTCAGCTCGTTTAGTCCACTTATCATTACCAATCCGTTAAGTACCGCTACCCCGAATAGCACAATAAAACCTACCCCTGCAGAAATGCTAAAAGGCATATCCCGAAGCCATAGGGCGAACACACCACCTATGGTCGCCATTGGTATGGCCAGATAAATCATTAAGGTCTGCGGAAAAGATTTTAATGCGAAATAAATCAAGATAAAGATTAGTATCAAAGCAATTGGGACAACCGTTTGCAACCGATTACTGGCACGTTCAAGATTTTCGAATGCACCGCCATAACGAATATAATATCCTGGGGGAAGGTCGAATTGGGCATCCAATTTTGCTTGAATTTCTTCGACAACAGATTTGACATCACGGTTACGTATATTAATGCCCACGTATGTTCTACGATTTGTATTATCACGGCTTATTTGCATTGGACCGGATTCGTAGCTCACGTCCGCGATTTCCCGAAGTGGGATTTGCGAACCATTAGGAAGATTTATGAACAGGTTTTGGATATCGGCAATACTTTCCCGATTTTCTTTTTGAAGGCGAACAACCAAATCGAACCGCTTTTCGCCCTCGAAAATAACACCTGCTTTTCCACCTGCAAAGGCAGCTTGTAACACACTATTGAGTTGGTTGATTTCAAGACCGTATTGCGCCAGCTTATTACGGTTATAGTTAACCGTAATTTGAGGAAGGCCATCGGTTGCCTCTACTTTCATATCTGCAACACCGGGAACGGTCGCTATGATTTTGCCCATTTCCTCAGCCTTACTTGCGAGAACATCCAAATCTTCCCCGAACAACTTGATGGCGACATCTTCACGAACGCCTGTAAGCAATTCGTTGAATCGCATCTCGATAGGTTGCGTAAACTCAAAATTAACACCGGGAACTATGCTAATGGCATCCTTCATTTTTTCTAATAGTTCATCCTTGCTCTCAGCGGATGTCCATTCATCGCTTGGTTTAAGGATGACGAATACATCGGCAATATCCATCGGCATCGGGTCGGTAGGCACATCGGCCACACCGATTCGGCTTATGATAGTTTCTACTTCTGGAAATTCCGCTTTTACGATACGCTCGATTTTTGTCGTGGTCTCAATGGTTTCAGTAAGAGAACTACCGGGCTTTAAAATGGCGTGGAAAGCAATATCGCCTTCGTCCAATTGTGGTATGAATTCGCCACCCATTCTGGTAAAGGCAAAAATAGCAACTACAAAAAGTGCAACGGCAATGCCGATAATCACTTTCCCTCTGACAAGTGATTTGGTCAGTAGCGGCTCATACTTTCGCTCTACCCAATGCACAAACTTATCGCCATAAGACTGTTTTTCAGATTTTGGTGGTCTTAGGAAAAGAGCTGAAATCATTGGAACGTAAGTCAGACAAAGTAGCATTGCCCCGATCATCGCAAAGATGAAGGTCAGCGCCATAGGCTGGAACATCTTGCCCTCGACACCTTCGAGAGCCAGAATAGGAAGAAAGACAATAAGAATGATGAGCTGACCAAAGAAGGCAGCGTTCATCATTTTTTTGGATGACTTTGCAGCGATTTCATCTCGTGTTTCAGAACTTACGGCTTTCTTTTCCACTACATATGAGTACATTAAGAAAACTGTACTTTCCACTATGATAACCGCACCATCCACGATAATACCAAAATCGATTGCCCCCAAACTCATTAGGTTAGCCCATACATCAAAAATGTACATTAAGATAAAAGCGAACAATAATGAAAGGGGAATGGTGGATGCAACGATTAAACCGCCACGCCAATTACCCAAAAGCAATACCAAAACAAAAATTACAATGAGACCACCTTCTAAAAGGTTTCCGGTTACTGTTCCTGTGGTTTCCGCAATTAATTCGCTACGGTCAAGGAAGGGTTTAATGCTTACCCCATCTGGAAGGGATTGCTGAATCTGTTCCATCCTTTGGGTAACATTTTTAATTACTTCGTTGGAATTAGCCCCTTTCAGCATCAAAATCATTCCGCCCACGGCTTCGCCCTTTCCATCTTTTGTCAGCGCACCATATCGCACGGCACTTCCCATAGTAACGTCCCCTACATCCTTTATTTTAATGGGAATGCCGTTGACCGTTTTGACAACCATATTTTCGATATCCGAAACGGTTCTCGCCAAACCTTCGCCACGTATAAAATTAGCTTGATGGTTACGCTCGATATAAGCACCGCCTGTATTCTGGTTGTTATTTTCCAAAGCGGAAAACACATCCGAAATCGTGATACCAATGGCACGAAGTTCGTCAGGGTCAACAGATACTTCATACTGCTTTTTATTTCCACCAAAGGCATTTACTTCGACCACCCCAGTTACCATAGCCATCTGTCTACGAACAATCCAGTCTTGAATCGTTCGCAGTTCTGTGGCAGAATATTCGCCTTGCTGTTCTTCATCAACTTCAAGGGTGTATTGATAGATTTCGCCCAATCCTGTTGAGATAGGTCCCATAGAAGGTTTGCCAAACCCCATTGGTATTTGTTCCTGTACTTCTGTTAGCTTTTCGGCAACGAGCTGTCTGGGCAGATACGTTCCTACATCATCGTCAAATACAATGGTTACAACAGAAAGCCCAAAACGAGAAATTGAACGAATTTCTTTAACATTGGGTAGATTGCTCATAGCCACTTCAACGGGATAGGTTACAAATTGCTCAATATCTTCTGTCCCCAGATTGGGCGATTGTGTTATGACCTGTACCTGATTATTGGTAATATCGGGTACGGCATCGATAGGAACTTGGGTCATACTGTATATGCCAGCACCAATTAGCGCTAATGTGAGCAGAGCAATAATAAATTTGTTATTGATTGAGAAATCAATGATTCTATTAATCATAAATAAGGGTATTAATTCAGTTGAACGATGGCATTACGCTTGTGTGAAAGCGAAATGCACAATAATGACATATTCAATCAATGAATACATCAAAACAGGATATAGATATCCTATATATAACTGAATTATACCCTGGGGGGCTGAAGAAGTGAGAGAGAAATGCCTTTGCCAAGACCATTAAAATGGTCGAAATACTTTTTTGAAATCATATTTTCGTATGGTTCAAATGAAGTAATTCCAAAATCTATAGTGTGAACGTGACAACAATGGCAATGGCAGAAAGGCGAACACATTTCGCAGTCTTGGTCGTGTTCATTATCATAATCAATTACAGAAACGACTTGTGAATCGTCTTGTGTTTCCACAATATCGCTACAGGGCACAAAATTGAGTGCCAAGAAGTAAATTGATAATATAAGCGTTATAAAGTTCAAGGTACAAAGATAAAAATATTTTGGTGCAACTGTGTTGCAAATGATTATTACATTGATTTAATCACACTACCACAGGTCAACATCGCATCGCCATAATAAGGGTTCTTTATTTCTTCTTCAGTACTTAACCATACTGCGCCCTTATTGTTGTTTGCCATTGGGCATTTTTGGACATAGTAATTTGTTGAGTTTTCTATGTTCATAGCAATAGGCACGATATTCTCATTAAGTATCACAAAATGTGCTCGCTGGTTTTCCAGATTTTCATTGGTTGCAATGGCATCCAGCATCTCGATACTTTTGGTAAAATGTTGCTTTTCCATTTTGCCTAATTCCGTTATAGATATTTCCTTTAATTTTTTTGAAATCGCTTTCGCGAAAGCGGAAACCTGACCAGCATCGCTTGCCACAAGGGCATCTTTCATTTTAAGATACGTGGGTAATGCTTTATCAAATCCAGTACTAAAGCTATTACTAAAATTTATTCCTGCCTTGCCAGCAGGCAGGTCCAAATCGACCATCATATCTGATTCATCCTGAATCATCTGCTGATTCATCATTGATTTTTTACCTTGCAGTTGCGCAGCTGCATCTACTGTAAACGTTCCATTGGTTACTATTTCATCGCCATTATTCAGTCCAGCAGTTACTTGGTAATTCTCGCCAGAGCGATTGCCCAAAGTAACTTCGCGCATTTCAAAAATAGGTTCATTTGGATTGGTTTTTACATATACCAATGAACGCTCACCGGTCCACAGTACAGCACTTGCGGGAACAGAAAGGGTGTTTTCCATAATCTGCATTGAGCCTTTGATTTTTCCGGTTACAAACATTCCTGGTTTAAAAAGGTCTTCTCGATTTGGCAGAGTTGCCCGTACGGTTACTGTTCGTGTGGCGTTAATTAAAATAGGGTCGATAAACGAAATAGTTCCTTCAAATTCCTTATTGGGATAGGCGTTGGTTGTGATGTTGATTTTTTGCCCAACCTTGAATTGTGCTATCTGATTTTCATAAGCATCAAATTCAGCCCAGACCGAATTTAGATTGCTCAACTTCACAATAGGCTGTCCTTGATTTACATAATCGCCCTGGGCTGCCATTACTTCTGAAACCGTTCCTGAAACCGTTGCATAAATCGGGAAGTTTTCCCGTACCGTTCCACTTTCTTCAATATTATTGATTTGTGTTTCTGAAAGTTTCCAGTTTTTGAGTTTATTGCGCACCGCTTTGTATAAAGCTGGTTGCGATTCTTTCAGCGATGCTGCGGTAATTAACTCTTGTTGAGCCGCTACAAGGTCTGGTGCGTATATAGTTGCCAGTAACTGGCCACGGTTTACTTGTTGCCCTTCATAGTTGACGTTCAGTTGCTCTATCCTACCTTTAAAAAAACTGGCTTGTACGGTATTATTTTCTTCGTTGGCAGCAATTTTTCCCGATAGGGAAATCATCCCATCATCATCGCTAGCTTGTGCATTTCCCACGATAGTAGTTTGAATGTTTGCCAATGCCATTGCGTTTTCGGTCATTTTAATCTCGTTCATTGCAAGTCCGTCAGCACTTGATTCCGCAGGGATTAAGTCCATTCCACATATAGGGCAATCGCCAGCTTCGGGTTGCATTATCTGTGGATGCATTGAACACGTCCACATTTGGTTTTCGGTTTCGCCAGAATGGTCGTGGTCTGACATTTCAGAAATATCCTTACTTTCAGCATCGCCTGAGCTATTTCCAAAAATGAGCCAGCCTGCGCCCAAACCTACGATTACGGCTATTGCTATATATAAAATGTTCTTATTCATAATCTTATTCTTCGTTCTGTAAACGGTTTATCATTGCTTTCATCTCTGCAATTTCTTTACGCTGTGCCTTAATGATATCGTCAGCTAGCTTTTTAACTTCTGGGTCTTTAATATCTGCACGCTCACTTGTTAGGATTGCTATAGAGTGGTGCGGTATCATTGCCTTCATCCACAAGACATCGCCTACGGTTGATTTCTGGTCACGCACTAGTCCTAGTGCTCCTATAAACAATATAACACTACCTGCGAGAATTGCAATATTTTTCTTCTTGTCCTTATACATATTGAGCATAAACAGCAACATAATGACTGCCATAGTAGCTATTCCTAGACACACCATATAAAATCGAGTAAGACTGAACCACACGTGGTCAAACTCGTAGGTATTTAAATACATTGTAATATACATTGCTATAAATGATGCTCCCAGCATCAAAAAAAACTTTGTGTATTGGCTCATTCCCTCTTTGTTGTTTTTATGTTCCATTGAATTTTCCATAATAGTTGATTTTAGTGTTAATTATTTACGTTTATTTTTATTCATTTTTCTAACAGTAGGCGAACTTGTATACCACAGTAAAAACCCGCTAAATACTGTTATTAATCCTAAAAGTGAAAAAGCTCTTAGAACTATTGTATTAAAATTGTCTCGCCCTTGATAATCCATAGTATGGGTCATCCATAAGAAGTCGAACCAGCGCCAATCTCGATGACGTACTGTTTGAAAAGCCCCATTCTCAATTGCCACATAGGCTTTTAAATTTTGTGGTGTCTCATAAGAAATTTCATAGGCTGGAAGTGGGCGACCGCGATATTCGTGATGTGGTCCTACAGAATCGACTAATTGAATTTTCGCTATTTCTAAATCGTTCAACATATACCTATTTGCAACTTGTTGAGCTTCTTTTTTAGAAATCCCATTTTTCCTTTGTCCTGTTCTGGCATTATAAAGCTGTGCTTCATTAATCCAGTAGTAAGGTTCATTTGCTATTTCCAGTAGTTCCAAAGATTGAACGATTTCTATTGCAGCAAGTTGGGATGTGCCGAGCAAATCATTAAAAGAGGCCTGCACAGGTGCCACTTTCTTAAAATGGTCACCGTGTATCTCGTCGATGTCCGTCCAGCTGAAATACATCCCGCTAATTGTCCACATCAGAAACTGAATACCTAAAAAAACACCCAAATAGCGGTGCGCTTTTCTAATCCATTTCGCTGTTTTTCGGTTAACCATATTACTTTATTTCAAAAGGAAATTCAATCGTAGATTTTTCCCAACTCATTGAGATTGTTCCTGAAGTCTCAGTTGTTTTTTTTACTTTATACTCTAAGTGTTCCTTGATTTCTTCCGAAATTTTAGGTGTCACTTTAAATCTTAATACATCATCGTTTTCAGTATAGTCGTCCTTACCGTGTTGGTTCCAATTCCTGTTAAAAATGACAGTCCATTCTTCTTGATTCGGAATTACAAAAAACCCATATTTCCCAGCTTTCAATCCTTTACCGTCAATTTCTAAATCCTTATTTGTTTCCAACCAAATAGTCCTACAAGCACCGCAATTGCTATATATATTATATTTTTATTCATAATGATTAGTCATTTTGAAGTCGATTTATCATCGCCTTCATTTCTTTTATTTCCTTACGTTGTGCCTTAATGATATCATCAGCCAGTTTTTTTACTTCTGGGTCTTTAATATCAGCTCGTTCGCTTGTCAAAATTGCAATAGAGTGATGGGGAATCATTGCTTTCATCCATAGTACATCCCCTATTATTGGGGCTTGTGTTCTTACTAAGCCTAATGCACCAACGAAGAGAATAAAGCTACCCACCAAAATTGCTATGTTCTTCTTTTTATTGTTGTACATATTCCGCATAAAAAACCACATTATTACTGCCATAGTTGCTATACCCAAACAAACCATATAGAAACGAGTTAGACTGAAAAAAACGTGGTCTATTGAATAGGTATTTAAGTACATTGTAACATACATTGCTATAAATGAGCAACCCAACATTAGATAGAATTTTTTGTAATTTCCATTAGCGTGTTTTTGATTTGAATTTTCCATAATTTTTGTTTTAATAGATAATGAATTATATAATTGATTTTGTTCGTAATCTTAATGCGTTGACAATTACTGAAACAGAGCTAAAACTCATTGCCAGAGCAGCAATCATCGGGGATAACAGTATTCCAAAAAACGGATATAGTAACCCAGCTGCTATAGGAATTCCCAAAGTGTTATAAATGAGCGCAAAAAACAGATTCTGTTTAATGTTCTTCATAACGATGTCACTTAGATTCCGAGCTTTGACGATACCATGTAAATCGCCTTTTACCAATGTAATAGACGCACTCTCGATGGCTACATCCGTTCCTGTTCCCATTGCTATACCTACATCACTTTTTGCTAAAGCAGGGGCGTCATTTATACCATCGCCGGCCATTGCAACAACATTTCCACTTTTCTGCAATTTTTCTACTACTTGTAACTTGTTTTCGGGTAACATTCCTGCTTGAAAATCTGCAAGGTTCAGCTCGGTTGCAACTGCTTGGGCGGTATCGTGATTATCGCCCGTGAGCATTATTACAGCAATACCTTTTTCCTGTAGTTCTTTAATAGCCTTTGCACTTGTTTTCTTAATTTTATCGCCTATAACAACATAGCCAACAGTCTTACCATCAATAGCGAGATATGAAACTGTTTTGCCTTGTTTTTGATAGGTTTGGGCTTCTTTTTCCATTGCTTCGGAAAGGTTGGCTTTAGCCTGTTCCATCATTTTGGCATTACCCAAAGACACCTTCTTTCCATTGACATTTCCTTCAACACCTTTTCCAGTAACCGCACTAAAACTATCAGCTTTTAAAAATTCTGCGCTTTGTTCTTTTCCATATTTTACCGTTGCTTCCGCCAAAGGATGTTCACTTTGGCTATTAAGGGATACAATGTATTGTAGCACTTCGCTTTCACGAAAGCTTTCATCAAAAGAACCCACTTTTTCAACTGTAGGTTTTCCTTCGGTAATAGTTCCAGTTTTATCCACGATTAAGGTATCAACCTTATCCATTTTTTCAAGTGCTTCGGCATTTTTGATGAGCACACCATTTTGTGCGCCTTTGCCGACACCCACCATTACAGACATTGGTGTAGCAAGTCCCAAAGCACACGGACAGGCGATAATCAATACGGCGATTGCATTGACCAAGGCATAAACATAGGCTGGTTCTGGCCCCCAAATTGCCCAAACACCGAATGTTACGGCAGCGATTATAACGACGACAGGCACGAAATATCCCGAAACCGTATCTGCTAATTTCTGTATTGGCGCACGGCTACGACTGGCATCATTGACCATCTGTATAATCTGTGAGAGTAGCGTATCAGAGCCTACCTTTTCGGCTTTCATCAAAAAGGATTGGTTACCATTGATTGTTCCGCTACTTACTTTATCATTTACTGATTTGTTTACGGGAATAGGTTCGCCCGTAATCATCGATTCGTCGATGGAAGTTTCACCTTCGGTTATTACACCATCCACAGGAATTTTATCGCCAGGCTTTACACGCAAAATATCATTTAATTCAATTTTATCGATGGCTACTTCCTGCTCTTCACCATTTACGACCTTAATAGCTTTGTTAGGTGCTAATTTTAAAAGTTCCTTGACCGCTGAATTAGTCTTGCTATGCGCACGAGCTTCAAGCATTTGACCAAGTAGTACCAAAGTTAGAATGACTGTTGCCGCTTCAAAATAAACGTGAACCGTTCCCGCTTCGGTCTTAAATTGGTCAGGAAAAAAGTCTGGAAACAGCATTCCGAAAACACTAAATAGCCACGCCACACCAGCACCTATTCCTATTAGCGTAAACATATTGAGATTCCAAGTTTTGATGCTGCGATAGGCACGTTCAAAAAACATCCACGTGGCATAAAACACAACTGGAATGGATAAGCCAAATTGAATCCAGTTCCACCATTTTTGCTCCATTACATCGTATAACGGATTGTTAGGAATCATCTCGCTCATTGCGATTATAAAAATGGGTAACGTGAACCCAACAGCTATCCAGAATTTTTTCAACAGCTTTTTATAGGTCTTTTCTTCTGCTGAACTATCTGCTTCCATCGGTACTAAATCCATTCCGCAAATAGGGCAAGCTCCAGCTTCTTCTTTAATTACTTCTGGATGCATTGGGCACGTCCATTGTTCTGAAGTTGTGACAGAAAGATTTTGTTCTTCGACCAAATCCATTCCGCAGACTGGGCAATCGCCAGGCTTGTGGTATGTTTTGTCGCCTTCGCAATGCATTGGGCAGTAGAAAGTGCCAGTTCCTTTGCCTTTGGGGCTTTCCTTTTTCTCTTTTGTTGAATAATCCTTATGATGATGCTCGCCAGGTTTGTGAATACTGTAAGAACCACCATCTTCTTTCAGTGCCTTTTGAAACGTCTCGATGGGAATATGAGATTCCATTTCGATAGACACTTCAGCTTTTTCTAAATTGACCGAAGCATTAGTCACACCAGTCACTTTTGAAAGTGTTTGCTCAACGTGACTTCGGCAACCGTTGCAGGTCATTCCGTGTATGTGATATGTGTGTTTCATTTTATTTTAATTTTTTACATTTTGGTCATTTCATCTTCACTCATTTCCATTCCCATATTCATATTGCCGTCCTTATCTGTATGTGATTTCATAAATAGAAATTGAGAAAGAAAAATGAGAGCAATACCTATTGCTGCGACAATAAGCACAAATGGGTCGGTCAAAAATTTTAAATAGATAAATGCTGCCAAAACAAAAATATCCATTACTAAAGCAATTATGGGAATTACTGGATTGAATTTTACCTTGTTTTTAAGGTGTTTAAAAAGTCCCCAATGAATGGCAATATCCATTATCAAATAGAAAATTGCTCCAATAGACGCTATTCGAGTTAAGTCGAACAAAATAGTTAATAGTATTGCTAATGAAACGGTAAGAATCAACGAAGGGTTTTTAAGTTTCTTGATTCTATTCAAATTAGGAACTTGTTTCATATCGCTTAACATTCCCAACATTCTTGAAGCAGAATACACGCTGGCAATGACACCGGAAACTGTTGCTACAATGGCAAGTAAAATTGTTAAAGTGGAACCCCATTCGCCAAATAGTGGTTTTGCGGCAGCTGCCAAAGCATAATCTTTTGCTACTATAATTTCTTCAATGCTCAATCCGCCAGCAACCGATAAGGCCAAAACAACATAAATAACTGTACAAACGATAATTGAAATAATTATGGAACGCCCAACATTTTTATGAGGATTTTTTATGTCGCCACCTTGATTCGTTATTGTCGTGAATCCTTTATAAGCAAGAATCGATAAGGCTAATGCGGCAACAAATCCAAAACCCTCAGGAAAGGATTGGGTAGTTGCAGGACTATAACTACCTGTGATAGTAGGTAAACCAGAAATAACCAATCCCGAAATGGCCAATACAGCGATACCAACAACTTTTATAATTGCAGTAAAGGTGGCGGTACGTTCAATAATTTTATTACCTGAAATATTGACAATATATGCAACAACAATAAGTATGACTCCCAATACAGATGCGTAGCCGGCATACTCCTGCGGAAACAGCCTTAATGCATACGCCCCAAAAGTACCTGCCACCAAACTCTCGGCAACAACCATTGAAACATACATTAACAAGGAAAATGAACCCGCAAGTGTACCTGGTTGATAGGCCTTTGTTAAAAATTTTGCAACCCCTCCAGAAGACGGATAAGCATTTGAGAATTTTACATACGAATACGAACTAAATCCTACGATAACAGCTCCTACCACAAATGCAATAGGAAATAAATCGCCGACCAATTCGGCTATTTGCCCCATTAACACAAAAATACCAGCGCCTATCATCACACCTGTACCTAATGATACAGAGCCTAATAATGATAGTTTTTGGATATTTGTTTTTAAGGGTTTCATTTAATAATTATGTATTTATCTTAATTTTTTTCGCATCGCTTCAGAAATATTTTCTGCGTAAACTCCATAAGCATCCACCAATAAGCCTTTAATTCCGTTTTTGGATGAAATGGCATAGAGAACGCTATTGTCGTCTGTACTGCTCATTCCTTCAAAACGATGCATCTCATCAACATCAAAATCTTCTGGATGTATCTTTAACTTTAAGGCATTACATTCCAGATGTTTCTCTTTCAAATTGAAATCAACGGTATAGCCTCTTGTCTGTAGATTGCTTATTGCTTCTGAAAGGGTATCGTAATTTTCCATATTATAGATGAACTGTCATCACTGGTTTTTTTGAATGATTGGTAACACTTTCAGCAATACTCTTTGAAAATATACTTGATAATCCCTTTCTGCTATGAATGTACATTACTATTAAATCTACATCAATAGAATCTTCAAACTTTTCAATACCACTCAAAACATTAGATTCGTTGTAAACGTGCATCGCATAGTTTTCCAATTTTGGAAAATGCGTTAAGAAGTGCTTTATTGGTTGCAAACCATTTTCAACACTATTAAAATCTGATGTTGTATTGATGTTTAACAAGTGGATTTTTGCATTGCATTTTTTTGCGATTTCTTCTGCATTTTCGAATGCATTGGATATGTCTTCTTTAAAGTCGGACACGAAGGCAATATTTTTAAAAGGAAAATTTATTTTATCTTCTTTTACTACCAAAATAGGAACTCGCGTTTCGCGAATAATCTTTTGTGCATTGCTTCCCAATAGCTTTCTTAAAAATCCTTCCTCAGTACCCTTGCTTCCAGTTATAATAAAATCGTGATGAAAATCGTGAGAATGTTCAACTACTGCTTGGTTGTCTGATACAAATTGTAAAAAGGTCCTTGATTTTAAACCTTTATGTTCTGCTTCCATATCTAATGCCCTTAATTTACTTTTGGCATCACCTATTTCTGTAAGCGTATCTGGGTAATTACTTTCTTTTTCCTTATCGAGTTTCACCCAATCTACAGGTGTATGTAATTGGTGTAAAAAATGGATTTCGGAATTAAAGAGTGATGCGATTTCAATAGCCAATTTTGCTGCTTTATTGCAATTATCTGAAAAGTCTGTGGGCACTAAAATATTTTTCATCTTATTTTTTTATTAACTTAATTTAACACTAGTAACAGCCTGTTTTAAAGTATTCTAAGTGTGCTACACCTATACTTTAAAAATTGAAAGACATTAGTTACTACCAACTTTAATTTGATTGATATTAGCAATACCAAATACCAGCACAAAAAACCTTAGTGCTATTTCTAACATAACCACAATCTTAGCGGGTATGGTTAATGGAACTATATCCCCATAACCTACCGACGAAAAAGTTATGGTACTAAAATATAAGTGCTCAAATATGACTCTTAAATTTGAGCTATCTGCATCAAGTTTGTTTTGAAATGTATCGTTATCAATTAAATGTAATGCACTAAAATCCATTGTAAATGAAATTATTATAACGCCAATTAGAAATCCAAATAACACTAATATGTGACTCAATAAATGACTCTTTTCTATAATTTTTATTAATTGCTTAAAGGATAAGTTTACTATAAAAAATATTTTAAGGATTACTCCAAGCATTACCGACCATATTGCAATTTTTTTGTTAAAAGACGGAAATACATAAACATCCAATACAGCAAAAACTATAACAAGGATTATTAAATACGAAGCCTTGCCAAATAGCTGTTTATAAAAAGAATCTATACTATTTTCTTTATTCATCCACTTTAAATATTGTGCCTGAGTTGGGAAGGTTTACTAACCAACCAATAAAATTTTCCCTTCCCGAATCAGGACTTAATTTTTTTTTACTTCAGTTCATCCATATAACTGATAATCTCATTCATTGCTACTGAGTCTAAAACTGCATCCCTGTGAACAAGTGTATAACTATCCATAGGCATCTCGCCACTTTCTATCTGTTTAATGATTGACCGTAATTTGCTTTTCTTTCTCCTGTCAGAATAGTTGTCCCAATCATTAAAATTCAATTCTGATTTTCCTTCTTTAATATGGTTTTCTAAAAACCAAGCTACTGGTTGAACTTTACTGTACCAACGATAAGCAGTATTATTACTGTGACAATCATAGCAAGACACCTTAAGCTGATTCTCGATTTTAGACGGTACTTTGTTAACCATCATAAAATCAGTTTCAGGTATCGTGTAGCTTTCATTTTTATCCGTTGGAAAAAATTGAATAATCACAAAGGCGATTAATGCTACCCAAGCTATGATTTTTACAATTTTCATTTAGTTGATTTCACGCTGTACTTTACCGCACTTCAACATTGAGCTTCCGTAATATGGGTTTCTTACTTCTTTCTTTGTACTTAACCAGGCTGTTCCACCATCGTACATTGGGCAAAATTGCTCGTACAACTTTGTCGCAGTCCCTGTTATGGCAACCATATCTGTAATGTCCTTGCTCAAAATTTTAAAATGTTCACGTTGATGTTTGATATCGCTTTCAGAAATATGCTCTGCGTGTTCTGTTGCATCTTCAATGATGTCTGTTAATTCCTTTTGTTGACTTTCAGAATATGTTGACTTGTCAAGATTGCCAAGTGATTTAGCAAGTGTTCCACCAAGCATCTTAGCCTTGTCATTATCATCTCCTACTAGCGCATCTTTAAGATTGAAATAATCTTTTAAAATAGCTTCTGCCATTGCGTTTTGAGAATTATTCATTGCCATATTTTTTGAGCTATCCATATTTTCTTGGATTACTTCATTGCTAGCAGACGAAGGTGCTTCATTCTTATTAGCATCTTTACAAGACACGGTTAAAATCATTGTAGCGACTAAGGCTACTGTTCCAATACTTCTTTTAATTGTTTTCATTTTTATTTATTTTAGGTTATTAAATTATTTAAAATCTTACTGATAATCCTCCGCCAGCTCCAAAACGGTTATCGTAACTCGCCATAAGAGAAAAATTTCTTGATAGCATATATTCAGCTCCTGCGCTCCAGACTGTTTCGGACAGATAATCTTGGTTCATTGGTAAATCATCTACGAAACCTAAATCTATTTGGTATTCATAGTAGCCGAATACAGACAGCTTAGGGAAAATCATTATACTGCGACCTACACCAATTCTTGGTCTTAATTTATTATCAACACGCACATCTAAATTGAATAAATAAGGTGTTAAATATCTAACTCCAACAACTGCTGTGGTACTAAATTCATCTAAGCTATCACGTGTTGAATTCTCAATATTAACTCCTCCAAAAACTCTCAAATAATCGTGCAAGTAGCGTTCATAAGTGAATTCTCCTTCCAGATTCTGGTTCCAACCATATTCAAAAGAAGCATTAAATTGATTTCTTATATTAGATGCTGTAAAAATAAAACCAGTAGTATGTGATGCGGCATCTGCTAATCCCCACGTGTACCATAAATCAGTTTCTTCAATAATTTTAGAAGCCGGAAATTCATCCATTCTTGGGTCTCGTGGCGTATCATAAGACACTACTCTTGCCATACCACCCATCATATGATATAAAATGTGGCAATGGAAAAACCAGTCTCCAGCCTCATCGCCATTATTTCCATAAAATTCTATGGTCATTTTTTGCATTGGTGGCACATTTACCGTGTGCTTTAATGGCGAGTATTCTCCATTTTCATTAATTACTCTAAAAAAGTGACCGTGCAAGTGCATTGGGTGGTGCATCATCGTCAGGTTATTGAATGTAATGCGCGTTACTTCCTTATTATTTATTTTAATATTATCCGCCTCAGATAATGGTACACCATTCATACTCCAGATGTAACGATTCATATTACCAGTAAGATTTAGTAATATTTCCTTAACGGGAACATCTTTGTCGTATGTTGTTT
>Ga0115565_10000605_pt1 | contig 31044 bp, 25 predicted proteins | sample COGITO_mtgs_1105_FD_87199 | JGI IMG/M metagenome (GOLD analysis project Ga0115565, IMG submission 87199) | Pelagic marine microbial communities from North Sea - COGITO_mtgs_110530 | ecosystem: Environmental > Aquatic > Marine > Epipelagic | place: Germany:Helgoland, sampling site Kabeltonne... | reverse complement strand
GTTGAAAAGTCATGTTCATCTTTAACTTCATATTCAAATGAAAAGTATTTTAATATAATATATTAAAGATAATATGTTTAGATATAGTGTCCAGGGGGACATGCTCTTATAGCTCAGTTGGTTAGAGCGCTGTTCTTATATAGCAGAAATTAGCGCATTGAGTCAAGCAGAGGTCTGCGGTTCGAGCCCGCATTAGAGCATTGTGGACCTAAATATGTCCTAAAACTGTTTTAAAAGCACGATTGTCCGAGTGGTCTAAGGAGCCAGACTTAAGACCTGGTAGCGTCAGCTGCGTGGGTTCGAACCCCACATCGTGCAAAAAATGTATATTTGTATTATATTGTATTATATTGTATTGTATTTTCTGCTCCTATAGTGTAGTGGTTATCACTCAGGTCTTTGAATCCTGAAACCCGAGTTCGAATCTCGGTAGGAGCTTGTAAGGTAATCTAGGTTCCCTTAAACCCTCCTTGTAAGGTAATCTAGGTTTACTTATACCCGGTTAGCTCAGTTGGTAGAGCGCATGCCTTTTGAGCTTGTGGTCGAGAGTTCAAGTCTCTCATCGGGTGGGGGGAAGAGACAATCCCTTGGTTAGAACCAGAAGTCTCAGTGGAAATGGAGGGACATTACCCCAAAAACGGTGTCTCACAGTCTTAAGCGAGATAAGGGGAGAGAGGGGGCTTAAGACATGGGTGTAGGATTTTTTGTAGAATAGGGTTTAAGACATGGGTGTAGGATTTTTTGTAGAATGGGGTTAAAGGCGCGGGTGTAGATTTTTTGAGGAAATGGAGGGATCATGATTTACATTCTTTTAATTAAATAAGACTCAAACCAAGATTGTCAAATCGGGGATCTCACAGCAGTTAAGCGAGGAAAAAATAGGGGGCTTACTGCCGACCGGAATGTCGTAAATCTACCAAGCAAGATGGCGCAGAGGCAGCGCGTTGGGCCCATAACCCAAAGGTCGGTAGATCGAAACTACCTCTTGCTAACAAGGGAACCAAGGTTCCCTTAAACCCTCCTATTTTGTATAATTTTTAATATAAGTGTACCAATGTTCTTTTAAAAGAAGGGTTCTAAGAGAACTTAGATTACCTTAAAAGAAGGGTTCTAAGAGAACTTAGATTACCTTAAAAGGAGGGTCTAAGGGAACCTTGGTTCCTTTATTGGTTCCATTAATCCCACATAGTCTAACGGTTAGGATATGACCCTTTCAAGGTCGAGGTCGGGGTTCAATTCCCCGTGTGGGAAGTATAAATTTTTCAAAAAAGGATATAAAAAGGAAAAATGATAAAGTAAAGGAGTGATGCCGCCTGAGAAAGATCATCATCGTATATTTGTGTAGGATATTTGTGTAGGATATTATGCTCTCATAGCTCAGTTGGTTAGAGCATACGACTGTTAATCGTGAGGTCAAAGGTTCGATCCCTTTTGAGAGCGTTAGAAATACGTGCGGATTCATATTTAAATAAGAAAGGTTTAGTTAGTAATAATACAACGTATTGTTGTATTATTTCAAAAATAAATACACTATAATAGTAAAAATACGAAAAAATCTGTGTTTTATATATTCTAATTAAAAAATATAGTCATGGTAAACTTTACCGAGATGTTCTCAGGTGCGACTAATTTCAAAAGAAAAATTAATTCATGGGATATAGATGAAAACGATATTCTTACTAATATGTTAGAAAATAGTTATCTATTAAATGAAAACTTATATGGTTTTACAACCGCCACACCTAGTTATACAGAATTCAACAAACCTATTTGTTTTAACAAAGATACAAAGATCTTATGTTTTATTGACAACAAAGAGCAATATGTTCCTGTACAAGATTTACGCAAAGGAACTCTTATTAAGACTTTGGAACATGGTTACAAACCTATCAATGTCATCAAGACTGGAACTTATCGTCTAGGAAGACCAGGTGTTGATCAAGGTATGTTTAAGATGAAGAAGAGAGGTTCCATGTTGGCAGATCTAGAAATGACGGGTCTTCATAGTATTTTGGTGGATAGAAACGATCCTGAATATACTGATCAAGTGGCACGTTTCGAAGTTGCTAATGCCAAATTCAAACGTCCTTGGGGATGGATGGTTGACGGTAAGAACCGCTTACCCGCAAACTCTTGTGTTCAATTTAAGAAAATGTCTGTAAGAGATTACACTGTCTATTCGTTTGCTTTAGACAAACAACAGATGCAATATGGTGTGTGGGCAAATGGTGTTCTAGTTGAGACTACATCTCATCGTTATATTAACCAGATGAGAGGAGCAAAAGATGTAGTGGATGAGATTGTAGAGAAGAAACAATAAATAAGAAAGGTTTAGTATTTTTGTCGTAGTAATTTAAGATAAATTTTAGGCAATCATTTTTATATAACTTCAGTTTATAAAAATGAGTTTGGCATGGGAAAGTCGAAACGCAACCGAATCAGGGTTTACATACGCAATCATTACTGCTTCTGAGGATTCTAGTACTTTAACACCAGCAATTGCGTCTAATCTATTACAAGATGCTAATTCATACAATGGTAGTGTCATGACAATAAAAGAATTTATTGAAGGTGAGCAAGTAGACAACATTCAATTTGGGTTAAAAATAGTAGGTTTTACCAAAATAGAAGGAGGTGCTTTTGGTGATAGATATAGTTTTGCAATGAGCAATATGGGTAAAATCAAGTTAGACCCTGTGGCACACCCTACATTAACAACAATTGGAGAAATGATTTTAACTGCTGTTCCTGTAACTACTATAGAAATACCTTCGTCAGTAACATCAATTGACCCATTGGCATTTAGTGATACATCTATAGACAACATAATTGTAGATAATAATAACCCAAATTATTCAACCGGGAATGTAATAGCACATTTTGGACTCGCTTCGGGTGTTTTGTATAACAAAGCAGGAACAGAATTACTGATTTATCCTCCTAATAAGGGAATAGGATCAATAACAATACCCGAAGAAGTAACTACAATAGGAGAAAAAGCATTTCATAATAACACCACAATAGCGAGTGTCACATTAGCATCTACAATAACAAACATTAAACTGCGCGCTTTTAAAGGGACAACTAGTTTGAATACTTTGAATAAATTGAAGTCAATTATGACAATTGGAGACTATGCGTTTGAAGAAAGTGCTATAGCTGAAATAGTTGCTGTAGCATTGACAATAGTTGATCGTAGTCAAACACCTACGAATGGGATAACTATAACATATAACCCAATATCACCGGCAGACCCGACAACTGAAACGAAAATTTATGACATAACGAGTACAGTAGCAAAAGATGAAAAAACAGTTACATATATATGGCAAGAAACAGTTTCCGCAGTTAGTAATAGTGCTCCCACATTTACAAGTATTCCCGTAACAAGTGCAACAGAAGATGTTGCGTATACTTACACAGTAACAACAAATGATGTTGATGTAGATGACACAGTAACAGTTACTGCAACAACAAAACCAGATTGGTTGTCTTTTGATGGAACTACATTATCAGGAACACCATCAAATAGTGATGTAGGAGATAATAATGTAGTATTAACCGCAACAGATAGTAATTCAGCAACAGCAGAACAAACCTTTACGATTACAGTTATAAATGTAAATGATAGTCCATCAGGAAGTGTAACAATAAGTGGAACAGCAGCACAAAATGAAACATTAACAGCATCAAATAATATAGCAGACGAAGATGGTTTGGGAGATTTTTCATATCAATGGAAACGTAATGGCACTGATATTAGTGGAGCAACAAGTTCAACCTACACATTAATTCAAGATGATGTAGGAAATCAAATAACAGTAACAGTATCCTATACAGATGATCAAGGAACAACAGAAACACTAACAAGTGAACCTATAAGTGCTGTAGCAAATGTGAATGATAATCCAACAGGAAGTGTAACAATAGATGGAGTAACAACTGAAAATACTATATTAACCGCAGTTACAAGTTCTATAGGAGATGTAGATGGTTTGGGAGATTTTACATACCAATGGAAACGTGATGGAAGTGATATTAGTGGAGAAACAAGTTCAACCTATACATTGGTTCAAGCAGATGTAGGAAATGAAATAACAGTAACAGTAACATATACAGATGGTCAAGGAACAACAGAAAATGTAACAAGTGCTCCTACAAGTGCTGTAGCAAATGTAAATGATGATCCAACAGGAAGTGTAACAATAAGTGGAACAGCAGCACAAAATGAAACATTAACAGCAATAACAACAACAATAGGAGATGTAGATGGTTTGGGAGATTTTACATACCAATGGAAACGTGATGGAAGTGATATAACTGGAGCAACAAATTCAACATATACATTAACCAACGACGATGTAGGAAAGAAAATATCAGTAACAGTAACTTATACAGATGGAGGAAACACACCAGAATCACTAACAAGTGAACCTACAAGTGCTGTAACTAATGTGAATGATAGTCCAACAGGAAGTGTAACAATAAGTGGAACAGCAGCACAAAATCAAACATTAACAGCAATAACAACAACAATAGGAGATGTAGATGGTTTGGGAGATTTTACATACCAATGGAAACGTGATGGCACTGATATTAGTGGAGAAACAAGTTCAACCTATACATTGGTTCAAGCAGATGTAGGAAAAAAAATAACAGTAACCGTAACTTATACAGATAATCAAGAAACCGTAGAATCATTAACAAGTACTGAAACAAGTGCCGTTTTAAATAAAGAACCATTTAAACCAAAAACCAAGACCGAATTACAAACAGCAATAGACAAATGGTATGAACTTGCCAATGGTAGTGCAGGAACTACAAGTACTTCTGAGACTAGTAATGAAACTGATAAAAAGTCTAAGTTTTATTTAAAAGATGATACAAATCCAATCGAATTAGATATTCAAGGAAAATTGGACAGTGATGAATATTTAGATGCAAAAAAAGGCATAACAAAAGCAAATTTAGTAAAAGTAGTAATTGGTACAGATGTCAAGAGTATTGGTGCTGTGGCATTTCAAAATTGCAAAGCATTGAAGACCGTGATTATCCCCGATAGCGTCACGAGTATTGGTGCTGTAGCATTTGCTGGTTGCAAAGCATTGAAGACCGTGATTATCCCCGATAGCGTCACGAGTATTGGTGGTCAGGCATTTCAGATGTGCGATGCATTAACCTCCGTGATTATCCCTGATAGCGTCACGATTATTGATGGTCAGACATTTCAACATTGCACAGCATTGACCACCGTGATTATCCCTGATAGCGTCACGAGTATTGGTAATGCGGTATTTCTATATTGCAAAAAATTGAAGACCGTGACTATAGGTACTAGCGTCGAGACTATTGGTATTAATGCATTTTTTGAGTGCAGGGACTTGACCACATTGACTATACCTGACAGCGTCACGACTATTGGTAGTGATGCATTTAGAAATAGTGGATTAAACACTCTTTATATGAGTGAAAATAATGGATTAAATTTGAAAGAAGGTGATCAAAAAGTTAGTGGAAAAAACGTAAAAGTTGTATTTATTCCATCTAATAATCCCAACAATTACGACGGACCAGAATATTACGGAAATCCCAATACATGGGATACATCGTTGATCACTGATCTCAGTTTCCTTTTTTACGAAAAAACCCAGGAAAACCATCCAGACATTAGTACATGGAATGTATTCAATGTAACAAATATGCAAGGAACATTTAGTAATTCCACTTTTAATGGAGAATTAAACAAATGGAATGTAGAAAATGTAACCGATTTCAGTTATTGTTTTGCTAATAATGTAGTGTTTAATCAACCATTAAGTAGATGGAATACGCAAGATGCTACAACGTTGAAATATATGTTTTATAACGCATGGTCATTTAATCAAACCATCAATAGAGCAGTTCAATACAGTGCTATAGACAAAATATTCCCAACTTATCCAAATCCGCAAAATGGTACCAAAATAGATTGGACGGAAGATGAAATTAACAATTACTTGACTACAATATATGGAAGTGCTTTACCTGCTTCAAATCCAACAACATTTAAGGGAGCATTTGGTATGATGGCATTAGGATTGAAAATAATTGCGGAAAAGAAATTGAGTAATACATCATTAAATAGAGCACAAAGTGAGTTAGTCATGTTGTGTAACAATATAAAACTTTATAATGAAACATATAATAGTGAAACAACAAAATGGACAAAAGTAACAGGAGTTAATACTGATTATGCGAAGGAGATGGCAAACCCACCCAATACTGATACAGATTTAACACGTCATAAATTAAATAATACACGATTGACTACAATTATAAATGCCATGTTGCAAATCAATAAGGCAAATGATTATATACAAGAGTCTGACTTAAACGATTACAAAACTATATCGAAAACCTTATACACTGATATGCGATCCACCATACCATTTTATTTAGCGTGGGATACTCCAAAGACAGAAACTAAAGCACATATGAAACATAATGCTTTGACATTTATAAATGGTAATAAAGGAACGATGAATACCACTTTATCTGGCATAATTGACACAAATCCAGTAAGAATTTTGTTGGAACAATCCCCCGAAAGTTATAATAACGGCGATAAAACGAAGAATATTACGTATTTAGGTGAAACATTAGATACAAATTTAAAGACAACTTTAAAGACCCCATAAAAATCATAACAAAATCATAACAATTTGAAAATTATTATGATAAAAATTTAGGTATATGTTAAAATAAAAAATAATATTATATAATGGCAACAACTAAATTTTATGAAGAAGGTCTCGAAAAACCTATAGAAATAGACATAACAGGAACATTATTAGACAGTCATATTCGTGTACATAAAGTACACTGGTCATTAGTATACAAGGTAGTAATTGGTACAAATGTCAATGCTATTGCTAATGATGTATTCTCAAACTTCACCCTTTTGACCGACGTAACTATACCTGATAGCGTCATGAGTATTGGTAGTAGTACATTTTCTAACTGCAGAACATTGACCACCGTGACTATAGGTAATGGCGTCACGACTATTGGTCATCATGCATTTTCTGACTGCGGTAAATTGACCACCGTGACTATCCCTGATAGCGTAGAGACTATTGGTTATAGCGCATTTCAAAAATGCCCATCATTATGTAAAATTATTTTATATAGACCATATGCTACAACCGATATAGAGAAGGCGGTTGCATCTAGAAACTTTTTCGGAGCACCATCTAATATTGAAATTATAGAACTAGAAAAATATACAACATTTGAAACGGAAACAGATATTTATACATCTGAGACTAATAATGGTGAAATAGTTATACCACAACATGTTACACAAAAGAATCTAATCAAATTAACTGTTGCTAGTGACGTCGCAAGCATAGGCAAGTCTCAATTTGAAGATTTTGTTAAATTAACTAACATAAATTTGCGATATGCGACGAAGTTAACAAATATAGGTATGAAAGCATTCAAAAATTGTCCGGGAGTACTAAAGAAAGCAAAACGGGTAGGCGCAACCATAAATAATTTAGATGAGATAATAGTTATACCAAGTTTAGTAAACCATATTGGCAAAGAAGCATTTCAGCACGTCTTAATTCCTGACTGGGAGGGAGACATATATATTAGAGGTATAGATAAATATAAAAAACATCTAGAAGATAAAACACAACTAACATGGTTGGGGAGAGACAATAACTATTTTATTGGACCAAATACTAATATTTTGTTCCGTACTGATGAGTCTGTGCCATTAATGGTACTAGACCGAAACGACAATACAATAGTTGTACCGTCTAGTAATCCTTTCAAATTTTACCCAAAATTAAATACTATGACTGGTACTCTTTCTACTAGTGATAAAGGACAACAGGAATTGACTCGTGTCGGAGGAAAGATTGAGAATAACACTATTATCGGAGACGCTCCTTGGCATAGTGCTTTTTCTAATTATGACTCTGAAAATATTTTGCCATTCTTCATGGCGCGGGGTATTGATGATATATACACAATCCCTCTTATCTTTACAGATAATTACGATAACACACAAATTGAATTTACTTTGACTATAAATGTACGTGGCTCTGATGATGATTGCTTTCCAGGAAATTCCAAATTAATTTTGAAAGACGGAACAAAGAAAGTATTCCATGACATAGAAGTAGGTGACGAAATACAAGTTTGTTCCAAAGATATGGAATTGTCTTATTCAAAAGTAGTATTTTTGCCCCATTTACAAAATAACCAATTAACCTCGTTTATAAAATTTATGACAGAATCAAATGAAACAATTCGAGCAACATCCAAACATTTATTACCGGTGTTAAATAAAAACAATGAATTACAAAACATCATGGCAGAAGAAATAACAAAAGAAGACAAATTATATGTATTAAATAATGGAAAGGGAGTACCAGAAGAAATTAAATCGATAGAAAGAATAGTAGAAGAGGGCGCATATACAGCATACACAAAAGAAGGAGAATATATAGTAGTAGATAATATGGTGGGTGCTCCTTATGCGATGAATTATAATTTATTCAATTTATTGAATAAAATTATGAATGGTTTAGATAATGTAGGTTTAATGGTGTTAATATCACCGGTCGTTCGTGTATTAGAGGGAATATTGTATGGAGCATTTAAAGGACTAGGACTAATGCGTTATATAGAAGACAGACGTTAGAAAATCATAACAATTTGAAAATTAGTATGATAAAAATTTAGGGAAATCATAAAATAGTAGGGAATCATATATAAGAAATGCCTATTAATCCTTCTGTATTCGACATCACCTCCATCTCACAAAATACAGGGATATTAATCTTATCCAATAAAAACACTGGTGCTGATTCAATTAAAGAAACATCTGATGATTTCAGTGGTGTAACAAATGCCGGCAATGCGTTCAGCACAGATACCGATTTACGGATTGATGCTGCTAATACTGTTAGTTTGATTGCTACTGAAAGTGTAGATCCTGGCCTCTTAGTTAGTGCGAGTGGTATGTTCGAAAACAATCTAACCACAGGAGTTGACAAAGATTTCAATGGTACAAACGTGTTAGCACCCAATATGAATATATCAGATCTAACTACGGGTCTAGATACTGATTCTATTAATGCGAAAAATATTGGAGAAGCATTAATAGAATCAGTAGGCACGGCACGCGTAGAATTGACATCTACTACGGTAGTGTCTAATTCACATACAACAACAAACTCAGATGGTGACTATCAATCTTATCTTAAAGGTGATTCGGCTGTTACAACAAGCACGTCTATTGCGGTAGAAATAACGACAGGGGTGATTGTTGAGGCTGAAGAAGATGATACATTACAATCAAGTTATACATTGTTAGTAGATACACAAGACGCTGATGATGTTACTTCCTATGATAACGCAAAAACAGACTTGGTCGATCAGTTTTCAGAAGGATCGATTGATCTAACAGAAGCAATTAAATATATAAATACTTATTCGGGCAATACTGTCGCCAAAGATTTTGTAGATTGGTTGGAAAAGAATCCAAGTGAATTGAATACTTTAGCAAACGCTACTAATACAGAGAGTGGGGTAAGCCAAGAGACAGATGTGGTTATTGATAAATTTTTAGCAAAAGTAAATAATAAAATACTACAAAATACAATCAACACACTCAAACTTATACATGAAAATCCAACTACAACCACAGCATTAGGTAATACTACAGACGTAAAACAAGATGAGAATGGACAAATAACGGGTAAAAGCACAACATCTGCTTTTAAAATCGGAACAGATGGAGAAATGTGTGTAACTGGAGATTATACCATAACTAAAGATTACACATTACCTACAGGTCAAATATTCAAGATTAAAGAAGGTGCCACAGTTACTATAGAATCTAAATGGACGCTTCCGAATGACGGTAATTGTAACATTCAGATTGAAGATGGAGGAAAGTTAGTTATTGGTACTGGGGGTAAATTAACCATTGGAACGAAAAACACAAATATCAACGGCGGCACAATCGAAAACCTTGGCGAAATAGATAACAAGGGAAATTTAACTAATGGTATTAATGCCGGACCTTTTTATGTTAAAGGTAATATCATTAATAGCGGTACATTTACGAATCAAGTTAGTGGTCAAGTTAATTTAAATAATGGAGTATTTAATAATAGTGGTGAATTGACTAACTTAAGTAAAACATTTACATTATCTGAGAATAGTACTCTTATAAATACTGGATCAGTGGAAAATGGTGTTAAATGGGATATTTTTGACGGGTCGAAGGAACCTGTAAAAAGTAAAATGACAATTAATGGAGGAATAAGACAAAAAGGAACATTCAATAATAATTATGCATCAATAGACGCAACTAGTAGTGCTACAATAATTGGTACAATAACGGGAAATAATGGAAGAGATGGTAAAGATGGTGAAATATGGGAAGATGTGGCGGACATCAAGAATGTTGTTTGCGGTAGCCGCGAGTACGGTTTTGGTGAAAAAGGTGGAGATGGTGGTTTTGGTGGAAAAGGTGGAAAAGGTGGAAAGGGTGGGCGGATCACGCCATTTGTAAAGAAAATGATGTATGGTCCAGGTGGAGATGGTGGAAAAGGTGGTTTTGGTGGAGATGGTGGAGATGGTGGTACTAACGGTGATATTTATAGAGATCAGTGTTCGCAAACAGCAATTGGAGGCGAAGGTGGTTTTGGTGGAAATGGTGGGAATGGTGGGAATGGTCGAATTACCACATCTTCGAATAGTGGTGATTCGTATAATGATTTTTTACTGCCCGAGGAGGTTGGAGGTGGTGGAAGAAATGGTGGAAAGGGTGGAGATGGAGCAATTGATAAAAGCAATATTGGAAAAGTATTTACTGTTGTCGATTCCGGTACTGGTGAAAAGGGCGGAAAAGATGGAAATAATTATGGCAATGGTGGTGCTGGTGGTGCTGGTGGTACTCATGTTGGTGGTGCTGGTGGTACTACCCATGTTGGCGTTGCTGGTGGAGATGGAAGTGGTGCAGTTATATTTTATAAGATAAATAAAAGTTCATGGGAAAAAATAACTGAATCAAAAACAATTGAATACCAATATCCTATTACATTTTTAGCAATTTCTGGTGGTGGAAAAGGTGGAAAGGGTGGGGATAAAGGTCTACGACATGATGGTGGTGGTGGTGGAATCGGTGGAAATGGTGCATGGATTGAAGCAACAGTCAATGGAACCGAAAATATTGAATTTAATATAGACAATAATGATATTACCATCAATACTGGTGACCATGATTTAATACTTATTTCAGGGGGTGATGGTGGAAATGGTGGAAATGGTGGTAAAAAATCACAGCAACTAAAATAATAAATAAATCACAAACATGATTTTTTCGGTAAATTTATTTATCATAAATAAATTTATACAAACATGCCAAAAGATTTAACAAATATGTTAAAAGGAGCATATAATTTCGTCGCGGATATTACTCCATGGGTGATTAGTGAGGAAGATACTTTAACAAATATGTTAGAAGGAACTGCTTTAGTAGAAAAACAATTATTCGGATTTACAAGTGCAACTCCTGAAACTACTTCTTTCAATAAACCCATTTGTTTTAATAAAGGAACCAAAATACTTTGTTATAAAAACAGTGAAGAACAATATATTCCGGTTGAACAATTAAAACCCGGTGATTTGGTAAAAACATATTTACATGGATACAAACCCTTAAAAATAATGAAAAGCAATACTTTTACATTGGGGAAAGGGGATGATCAAGGCATGTACAAAATGAAAAAATCCGGATCTATGACTGCTGATTTGGAAATGACGGGTCGTCACAGTATTTTGGTCGATGAAACCGATCCCGCATATACCCATCAAGTAAAAAAATTCGAAAATGCCAATGCCAAATACAAACGTCCCTGGGGATGGCATATCGACGGAAAATTCCGTTTAACCGCAAATTCATGTGAACAGTTCAAAAAAATGCCAGTAAACAAATACACAGTATACACATTTGCTTTAGACAACGAACAAATGCAATATGGAGTATGGGCCAATGGTTCCCTAGTCGAAACCACATCACACCGCTATATCAGTATGATGAAATAAACCCAACGTTATTATATATAGAATTCATCTATATATAGTATATAAATGAATCAAAACAATATTCAAATCATAGGACAAGGAACATATGGTTGTGTATATCGCCCAAATATTGATTGTCAAACGAAAAAAATCGATTCCAAACAATTTTTGTCCAAGATACAACGAAAAGACAAAACCAGCAAAAATGAAATAGTAATAGGAAAAAAAATCATTAGTTTACCAAAAAACATATATAGTAATCGTTTCGCGCCTATTTTAGAAAGTTGTCCCATTGAAATCGGAAAAATGGAAGAACAACAATTTTCCACATGTAAAATGATTGTCCAAGGAAAAGAAAAAATCAAAAAAACCGGATTATTATCAAACAAAATACAATATGTTGGCGAACAAACATTAGGGGATTATTTAGAAAGTGAATTAACAACTAAAGACAATACCACACAATATATTAAAAAGGTTGCTGAATCACATCTCTATTTATTGAAAAGTTTAGAAATATTGAACCAAACCAACGTGCTCCATTTGGATTTGAAACACAACAATGTTATGTTCGATGAAAAGAAAGGTTTCCCGATAATAATTGATTTCGGTTTATCTTATAATTCCGAAAATTTGGACATGTCCAAATATAAAGTCCAAGAACACAAATTTGGAATTATGACCGATTTTTACATACCTTGGACTATCGAAACAGTAATGTTGTCCCATGTTGCGAAACATTTGTCGTCAAAATCTACCCAAACCGTAGATGAAGCAAAATTAGATGAGAAAATCACCAACATAAAAATGTTGGAATCTATTGTGAAGAATTACGTTAAAAAGCATGGATTGTTACAAAGTAGAAAGATTTTTACCGAAGAAGAATCACAACAATACGAAAAAAACATGTTACAATGGGTGTCTAGTTTCAAAGATAAAACGTGGAGAACATTATGGACATCACTGTGTTCATCTAATAAAACATGGGATACTTATAGTTTGTCGATTTTGTATTTGATCGAATTACAATTAGCAGGTTTAATACAATTGTCCAAGAAAGAAGATAATACATTTTTAACAAAATACATGGAATTATTAAAACAAAGCATATTATCTAAACCTGAAGATCGAGTATTACCTTCCGACATACGAAAAAAGTTATACATTATATTTACTCAGGTAAATAAAATGGATTATAACCAAGTCGTGAAACAAATTTCAAGATCAGTCCAAGAAAACAAAGCGAAAATAGTGAAAAATCGGGCAAAAGAGAATTTACAAACGCTCCAAGAAGAAAAACAAATCCATGATAAATTTAATGCTCGCTAGAAAAACGCACCGTTTTCTTATAACTTGTAATCGTAGGAATAGGTTCATTCATGTTATAATATGGACCGCATGATTTGTCGACTGTTTCACATGAATCACAAAGATGTAATGGATTTTGAACTCCATTTTGTTGTTCTTTTTGGGAAAAACAACAAAAGAAAGAATACAAACACTTCATTATATTAAGACGAGAAAATAGTATATCGCGTATTATTTAACAGGTTACTTAACGAATCATATGTTTTTTTATTACCATAAACGTGACAATATCCATTATTTTGTATAATATAAGGAACAAATGGATGCTTATTTCCTAATAATGCCAACGTATTTTCTAACGACGAATTGATCCATAATTCATTGTTCAAACTGTCATAACATGTTTGAATCATAGACATAAACGAATGGCATGTTTCCACATTGATCCAAATAGGTACGTGACACGAAAATAAAATGCGTTGAATATTCGATTGTTTTGCCAAAAAACATGCGCGCGCCATAGCTTTGTGTAACTGCGGATCATGAAATGACCGACATTGTACGTGAATCACAGAAAGAGCATTCTCTTCCAAACTATGTCCTTGAGACCAATTTTCAAATAAATGCTGCCATTTGGCATTTAATAGTTCAATTTCGATAGATAATTTGGAAGAAACGGGATCACTACTATGTAATCTCTTATATTCAATAACGCGTAGCGCTTTTTCAACATATTTATCAATATGTTCAGGAAAATACAAGGATGGCATTCGTATTTTGTGGTTTATATGTGGAGTATCAGATAAAGTCAATATATGGTGATTATTTTGAAACGCACATAAACGATTCTGAAAGTCGCCATTTTTTTCCTTATAATCGTAATTTTGGTTCGTAAATACATTCCAATATTTTGAAAATGCTCCACATGGAATTTGAGAAGGGTCAATCGATCCCGCCTTTTTTGCGCATAGTTTATGTTCTACAATATCAATTGTGGAAGTCAATTTTGAAACCATTTTTCGATAGTTAGTTTTGCATTTTAAAATCGATTTATAATAAGATTTATTGTCTTGATTGTTGTTTAAAATACAAGTATATTTCTTGGACCAATGTAAAACTAACAATTCAAACAACCATTTATTGGGTTTGGATGTTTCTCGTGGCACCCATTTCGCAACATTTGTATGACAGGTTTCATTTTCTTGATATTGTACCCATTCATTATGTAATGTTTCATTCATAAATTCAATACAAAAATCAATAAGAGGATGTTCAAATCCTAATTTATGGTAATCATGCAGATAATTACACAATCCGCAAATATCCCGCCATGAACCATGTTGAAATGTGCTGTTTTTAACAATAATCATATTTTGAATACATTCTTTGGTCATTTCCGGTTCATAATCATAACTAATTGACAAAAAAGAATAAGTGAGTTGTCTATAACCATGTTCATTATGTATATCGCGAATATAAGCAATAAAAGAAAACAATTGAAATACATTATGTTGATAAATCGCATATAAAATAGACCCATTTTTGGGAATATTTGTATGGAGACATTCCATTAAGTGTGTAAATTGATGCGACAGATCTTTTACATGAACAATATCATTACAATCAAGCGTACAAATATTTTCCCATAATTCTACTAACAATTCTTGATATTGTAACATAGGATCAATTTCTTGGACAACTGGGAAATTCATTTTAATGAATATAGTTTCAAATGATTAAATGGTTTTCTATAAATGTTTTCGTGTTTTGCGCATTTCGGGTAATTCGGCAATGCGAACCCGTTTTTTTGTATATTTACCATGTATTTTACGTAAAATAGAAGGGGTGGTAGGTTCAACGAGAACAAGTTCTTTAAACAAAATATGAATAGAATTGATAGAATGAAAAATAAAAAGAGACAATGGAATGTCAATATCACACGGTAAGTTGTATACTTGAACACACTCTTTTTTATGAAAATCAAAATCAGAGTTTTCAATATGGTCGATAATGGTAGTCGGATCACTGCGTATATGAAATTTCATTATACCGTCACATTTGTATTTTTTGCTATTTAAATTACGATATTGTTGAAGTAATGAAATCAAGTCATTTTGTAATAAAGTACTACTATTATAATCGTTATTTATTGTTAAAGGAACCCTTTTCTTTATTTTATGAATAATTTCGTCTTGGACATTAGAATAATAAAGAAATACATTAATTTCATTCATTACTTCTTTATCATATGTAATACCGCCATGGAGTGTTCGTAAATATTCATTTGTCCAAGAAAGATCCAGTTCGTCCACATTTTCTTCGATCATTTGAATTATAATTTGAAAAAGTTTCGTTTAGATAAACGATTATGAAAGGATTTAAATAATAGTATATGTTAAATGACAATAAAGAAAGAAATGGATAAGGTAAATAAAAAAATAGATAAATTATCAGATGAGTTAAATGAAATGACTGAATTTATAAAGAAAATGCAATCGAACGAATATATTTATTTGTTTTGGGATATTGAAAATGCGCAAATCCCGAATGGAAAAAGTGGTTATGAATTAGTTAGTATTATACAAGACTATGTAGAAACCATTTATGCTGACAAAAAAATAGTAATTAAATGTTATTTCGAAGAACAAAATTTAAATGATAAAAATAAAATGGCATTAAATGATGCCGGATGTCATTTACATTTAGTTCCAAACCCTTATAATAAAAAGGAACGTTCAGATATGATAATAATACGGGATTTGTTGGACGTTGATTATAAATCAATCGTCGGATTAATTACATCCGATGGTGATTTTAAACCTTATTTGAATCAATTACAATCCAAAGTAAAGGATTTATTTGTAATTACAAATAATGAAAAATATGATGATTTTATGCCCAATGTTATTAAATGGGCTGATATTTGTTCAGAATTGGACTAACCTACTTAAAGAGATCGATGGTTAATATAAAGTATCACAACCGCACAGAATCCTTTGTTTCTTACTAACGCGAGTCTTGTATGTTAACTATATGACTTAATGAAAAAACGTTTTATGTGATACAGTACAGTGATAAAATTGAAACAATGTTTTTGAACACACTGTTTCAATAAAAAATGACGTTTAAAGATATAACTATGTGTATACCTCGTGTAGAAAATTTCACAAACAAAGATTTTGTATATAAAACATTGTGTAAAATAAACGCAGGGAAAATAAAAAAGATCGTGGAAAAACCATTAAAAAATGAAAAAAACTACAAGCGAATTTTGATTCAAATGACAATTAATCAAAATAATCAAAACGGTGCGTATATATTGGACAGATTTTCAAAAGGTGAAAATATAAAGGTCGTTTATGAAAACCAGGAGTATTGGAGAGTGGTTTCATCGTACTAGTCCTTGAATATATTTATCAACCACGGGATTGGAATTATCATAACACATAGAAGGTTTTGTTCTTCCCCAAAAGGTATATAATCGCGCATTTTTTATTTCAATAGTAAATAATTCGTCAATATAACTATATGCGTTTCTAAAGTGTAATAAATTATGTTTAATTTTGTCTTTTGATTCAATTAAATATTGTAATCTCTTATGAATACGATTGGATTGCTCTGTCGTTTCGAGTGAATTATGACTATATAAAATATAGCGAATTTCGTTTTTCACATCTTTAAATCTCTCAATCAAAGTTTTCCGGTTTGATTCAATGCGTTTAATAAAGGAAAATACGTTTATATTACAAATAATAGGAAATGACCCTCTAATTTCATCAGGTAAAAACATTGAATTCCATTCTTTCATTTCATTGATTTTGGATTCTACTTCTTGTAGTTGTTGATAAACGAGTTTTGATTTTTCACCTTCGTCTTCAATAAACATTAATTTACTCGCAACAAATTCTAATGATGTTTCTAATTTATCAAATTGCTGAGCACTATTAAAGAATGTTTGCGTAGATGTTTCCAATTTCAAATAATTAATAAGAGTAATTAATCCGGTAGTAATTCCATTAAGTATTGCGATTAATATGACCGTCCAATTATGTTCGCATGAAGAAGTAAATGGTGTTAAAAATGTTAGAAAAGTAGATAATAATATTGTCGGAATCATCAACATGTGTAATTTGCGTTTACATAATAAATGGGACTGTATATACAAGTTTTTTTGCCCTTTCATAAACGTAATTAATATATCTAGTTCGTTGGAATATTTATCATCACTATCGTAATATTTATCAAGTGATTTTACCACTTGAATATAAGACAATTCTTTGAAACATGGGTTTTCATTGTCTTCGTCATCGCTATTATGATAAGATATAGTTAATGGACTATCACTTTCATGAACTAAATCCATTTTTTCTCCACTTGTAACAACATCTTTAAACGCGTTACGAAGTTCATTTAGTTTATCATCCATTTGTTGTGAATAATTATCATCATCAATTTCTTCATGTTCAATTATTGGAGTGTTTTCTGAAGATGAGGAATCAATTATTGGTGGATTCTCTATATCATTATTTTCATCCATATTGTAAAATAATATACTTTATATTTATATAATGAAACGAAAATTATATATTCTAGCAAGTTGCCGTGTTCATCGCCCTTTTAATTGCGATAAAAACCATGAAACTGGGTTATTTTCTGAATACGATACTCAAGGAACAATTTGGTCTGGACCTAATTTTTTTGGTTCTGTATATTGCTCAAACTATATAAAACAGATATTAAAATCATTAATAACACGTAGTAATAAAGACAGTATAGTTTCTATATTTCCAAATGAAGAAAAATTTGGAAATATCTGTGATTCATTATATGAAAGTGATTTAATTATTATAGAAATCTCTACAATGAAATCTATAATAACTACACAAGATGAAAACAATATATATTTATCAAATGAGCATTTACATAAAATAAATGGTTCATATAATAAATATGAAATAAACAAAGAAGAATTAAAACAAAATATTTTAGATATACAAAATATGTTAAAAAAAATAAACAAAAAAGTACTTTTTGTAAGTCATTTCATTGGATCATATCATATAAAACCTAGACAGATTATTATTAATACACTTAAAAAACATTGTGAATATTTTTTTAATCCTACTCATTATGTTAAAGATAAAAAATATCTTCAAAACAACACGCATTATACAAAAGAGGGTGAATCACATATTATGAACGAATTACATAAAAAAATAACACAGATAATTTAATATACGTAATTTTTCTCATGAAGAGATTTACCCCCATTCGCACCCCCTTCAAACGCACCTTGCGACGCAAGACTATTATTTTTTGCTAATTGTAGCAATGTGTTTTGTGCTTTATCAATATTATCACTCTTACCTTCCCATGCGGTAATAACACTGGACTGTAGTGCGCGTCCATACGAAAAAGTAAGACGCCATGGTTTTATCCCATCGAATTTATTAATTTCATTTAATGCAACACTTGCTTCTGTTTCGGACATACCACCAGACAAAAATACAACACCGGGCATGGAAACGGGAACGGTTTGTTGAAACGCATGAACTGTATAAGACCCCACTTTTGTCCAATCAATTTCATCGGTACATGAAACACCTTGACGAACCATATTAGGTTTTAACAGTGTACAATCAATATCCACATTATGATTAACCAGTTCGCTATATACCTTGCTCAAAACACGAACAGACACATCATGAGATGTTTGGAGATCATGCGTTCCGTCCATTAAAATTTCCGGTTCTACAATAGGAACTAATCCATTTTGAATACAAATAGATGCATAACGCGCCAAAGTAACCGCGTTTTCATGTATGGAAATCTCGGAAGGGAGATGTTTATCAACATCAATCTTTAATACAGCGCGCCATTTGGCAAAACGTGCTCCGGCATCATAATATTGTTTACACCGAACGTCCAAATCATCCATTCCTTGTGTAACCGTTTCATCATGATTATATAATGATTTTACACCCTTGTCTACTTTAATACCAACAACAATATCATTGTCTAACAATGGTTGAATCAGTTTTACTCCCTCTTTTTCATCCAAAAGAGTTTCTTCATACGTAATAACTCCGCTAATATATTCATTTAACCCCCTTGTTTGGAATAGTAAATCGCGATAAGAAAATCGATTTTCATGATTATTTTCAACACTAATTGCGTCAAATCGTTTTCCAATTGTTCCAGTACTTTCGTCGGCTGCTAAAATACCCTTACCTGGAGTACAAATCTTGTGTACAGTGTCTAGTAATTCTGTTCGAAACATTATATGCAGTACAGATAATTTGTATTTAAATTGATTTATCAATTATTATAAAATTGAATATTGTCGTCACTATGTATTATATTCATAAAAATTATCAATATGTATAAAAAATCATCCAAATGCATACGAAGAAAGGAACTTCGCAGCAATGAACAAATGCGAAGTTATTGTAATGAATTGAAACCGCGTATTGTAACTACACGTTTTAATCAAGAAACGTGGATTGAAAACGAATCTTACCGTGAAAAACATCACCCGTTGTTAGGTTGTGCGTATGGTGTTCCAATTAAGACAGCAAATTCATTTACTGGTGACGATGTTTTATTAGTATTAGAAATGAATAATAGTGAAAATAAAATAATGGGTATAGGAATGATAAGAAACCAACCCGTTTTACGAAGCAAACAATATAATGTGTATGAAAATCCGGAATATAATCGATATATATATTTGGGGAAAACCCGTATTGATCGAAATGATATGAATGAAGAAGAAGAGCAAATAATGAAGGTATTTGATATATTATGTTTTACGGGAAAAAGGCATCAAAAGCGACTGTCGGGTATAAAAGCGTTTCCTGTGGATATGCTATTTAAAATGTCAACCCGATCAAAAGAATTAGGGAAACCGGATTTAGTAGATTTTATGACACATATGTTTAAAATGCGTATGAAATAATAAATCAAATGGTATAATTCAAATAAAATAATATAAATGGAATTTATACATTCTTTTTAATGGAAGAAACCAATAATTTATACGATGTAACACAATATAGCGATGATGAATTATATGCTATGTTGGATTTGAATAATCCATCAGATAGAGAACTGGAAGCCAAGGTATTATTGTCAATTGAGAAATATAGTTCTGTTGAAAATAAAGAAGCAATACAAATTAAGAGTTTTTTTGAAGACGTATATAGTCATTTTTTTGAAAGCGATGATATAATTGAAGGAATGATAGATAAAGATGAAAATGGAGATACGGCAGAACACAGTAAACCACAAACTAAAGAACTAACCGATTATAAAAAAGTTTTTGGGAAAAATGAACTATCTGATCAGGGAGAAAAAGATACAAATTTACTACAAACTACAACATTAAACTATGGTGCAAGTCAATTGAATCCTTTGTTAAAAGAAACACAAAAACGCGTATTACAATTGGACAGTCAGTTTAGAAATTATACTAATTATCCTTCTGCAACCGATTATATTATTAATTTGTCAGAAACACTGCACAATGTTGTCTCATTACGATTACATTCTGTAAGCATTCCATACACATGGTATAATATTAGCAATGTATACAACGCAAATTATTTTCAATTGATAGGAAATGCTGATGGTATTCGCGGAGTATATGATCTAACGATAGGTATTGCTCCAGGTGCGTACGATGTAAACGGTTTAATACTCGCAATTAATGAATCCATTGAAAATGTTAAAACTGAAAATCCTGACATTAATTTCGGAACAACGGGTGTAGAATATGACTTGGAAACATCAAAAACGACATTAACACTCGATTTACAACAAGTATACAATGAACCAAATTTTTATTTATATTTCAATCAATCAACAAACACGTTTGGAAATGATGCTAATAAATCTATACCCGGATTTTTGGGTTATGGTGATCTAGTAATTCCAAAATATACCAGTTCGAATATACCTAATAGCGATTTATCTGGAAATATTGTTGATGTCTCCAGTGTCCCCAATGCGTATCCATTGGAAAGTATTTATTCCAATTATCAATATTCTTATAATGCGACGGGTAAAATTTCAGACGAATCCTCTGTTACATATAATCAATTTGATCCATATACACCCTTTTATTTGGTTATTAATGATCCTTCCAATAATGTTATTGGCAATAATTATTTTACGATTTGTACTTACGATGGTCCAAATATATATTCTACTGCCCCAGATACATCATCCAATGTACTTGAAAAATTTACAGTAGAATTTGGCGATGTATCCGGATTATATACTCGTCCTACGTTATTAGAAGCAATCAATCGTTCTTTACTAAATAGTGATTTTTTAAGTTCAAATGCTTCTTTGAATCAATATGATATATCCTTTTCAAACGCAGATGATACAATTACCACGTTACAGCGATTTCAATTACGAACACTTTTGAGTCGCTTTACAACAATAAAAAAGAAAAATAAAAAACAAGTGATTTTATTTCCAGATGAAAATGAAGTATTGAATAATTTGCCACAAGATGTAAGAGTACAGAAATGGCAGGGTCCATTATGGACGGGAATTAATTCATGTTTTATGTTTGATGAAAATACTATTTTTACACAATCCAATTCAGTACGTTCTGAAAATGAACCAATAAATACATTATATTCGATTGACGGTTCTGGTGGTTTGAATAAACCATCATTATTACTACAGTGTATAAAACCCGGATATGATAATAGTTATAACAATCGATATACGACTATCGACAATGACGATTTAGCTGGTTACGGGTTAGGTTTTGGGGAACTGTCACCAGAGGAAGCCGAGGGTTTGGTTGGATATACATTAAATAACTTGATCGGTGTTTATGGATATGATAATACCTTTACAAATTCGGAAATAAATATGAAACTAAAGAATATTAAAAATGGTTATGGTAATGATATTTCAAATGGTTATGTAAATGCCGAAGCATTTTATGATATTGGATCTAATCAATGTAGAATGATATTTGATATATTTACCTATTTTAATGAAACCGACTATATATTCGATTTATCTGGAAGTTTTTTTGATATATCAGGAAGTCCGACTCCATTGGGACTTGATGACGTAAGTTATGGTTGGATTCCTGGATATAATGTATCTTCAACTGCCACTCTGGATACTGCGACCGACATATCATTTGGTACAGGAACCATAATTGACATACCAGTTGGTACATTCGATGGTGTATCTACACCAAAAAACGCATTATATAGAACTGGAAATATAGATTTCCCGTTTCTAATCGATCAATCAAATAATAAAATTGTTGTAAAAACAAAAGATGTGAGTAATGGATATACAGATATAGGAATATCAACATTGCCCGATTATACAATAGAATTCAAAACAGGTAATTATCGAACGCCACAATTATTACAAGATATGATGAATACCACATTTTCGTCGATACGAGGAATAACTGATAAAGATGGAGTGGCATTAAACGGATTGAATATGTCAAACAGTAAAATATATATATATGACGGATCATGGGTATTTATTCCCACAGTAGACAATAAATTTACACAAGAAGATTATAAAGTTGTATTATCCGATGAAAATACAGACGCATCTTATATAAATGATTGGGTAGATTCAAATAATACCATTCGATATAGTCTCGACGCAAGTGGAGATTTACAAACATCGAGTAATCCAGGTATTACATCAAACAGTATGTGGAACGCATATTTGGGATTTACGGACAGTAGTTACAGTTTAGTATCAGGATCAACCGGAAGTGGAATAACGGGATCTCGTGATGTTATGTATGATATAAGTAAAACATTGTTTGTATATGAGTCAAATATAGAAGATGTGTCAGGTTCAGAAGTAACTGTACTACATGAAAAAAATAATGAAATGTCTTTCATACCACAATCCAATGTTAAAGGTCTTAGTGACGCAAATGGTGTACAAAAACTTAATATTGAAATATCTCCTGGTATATATCCACTTTACTATTTGTATAACGAAATAAATACGAAATTGAATGCTGATTCTAAAACAGAAACTTCTATAATATATTCTTATTTTGATAATGCTGGAAACGAAACTACTGTTATGCAAATGAATATTAATAAAGTATATACAGCAGAAGATTATATTTTAAAATTTTACGATGACGAGGCAGCAACTTTAAATATTAAATCAGTGAATACGAATTCGTTTGAAGCCACCACATGGGATGTAACTTTGGGTTGGATATTAGGATTTCGATATATTCCCACTGTATATTTAAGCCCCATTGACGGAAGTAACAATTTGTTGGTTACAAATTATGATTACACCTACGATGATAGTAGTGAAATTATTACATTAATGGGAAATTCGACATTGGATTTATATCTGTTTAAAAATCTGTATTTAATATTGAACGACTACACTCAAAATCATTTGAATGATGGACTTATTACAGGTGTTCGTGACAATCCAAACGCAACTAGACCCCAATATTCCAGTAGTGCAACGCGAATTTGTGATCCATTAACCGGTCGAAATCAATCGTCTATTTTTAATTCCGTACAACCAGGAATGGGTTTAACCGAAAATCAATTGTACGCGGCAAATATCATAGCAGCAGATAATATTGTTAAGCAATCAACACGAATATATTCTGACCCACCCTTTGTAAAAGATATGTTTGCTTTAATACCAATTAAGGTTTCGGGATTGAAGCAAGGTGAAGTATTTACGGAATATGGCGGTACACTCCAAGACAACGATCGAAAATACTTCGGTCCAGTAAACATTAGTAAAGTAAATATCAAATTATTAAATGATCACGGGGATGTAATTAATTTGAATGGTAGTAATTGGTCCTTTTCACTTGTATTCGAGTATCTATATAATATGAAAGGCATTTAAACCGAGGAAGATGAATATTTGGTGTAAAATATTTGTGTTTGTTTCACTTATTTAATTTATAGAATTAAATAAATGGACCTTCAAAAAGAGATCAAAAACGATGTTCTTCCAAATATACACATTTTGGTAGAATTATTAAAAAATGACGGAAATGGTTCGATTCCGTTGGTAAATTTCTTGGACAACACACAATATTTTATAGAGAAATTCCAAACTCTCGAATTAAAAGTCCAAGAACTTGAACAAATTTTACAACAAAAAAACACTGAAAATTGTGACATTTCGCATATGCGAAAAATAAACACTTACTTTTCCTTAAAAAACACAGAAAACAGTGAAAATAAAGATGTCTTGGACAATAATACAATCGAAGAATCGATCAATGAGGAAAATGTCCAAGAACCCCAAATAAATATCGAGAATATTGATGAATTATTGATGACTAATTTAGAACATATGGAAAACCTGGTTCAAATTGCCAAAAATTTACATGGGAAATAATGTTTTGTGTATTTTATTATGTGACATGTATATATAATGTCCATTGTTGCTCTAAAGAAAAAAACTGCTGCCAAATATAATAATATGAGTGTGAATGTACAACAATTTTCGATAAACGGAGGGTTTCGTAATCAAGGTTGGGTCGGACAAACTTCTATATCACGATCTTTAATCAAAACTCCTCATCGAGGAGCTACACCTCGTGGTCATGGTGGTTGTTGTGGAACGTACAATATGTCAATCGTAAAACCTTTGGAACCATGTACTAACAATAATGAAGTTGTGAAATCATCTGTTGTAAGCACCGACGGAATGTTGGACATGAAATATAGATGGATTCGTCGTCCCGCACCTTACACTAGTGTAAAACCTGATGTAAATCACAATTTAAATCAGCAAGGGGAATATATTAACCGCATAAAGAAGAAAACATTAAACGCCACAACCAGACAATGCCCTTCTATTCCTAAGCAATCGTGTAATTTGAGTTGCGATTTGTTTAAAACACGAACATCAATGAAGGCTGGCATAGATAATTTTACAAAAAATGTTGGTCCAATTGATCAATCTGATTATGTGAAGAATACAAATGATCAATGTATAATGATTGATGAACAATTTCAAAAAGAATTGAACACAAAACCTTCTTCTACACCATTTGGATGTTAAATATTTATTTATCAAGAATAAATATTTGATTAAGGAGCAGCATCAGTAGCAGGAGCAGCATCAGTAGTAGCAGGATCAGCAGCAGCAGTAGTAGCAGGATCAGGAGTAGCAGGATCAGGAGTAGCAGGATCAGCAGGATCAGCAGGATCAGGAGTAGCACCTTCAGGAGTAGTATTAGCAGCAGCATCAGGAGTAGCATCAGGAGTAGCACCTTCAGTAACATCATCTCTTTTATTTTCCCATTTGTTCTTAGCAGTATCATATATATATATTTCGCTTACCTCGTGCCACAAATACACCTTTTTACGAAGAATTTCGCCAGGATTTTCTTTTAATTCTTTCAAAAATTGTACATATCCAGCATCACTTTCCGGGGCACCTTCAACCGCAGGAGTTTCAGCAGCAGCAGCAGGAGTTTCAATAGCAGTAGCACCTTCGGTATTAGCATCAGTAGCAGTAGCACCTTCGGTATTAGCATCAGTAGCAGCAGCACCTTCGGTATTATCATCAGTAGCAGCAGCACCTTCAACAGCAGGAGTATTATCATCAGTAGCAGGAGTTTCAGTAGCAGCAGGAGTTTCAGTAGCAGCAGGAGTTTCAGTAGCAGCAGGAGTTTCAGTAGCAGTACCTTCAGCACCGCCCTTCATTTTCTTATTTTTCCTTTTTTTAAAACTTTGTTTTTTAACATTTTTTCTTCTCTTATATGTCATTTTTCCCATGATTCTTAATTATATTAAAAGGATATTTTATAAACACGAAAAACACCAAATATTTGCTAAAGTACAACTCCATTATTCGATTCATATAAAATTGAAAAACGAACATAAATAAAGGATTTGTTATAAAAACAATGGAAACTATCAACGAAATACAAGAAAAATACGTTCAGAGTCTGAATGAAATGGAAAAACAAGGATATATCATAGCAAAAGAGCACCTAGGATCTTCATTTAGTTTGGAAAAAAGCATAGGGTTTAAAGAATGGTTAAAAAAACAAAATATTACAAATGAGTAGGAATGGAATGTGGTTTATTTAAATAATTTGCGAGTATTTTTCCATGTAGGAATCATTCGTCGCATAAAATCAAAGTGATTTGTTTTTATTTCACGCTTTTGTTTTTTACGATCATTGATACACTTTGTTAGGCGTTCACTATATGTTCTGTCAATAATATACACCTTATATGTATTTTTAGAAATTGATTCAAATGGGAAGTAATTACGATTCATTGGTATAAAATCTTTAATACATTGGTTTGAATTTGGTATAGACAGTGTATTAGTCGATAATGTGTCATTAACAAATATATCCAATATTTCTTCTTCTATAAAGATAGTGCTTTGTACAATTTCGCCAATAATTTTACTACGTAATTCTTTAACACTGGTATTATTAGTTACGCTAATAATTACAGGCACATTAACCGTCGAAATAAGTTCAAATTGATAATTCATTTTATTGATTTTATTGATTTTTTTGATTTTTCATATTGATCAACCAATATGAAAAAAATCATTCAATTTTGTTATTTATTGCCAGGAGTGTCGGGAATCAGATCGAATCGCTCAGGATTATGCCACTGTTTAAAAGAACTGTATTTAATCGGAATATCCTTCTTGATCGTTTTTTTGGGAACATTTTGTAATGGTGAAAAATGATATATTTTTCCACATCCAATAAATTTGTTTTTTATAAAATCCTCTGTTTTTTCTTCTGTTTGTTTTGTGCCATCTTTTCCGATTGTTTTCTTGGGTTCGGGTTTGTATGTTTTCAATTTTGCGAATGGTCCATTTGCTACATCAATTTTTTTATTTTTTGCCTTTCGTTTTTCAATTTCATGTATGTGTAAAAAAGGGGAGGACGCTGTCATAGGTACAATAGAATTATCGATAAAAAAGTCGCGACAAAAATATTTTAATACATATTTCATCGCAACGCTATTCAATATAGGATATGGAATATTTACATCACAATAATAAGAAAACCCTTGTTTGTATGCGTCATAAAACATAATAATATTACCAAAAGGAGTAGGTTCTATCAAAATACGCCGTTTCCACGAGGATTCTAAAATATTATTGTCTTGAACAATAAGTTTATCATATTCTTCTTTTAAATAAAACTCCTTTTGAATATTTTCATTATAATCAATACGTGAATGATAAGACTTCAATAACCGTTGATGATGTTTTTCAATATATATTTCTTTTTCGTCCTCTTCTTCTTCTTCTTTTTCAATTACTGTATTTTGTATAGTAGGTTTTGGTAAATGATAATATCTAGATCCAAGAGAAACTATTCCTATAAAAATAACAGACGAACAAACGCCAAATAATATTTTTCCATAATGTTTTGCGGAAAACATCTACTAAATCATAATTAGATGTTTTTATTTCATTTTTTACCGAATCGTTCAATCGATTTTTCTTTCATAAATTGATCGTTTATTTCAGAATGATCACTTTGTAATAAATATTGTAGATTTTGCGGTTTATACCCATCCAACTTATTGTGTAACATTTTACGTTTTGCAGATTCTAATGAAAAAATACGATAATGAAAACAAACCATATTGGCAGTTTGAATATGTTCCTCTCGAAAATGTTTGAAAAATGGACTAAGTTGTATATGTTGGTTATTGACTGATTCCATGGTAATAAGTTGTTTTCCAATTGGATGATGTAACATTAATCCGTCTATTTTGGCACATTTAGAAATGGTCTTTACTTCAATTTGTTTAAATCGACATCGCCCTTTTTCCCATTTATGTGGATGTGGATGTTTTAAATTATGATTCCATCGAGTTGTTAAATGTTGTAAAATAGATGATGGATCTTTTTCGCGATTATTACAAGACATCATAACCCATGGAATTTGAACACAATCAACATTTGAATATGTATGTTCCAATTGTTCGCGTATGGTTGTTTCTTTATGTTTAATGGTGCTAATAAATTCATCACAATCTACAAAAATCACCCATGTATATTTATGTTTGATGTGTTTTAAAAAAACTTGATTTGTGTCTTGGACTTGTCGTTTTTTAAAATTTCTTGATTCTATAACCACAACTCTGGGATTAAATTGCGTTTCATAAGAAATGGGCATAGTGGAATCAGTATCATACAGTACAAATATAGTATCCACGCCTTCGCGTAAATAATATTCTACAAATTCATCAAAAAAGGGTTCATTTAAATATCTTACAATAAGGGCTAAAAACTTCATTATACTTATACGGGGGAAATTATGCTATTTGAGTTTTACGAAATTCAAACAAATCGCCTATTTCTTTTTCCAAAATAGGGACACTAATGCGATCATATGTTTTGTATGTACTATCCGGGTGAAGGCAGACCAAATAGAGTCCCGTCACTTTTTTTCCATATTTCAATTCCAAAATCTTCTTATACACATTCAATTGTAGTGAATAATGCCAGAAGTTAGTGTCAGGAAGGTGTTTAATACACTCGCGGGTTGCTGCTTTCCCAAAAGAACTATCGTAACTGATTTCTTTACAGCGCTTCCAATCATAGATTTGGAGTGTGCCGTCGGGGTTTTCGAACAGCATATCAATTGACCCTGACAATTTGAGTTCTTCGTAATAAATCATCCATTCAGTACGGTATGGTTTCAGTTCGGGGAAATCTTTGACGAATCGTGTAAACCATTGATATTCGATACTATCATTGTTTACATCCATTGCGTTATAATAACACTCAATGTCGTAGTGCATTTTAGTTCCGGCAGCAGCAGCTTGATCACGATTCTTATCCCAGTCTTCTTGAATATCCTCTTTTGTTTTATTGTAATATTTGTATGTAGGATCGTTACGACGCTTACTTCTTAAAATATTATCGATAATTTTGCTACTGTTGAACTCGGGGAAGTGACTGTGATTCCATGTAGTCACTGATGTGAAACTGGAATCGCCATGGACGGTGTAAATGTGAGGTCCTTCATCAAAAGTGATGAATTCATCACGAGGATGAGGATTCAGTTTTGCTAAGTGATCGGGAGGGTTGAATGACATTATACTATTATCAATACTTGTGTTTAAATCGTTAAAAAATCAAAAGAAACATTCAATTTTGTTGGGTTTTACACATATTCTTGTATTTCAAATTCTCTGGAAAATGTATCATAAATCCAATTACGTAACTGTAAATGACGTTTTTTCTCATATTTATCACCTAATCCATTAATTTTGTGCATATAGCTGATATTTTTCTCTTTTTCTTCTTCATTGGATTGGAGAGTTTCACTATTATCCATTTGCCATTGAAGAAACGTTTGTAGAAAGAGATGACTCATACGATTTAACCACGTCTCATATTTATTTGTATCCAACAAAATCCATTTTGGTTGTTCACTAATATCATTACTCCAAATATAAATAGTGTTTGGTTTTTGAATAAAACAACAAATCGGTAAAAGGGGGATATTACAATATCTTTCCAAACAATGTTTGATTCCATTCACCAGATCATGTTCAAACATGTGTTTTAAATCTTGCCGATTGATCGAAATATTACGAATCCATGTCTCAAACGTCGTGGACGGTTTAGGCCAGAATGGTTTATTAATATATTCTAAAATAATTTTGCGTTTTCGTGACAAACTCATGTGTTTTTCCTTTTTCAATTCATCAATTTGTTGCTGTTGTTTTGTACATTTTTCTTGTAATAAATAAACGACGTTTTGTATAGATTGTAACTGACGCTGGAATTCATCTAATATTACGTTTTGTCTTCGTTGGGAAGCATTATTTTGAAAGAATTCGTTTATTTCTTCGTTGGTATTCATTTTGTACAATAAACAATGACTTTTCTTACAATTCAATTTTGTATATCTATATATATATATATATATATGAGTTCGTATTTTGAAGTACAAAAAAACGGGGTTTCACCTTTTCAAAACTTCGTATGTTATTTGGGCGGTTCAGCAATTCAAACATTGGGTGACAATCCTTTAACCGCGTATAGACAATTGGTACAACAATACGCAAAGGACGCTTCAGGAAAAGCAGTGAGTCCTGAACAAGCAGTAAACGAGGCAAAACAAGTATTTAGAAAGGCACCGATGTCTTCTTCTTTGTCTGGTTTAACCCCGCGTATGGTAGGTGTGTTATTGAAACGCATTCCCAAGTTTGGATTTTTATTAGGATATACTGCTGTTACTGGAAACTCGGGAGAACCCGGGTTTGCAGCAGCAACAACCGCGTCTATTTTATCAGCACCGTTTATTAATCCGGTTCGCATGGTAGAAAAACAACAACGCGTGAATTTACGAACTACCGGAAAGGAAGTTCCTGTGACCGAGATTTTACAAACCGCCAAAGAACAGAACTACAGACCCTTGTTTCGCGGAACAGTTCCATTAATGGGACATTCTTTTATTAGTGCTGTTCTTGGACTTGTAGGACAACCACAACTTCAAAAATATATACAAACCGAGTTAGGCACAAAAACGACTATAGGACAGTCGGGATCTAATTTAATTGCGTCTTCTATAGTGAGTCCTTTATATGTAATTGCTACGAATCCTTTGTCGCGATTGGAAGTGATTAT
>Ga0115565_10000604_pt1 | contig 31058 bp, 30 predicted proteins | sample COGITO_mtgs_1105_FD_87199 | JGI IMG/M metagenome (GOLD analysis project Ga0115565, IMG submission 87199) | Pelagic marine microbial communities from North Sea - COGITO_mtgs_110530 | ecosystem: Environmental > Aquatic > Marine > Epipelagic | place: Germany:Helgoland, sampling site Kabeltonne... | reverse complement strand
TGCGAAATGTTTCTTAAATCTTGATTAGAATTTTCTAAACTCTCCAGCAATTCTTTAGATTCTTTTTCTTCAATTAAATTCTTGTTAGAAAATAAATTTCTCGATTTTAAAATTACACTACCTATTTGTTGCACAACACCATCATGTAATTCTCTTGCAATTTTACTTCGTTCTTCTTCTTGAGCATCAATAATTGCTTTAAAACCAAGTTCTTTTTGGGCTGTAATTTGTTGTTGTGCTTTTCTTTTATTTCTTTGGCTTATGGCAAAAAACAACAAGATTGCCAGAGCTAAACTGCCTATTAAAACATAAATCCAACTTTTAGTTTTGTTTAATGCCAATTCTGTTTCTGCTTTTTCTGTTCTAGTTTTTAAGAGTTCTTTTTCTTTCTTTTCTGATTGGTATTGCTCACTTAAATTTTTGATAGTTTTTAATTTATTCGCCTCATAAAATTTATTGTTTAAACTATCATATTTTGAGAAAAAATAAATTGATCTTGATAAATCATTATTTTTTTCATAAGCTTTTGATAAGGTTTTATGAGATGATATTTGAAATTCAATAGAACTCACTTTATTTGAATAATCAATTGCTTTTTTAGCAGCATTAATCGATTTATTGTAGTTACCAATTTTTAAATATAATTCAGCAAGACCATTGTAAGAATTCGCCAATTCAAAATTATTATTAAAGTCTTTATGTATTTCAATTGCTTTTAAAAAATTCTTTTCAGCAAGTAAATTTTTATCTAATTTCTCATAAGCCACAGCCCTATTAAATAAAGGATATGGAACATATTTTGTTAAATTATTTTCCTCAAAATATTCTAATGCTTTTTCTGAATTTTTAAGAGAAAGTTCTGGTTTGTCCATGTCATTATACAAATCAGATAAATTATTATATATAAAATTTTCTAAAAACTTATTTTTAGAATTATTAAAAACAATTGCTTTTTCGTAATATTTTTCAGCACTTTCAAAATCTTTTAATTTTCTAAAATCATTAGCCAAATGAAAGTTAGTTCCAATTATCATAAAAGTATCTTTTACGCTTTCAAACATATCTAATACTTTTAAAAATTTAGTAACTGCCTCTTCAAAATTTTCTAATTTACTATAATTATTGCCTAAACCATTTTCACTGTAAGCTTCTAATCTTTTGTATTTTTTATTTAAACTTAATGCTTTTTTGTATGTATTAATCGATTTTGAATATTTTGCTTTTTCATGTAAAATATCTCCTCTTAAATTGTAAGAATATATCACTAGAGAATCATTTTGAATTTTTTTTGATAAAGAAAGCATTAAATCATTATAATACAAACTACTATCAATATTTATAAAACTATAATTTTTAACAATTTTCTCTAGAATAAAAACTTTTGCTTTACCTGAATAATTTTTTAATTCTACTTTGAGACTGTCTATATCTTTAAGTCTTTTTTGAGAGAAGGAAATGGTAGTTATTAAAAAAAATACAATTACAATTTTTTTCATAGCAATTTTGATTAATTGGTTTCACAAATATGAAAAAAATAATCTAATTACTAAAGTTAAACCCTTAAAAACTAGTACACAACAAAAAAATACCCTAAAAAATAATACTTTTAAATATGTATTACTTTAAAAAAGTAAAAAAGTTAAGAGAGAAAATCAGTAAAATCTGACTGATTTTCAAACGTATTTTTATTCCTTTAGCTATAAGTGAATAATCGTCTGCAAGTAAAATTTTTATAGCCATTTTATAATGGAATTTTTACAGTAACTAAAGTACCACTTTTAGGGCTTGGTTCAAAATTCACATTTCCGTTTACAATATCTAATCTGCTAGAAATATTTAACAAACCAATACCTTTCTTCTTTTCTTTGGATGAAAAACCAACTCCATTGTCTTCAACAATTAAAATAACAGTATTGTTTGTATTAAAAAGCTGCAGACTAACTTCAGTTGCTTTACTATGTTTTATAATATTATTAATAAGTTCTTGTGCAATTCTATAAATCGTAATTTCTATTTTTTGAGGTAATCTATGCTCTATGTTAAAATGTTCTATATTGTAATTGATATTTAAATAAGCCAAACTACCTTCTAATAAATCACTTAAAGCAGCAATAATGCCTAATTCTTTTAAAGCTCTTGGCATCATTTGATGCGAAATGTTTCTTAAATCTTGATTAGAATTTTCTAAACTCTCCAGCAATTCTTTAGATTCTTTTTCTTCAATTAAATTCTTTTTAGAAAATAAATTTCTCGATTTTAAAATTACACTACCTATTTGTTGTACAACACCATCATGTAATTCTCTTGCAATTTTGCCACGTTCTTCTTCTTGAGCATCAATTATCGCTTTAAAACCTTCTTCTTTTTGAGCAGTAATTTGTTGTTGTGCTTTTCTTTTATTTCTTTGACTAATAGCAAAAAATAAAACTATGATAATGAGTAAGCCTCCTATTAAAATGTAAATCCAATTTTTAGTTGTAGACAATGCAAGTTCTGTTTCTGCTTTTTCTGTTCTTGTTTTTAAAAGTTCTTTTTCTTTCTTTTCTGATTGGTATTTGGTTTCTAATTCTAAAATAGCTTTGGTTTTTTCTTTTTCAAAAACGGTATCTTTTACGCTATTATATTTTAAAACATTTAAATATGCGTCTTTATAATTCTTAAGCTTAAAATTAACTTTAGCTAGTAGTTGTAAGGCTCTAATTTTAATTTCATTAAAATCATTTTCTACTGCAAGTTTTATTGCTTTTTTAGCCTCTTTTTCAGATTTTAAAAATAGATTTGACTTTAAATAATTATTAGTTAAACCAATTGTTGCGTCTGCTAATTCGTAAATATTGTTTTCTTTTTCAAAAATTGCTATTGATTCTAAATACAACTTTCTGCTTTCATTATAATACCCTAAACTATCCTTAGCATTTGCAATTTGAATATTCATATAAGGTATGTATCGTTTGTAACCTAAATCTGTATACATTTTTTTTGCTTCAGAAGAGTAATTTACAGATTCCTCATACGATTTTAGTTTTAATAAAACACCTCCAATATTTCCAGTAGTAATCACAATACCAACATCATACTTATTTTTTTTATAAATTTCTAGGGCCTTTTTATAATACTCTAAAACTTTTTTAAATTCTTTTTGTTTTTTATAGACAATTCCTATGTTTACTAAAACCATCGGTACTTTATCAAAGCTGGTTGTATTATTTTCGTAAATCTTCAATGCTTTAAAATAGGTTTCCAGTGCATTTTTATAATCACCTTTTTCGTCGAAAATAATTCCAATATTATTTAAACTATTTGCAATTCCAATAGAATCTTTAATTTCTTCTTTTATAGTTAAGCTCTTCTCATAATAGAACAATGAACTATCTAATTTAGATATATACTCAAAATTACTACCTATTGTGTTGTAAGAATTTGCAATACCTTTTTTAAAATTTATTTTTTTTGAGAGGTTTAGCGCTTTTTTTGAGTATTCAAATGCGCTATCCATATTTACATATTTATACTCCCAAGAAATTTCATCTAAAGCATCAATTAACAAAGTATCAGTAAGGTTTGATAACCTTTTTTTAAACTATCTAATTTTAAGTTTTCTTGAGAAACTAAATTAAACGTAACAGAAATTATAAATAAAAACAGACATCTTTTCATAGCAGATTTGGTTAATTCATTTCACAAATATGAAAAAAATTATTTACTTTTTCAAGTAAACTACTAAAAACTAGAACTTAACAAAAAAAGCATCCAATTAATTTGGATGCTTTTCTATTTTACTCTTTTGTTTAGTCTCTTTTCGATAAAAAACTAATACGCTCTTTTATCATTCCCTTCATAAAAATTAATGAAAGCTTGGTTTACAACTCGCATTCCTCCTGGAGTTGGGTAATTTCCTGTAAAATACCAATCGCCTAAATTGTTTGGACACGCTTTGTGCAACCCTTCTATAGATTGATAAATAACTTCCACTTCTGCTTTTATGTCTTCTGTTTTTAACATTGCTGCAATTTTAGCAGAAATTTCTTCTGGTTTAAAAGAACTATAAATTTCTTTTACGTAATTTATAATTTCGCTATCTTTTTTAGATTTCTGGGCTATACACTTTTTATAAACATCTTCTACAATATGATATTTATTCTGGTCTTTCAACAACTCTAAAGCTGCCTTAAATGCAATAAATGCATCAATTCTAGCCATATCAATTCCATAACAATCAGGATAACGAATTTGAGGTGCAGAAGATACAACCACAATTTTCTTTGGTTCTAATCTATCTAAAATCCTGATGATACTTTTTTTAAGTGTTGTTCCACGTACAATACTATCATCTATAATTACCAAATTATCAGTTGGTTTTACAACACCATAGGTTATATCATAAACATGTTCTACCAAATCGTCTCTTGAACTATCATCAGCAATAAACGTTCTCAGTTTTGCATCTTTTATGGCGATTTTTTCAAAACGAGGTCTTTCTGATAAGATTTCCGTAACTTTTTTTGCTGATAATTTTGTACCTCCTGCTAAAATTTTTGCAGTTTTTTGTTGATTTAATATGTCTTCCGCAGCTTCTGTCATTCCATAAAAAGACGTTTCTGCTGTGTTAGGAATAAAAGAAAAAACAGTGTTAGAAATATCAGAATCAATCGATTTTAAAATTTTAGGAAATACATATTTTCCTAAATTTTTTCGTTCTTCGTAAATACTTGCATCACTTCCTCTTGAAAAATAAATACGCTCAAAAGAACAGGCTTTATTTTCTCTTGGTTCAATTACTTTTTTAATAGAAACATTACCACTTTTTTTAATAATTAGAGCATGTCCTCTTTCTAATTCCTGAACTTTATCAATCTTAACATTAAAAACCGTTTGTATAACCGGTCTTTCTGAGGCAACCACAACAACTTCATCATCTTCATAAAAATAAGTTGGTCTTATTCCATTAGGATCTCTTAACACAAAAGCATCTCCATGACCGACTAAACCAGCCATTGCATAGCCTCCATCCCAATTTTTTGAAGATCTTTTTAATACCTTTTTCAAGCTTAAATTTTCTTCAATATAAGGAGAGGCATCTTTTTTACTAAAGCCTTTTTTCTTTGCTTTTTGATATAATTTTGCAACTTCATCTTCTAAAAAGTGCCCAATTTTTTCCATAACAGTTACAGTATCTGTAGCTTCTTTTGGATGTTGCCCTAACTCGATTAATTCCTCTAACATTTGGTTAGAATTCGTCATATTAAAATTCCCAGCAACAATTAAATTTTGATGTTTCCAATTACTTTGGCGCAAAAACGGATGCACACTTTCTATCGAATTTTTACCAAAAGTTCCATAACGCACATGTCCTAAAAATAAATTTCCAACATAAGGCATGTTTTCTTCTTGCCAATTTACGTCGTCTTTTTTATCAGGATTTTGTTCTAAAACTCCATTTAAACGTCCATTTATTTGCGCAAAAATATCTTGAATTGGTTGCGATTGATTTGAACGAACTCTACTTATATACCTAGTTCCTGGAGCAACATTAAATTTTACGCTTGCAAAACCAGCTCCATCTTGCCCACGATTGTGTTGTTTTTCCATCAACAAATACATTTTATTAATTCCGTAAAAAGCAGAACCGTATTTGTCTTTATAAAACTGTAATGGCTTTTTTAATCTAACTAATGCTATTCCACATTCGTGTTTAATTGCGTCGCTCATTTTAACTATGTTTTTTTATTTTTTTTGATTGATAATTGCTTCTTTAAGCTATTTTTTACCACTTCTAATAAATGAATATTTTGATTTCATCTGTAAAAAATAACTTTCAAAATAATGATATGAAATTGATGATATTGTTATTGAAATGCCTAATATTAAAGTATAAATAATAATAGAATTGTCTATTTTTAAATTAGAAACTAACATTAAAACAGGAATTAATACTATAAAATGAAACATATAAATTCCATAAGATATTTTACCCAAGTAATTTAATACTTTCCATTCTAAAACATTTTTCAATTTTTTATTGACAGCCAAATTAATGATGATGATTCCAAATAAAACTGAGTAAACTTGATACTGAAAAACAGGTATTTTTATTGCAAATGCAAGCAATAAAATTGTTGTTATTGTAATAAAATAAAAGAATTTAAGGTCTAAAATAAATTTCAAAATTTTGTTTTTATTCAATAATAAAAGTGCAAAAATACTACCAATTGCAATGGAATCGATGTTAAAATGCACCCAAAATTTATGAATTGTTTCTTTAAAAGGAATGGGAAGTTGTAAGAAATTAGAAAGTAAAATTCTAACTAGAAAATGAAAAACAATAATTGTAATCATTAAAGAAAATCGATGTTTCTTAAACTTTTTTAATAAAATCGGCCAAATTAAATAAGATTGTTCTTCTGTGCCTATGGACCAAGCTTGAGCAATGTAGGGTATAAAACCGTAAATTGCGGTTGCTAAATTTGGGATTAAAAATACATGCAACAAAAGTATGTTTGTAAAATCATCTTTAAGTGGGCTTTGCATTCGAGGAATCTCCCAGAAAGAAAAATTATGAATTATAAAAAAAACAAGTATAATGACTAAAATATACAAAGGTAAAATTCGTAAAAAACGTCTTATATAAAACTTTTTTGTATGAATTTTGCCTGTTAATTTCTCTTCTGTAATTAATAAATAAGTAATTAAAAAACCACTTAAAACAAAAAACAGCATTACACCTAATTTGCCAATATTTTTAACAAAATCAGATACAATGCCATTTCCTAATTTATAGTAAACTTTAAGTTGTTCTGTATGATTAATAATGACAAAAAAAGCCGCAATAAATCGTAAACCATTTAGATTTGGGAAATACAATTTAAGATTGCCTTTTGCAGCCATTATCTAACTATTCAAATCTATATCAAATTGAGTTAGTTCTTTAAACGATTTTAGGCGTTTATCAACTTCATCTTTTGTTAGTTCCTGCATTCTTTCAGTTCCGAATTTCTCCACACAAAACGAGGCTAAATTAGAACCGTAAATAATTGCATTTTTCATATTCTCGAAAGAAATATTTTCCGTTTTTGCCAAATAACCACAAAAACCACCTGCAAAAGTATCTCCTGCTCCTGTTGGATCAAATACTTCTGCTAAAGGCAAAGCTGGTGCAAAAAACATTTTACCATCATTAAATAATAACGCTCCATGTTCACCTTTTTTAATCACCACATATTTTGGACCCATTGTATGGATTTTCTTAGCAGCATTTACTAAAGAATATTCTCCAGAAAGTTGGCGAGCTTCCTCATCGTTAATAGTAATAACATCCACACGTTTTAAAACCGTATGCAAATCATCTAAAGCGATGTCCATCCAAAAATTCATCGTATCTAAAACTACTAATTTTGGTCTTTCTGTCATTTGATCTAAAACAGATGCTTGTGTTAAAGGATGTAAATTACCCAACATTACAATCCCTGCATCTTTAAAATTATCTGGAACAACAGGTGTAAAAGTTTCTAATACATTTAATTCTGTAATTAAAGTATCTCTAGAGTTCATATCATTATGATATTTTCCACTCCAAAAAAAAGTTTTTCCTTCTTTTACAACCTCAACACCATCAGTATTAATTCCTTTTTGATTCATCATCTTTAAATAAGAATCAGGAAAATCGCCACCAACTACAGAAACTACTCCTGTTTCTACTCCAAATTGACTTGCTGATAAACCAATATAACTTCCAGATCCACCAAGAATTTTATCGGTTTTACCAAAAGGTGTTTCAATTGCATCGAATGCTACAGTACCAACTGCTAATAATTTGCTCATAATTTTTATATAATCTTCTAAAAGAAAGAATTTCTCAAGGTTAAATCATCATCAAAAACGAATTAACAACAATGAATATTCTGTTTACTTTAATACTTTTCAAGCACTTTTTAATGCTTTTTTATCGTATTTTTGCCTTTTTATAAAAGGTGTTTATTATACCGCAAAAATAAGTTTTAAAAATGACTATCAAAGAAATACAAGAAGAAATTATTGATGAGTTTTCCATGTTTGATGATTGGATGGAACGTTATGAATACATTATAGAACTTGGCAAATCTTTACCAATAATTAATGACGATTACAAATTAGATGAAAATTTAATTAAAGGCTGCCAATCTAAAGTTTGGCTGTTTTCTGAATTAGAAAATGATACTGTAAAATACACAGCAGATAGTGATGCCATTTTAACAAAAGGAATTGCAGCTTTATTATTACGTGTTTATTCTGGTCAAAAACCCGCAGATATTTTAACAGCAGAAACAAAATTTATAGACGAAATTGGTTTGAAAGAACATTTATCGCCAACAAGAGCAAATGGTTTGGTTTCTATGGTAAAACAAATAAAAATGTATGCAATTGCGCAACAAACAAAATTAGCAAATTAACATGACAGATAAAGAATTAGAAGAAATTGGCGATAAAATTATAAGAGTTTTAAAAACTATTTATGATCCGGAAATCCCTGTAGATATTTACGAACTTGGTTTAATTTATGATGTTTTTGTTTCTGATGAAAACAATGCAAAAATATTAATGACGTTAACATCACCTAACTGCCCAGTTGCAGAAAGTTTACCTGTTGATATTGAAGAAAAAGTAAAATCTTTAAAAGAAATTAATTCTTGTGAAGTAGAAATTACTTTCGACCCAACTTGGACCTCTGAAATGATGAGTGAAGAAGCAAAATTGGAATTGGGAATGTTGTAGGCCCATGTTTCCCCAAAGGGGAGCAAAAACGGAATAAAAATGGAAAAAACAAATATACCAAACCAGCTAAACTCTCCTCCTTTGGAGGAGCTGGAGGAGGCTATTATAAATAGAGTAAGTAATAGCAAACTAAAAACATTTGATTTAGAGGAAATTTATCCTGAAGGTAAAAGAGTTTTATTTGATATTAAAGATTGGCTTTTTCAAGAGTTAATTTTAAAAGAACGAGATTTTAGAGTGTTTGTAAAAAACCATGATTGGTCTCAATATAAACGCTGTTTTGTTGCTATTACGTGTTCTGTAGATGCTATAATTCCTTCTTGGGCATTTATGTTAGTTGCTTCTGAATTAATGCCTTTTGCAAACAAAGTTGTTATTGGAGATTTAGAATTATTAGAAACCGTAATTTATCAAGAATTACTGAGTTTTGTAGATTTTAAAGAATTTGCAGATAAACCCGTAATTATAAAAGGTTGTGCAGATAAACCAATCCCAAATTCTGCGTATGCTTTTTTAATTGCAAAATTACAACCTACAGCCAAATCTATTATGTTTGGAGAGGCTTGTTCTACAGTGCCTTTGTATAAATCGAAAAAATAATTTCATTTTTTATCAAATAATATTATTTTTGTTAGCTTAAAAATTACCCGTGAAAAAGCTCATTCTCTTTTTTTTCATATTAATATCTATAAATGTTTTTTCTCAAAAGCAAAAAAAGAAAGAGGCACCATTACCAAAATGGAAAATTGATGGAAGATTTGCTTTTATTTTTAATCAATCTTCTTTCTCTAATTGGGCTTCTGGAGGAGAGAATACGATTGCAGGAAATATCAATATAAATTACGATTTTAACTTCAAGAAAAAAAACATCAACTGGGATGCCAGAATAATATCTAGCTATGGTTTAAGTCATATTGCAGATAAAGGCAACAGAAAAACCGACGATCGTTTTGAATTTAATTCTTTATTAGGTTTTAAAACTTCACCAAGTTGGTTTTTATCATTTTTAACAAATTTCAGAACACAATACACACAAGGTTTTAATTATAAACCAGATCCTAAAGTGTTAGTTTCAGACTTTTTATCACCTGCATATTTAACGTTTGGACCAGGTTTACTTTGGAAAAAAACGGATGATTTAACAGTTAACATTGCTCCTTCAACTGCAAGATACACTTTTGTTGATGATTTCTTCTCTGGAAAATTTGGGGTAGAAGAAGGCAGAAATACTGCTTTTAGTTTGGGTTTTAACTTATCTGGCTATTATAAATTTAGTTTAATGGAAAATATAGAGATGGAAAACATCTTAAATTTATATACGGATTATTTGGCGAATGTGGGAAATGTAGATGTAGATTACCAAACAAACATCCGCTTTAAAGTAAATAAATCTATAAAAATGCTAATGACTTTTCATACAATTATGGATGATAATGCTTCTAGTAAAGTTCAGTTTAGACAATTATTTGGCTTAGGACTAAATTATAAATTTCATGAAAAAGTGACGTATCAATAATTCTGGTGTCTAAAACGATAGAAAGTTTACTTTTGCGAATTATATCTAAAATTAATCAAACACAAAATGAAAAAATTATCAATCTTATTACTCTTACTATGTATTAGTTTTTCTGCAAACGCACAAACTGCAGAAGAGTTAAAAAAAGAACAAGCTCCAAAAAAAGCAGAAATAGCTAAATTACAAGGAGAAGTAAAAGCATTACAAGCAAAAATTGATGCACTTCCTGGTTGGAGAATTGGTGCTTTTGGAACTGTTGGTGCAAGTTTATCCGGCTTTAATAATTGGTATGCAAGAAACGCACCAGATGCTTCTGCAGGTAATATTGGTATTACCATCAATGGTTTTGCAAACTTAATTGAGGAAGATTTTTTCTGGAGAAACTCTGGAAACATCAATCTTGGTTGGGTAAAATTAGACGACAAATCGATTACAGGTGATGAAGATTTTGAAACGGCAACAGACGTTTTTACAATTTCATCATTATATGGAAAAAGACTTAATAAAAAATGGGCTGTTTCTGGTTTAGCAGAATATAGAACTACTTTAATTGATAATTTTAACGATCCTGGTTATTTAGATTTAGGAGCTGGTTTAACTTGGACACCCACAAGTCATTTAGTTGTAGTGATGCATCCTGGAAACTACAATTTTGTTTTTAGTGATGGTGAATCTGCGTTCGAATCTTCTTTAGGTGCAAAAATTGTAGCAGATTACACCAATAAATACAAAGGTTTAAGTGTAAAATCTAACTTATCATTATTCCAAAGCTACGAAAATGGTGATTTGTCTAACTGGACGTTTACAAACTCTTTTGGATATACAATTTGGAAAGGAATTGGTTTAGGTTTTGAAGTTGGTTTAAGAGATAACAAACAAGAAGCTTTAAACAATGCTATTAGCGAATTTAATTCAATGACAACTACTGGCACAACTCCTGCACCAAATTTTGATACTGTAGACAACAAATTACAATCTTATTGGTTATTTGGTTTGAGTTATTCTCTTTAAAAATAGAAAAAATAATATTTATAAAACCTCAAGAAATTCTTGAGGTTTCTTTTTTTCCGTATTTTTGCATTCTAAATTTCTGTTAATGACAATTTTAATAATTTACGCAACTGTTTCTATATTTTTCTCTTTTTTATGCTCTATTTTAGAAGCTGTACTATTAAGCATCACTCCAACTTTTATCAATTTGAAAAAGAGCGAAGGAGAAGCGTATGCTAATGATTTAGAAATCTTAAAAAAAGATGTTGATAAGCCACTTATTGCCATCTTAACCATAAACACAATTGCACATACTGTTGGTGCAATTTTAGTAGGTGTACAAGCAAAAGTTGCCTATGCAGACATGTATGGAACTGTAGAACAAACTATTTTTGGAATTGCAATTACGGAAGATTTAATGGTTGGAATCGTTTCTACAGTGATGACCATTTTAATTTTGGTAGCATCCGAAATTATACCAAAAACAATTGGTGCAACGTATTGGAAGCAATTAGCAAACTTTACATCTAAGGCATTAAACATTATGATTTTTCCGTTAAAATGGACTGGAATTCTATGGGTTTTACAATTAACTACAAAATTAATTGGTGGCAAAGGTCATGGAAGTATTTTAAGTAGAGAAGGCTTTTTAGTAATGACAGAAATGGCTGAAAAAGATGGCGTTTTTCAGAAGAATGAAAGCAAAGTAATTAGAAATTTATTAGGTTTTAAAAACATTAAAGTAAATGATGTAATGACGCCAAGAACCGTTTTAGAAACTGCGGACGAAAGCCAAACGATTGAGTCTTTTTATAACGATCATAAAAATTTACGTTTTTCTAGAATTCCTGTTTTTGCTGAAAACCCTGATGAAATTACAGGTTATTTTCTAAAAGATAATTTATTAGAAGCAATTATTAATGGCAAAGGAAATGAAACTTTAGCTTCCATTAGAAGAAATATTATTATTACTGATAGAGAGCTTTCAATCCCAGATTTGTTCGATAAATTAATCAAAGAAAAAGAACATATTGCTTTGGTTGTTGATGAATATGGTTCTGTTTCTGGAATTGTATCTCAAGAAGATGTTATTGAAACTTTACTCGGTTTAGAAATTATGGATGAAAGTGATTCTGTGGCAGATTTACAAGCGCATGCAAAAAAATCTTGGAGAAATCGTGCTAAAAAAATGGGAATTATTGGGGATAAAAAAGAGGAGTAAATAATTTTATTATTACTAAACTTTTATTTTCAAATAGCTTTGACTTTTATCCTGCAAGATTTATAAAACCTTTTGGGTATAGTTTTGTAATATTTATTATCAAAGAAATGGTTTATTTAAAATACCTACAAGGTCAAAAAAAAGACCTTGCAGGATAAATTGTTATCATAATTATATTTAGTTACTGATCATTTTCTTCCTTATATTCATAATACAAAAAGTCGTTATAAGGAAAACGTTGAATGTGAATTTTCTTAACTTCTTCGTAGGTTTTTTCTTTAAAATCCTCTAAATTTTCTTTGTTTAAAGCAGATATAAAAATAGATTCTACATCATAATCATTCATCCAAGTTTTTTCCCAATCTTGTAAAGTGTAATGTTCTTTTCCTTTTTCAGTAATTAAATCATCTTCATCAATCGTTTCATGTTCATAAGCATCAATCTTATTAAAAACCATTACTGTGGGTTTATCTCCACATTTAATATCATTTAAAACAGTATTTACAGATGCTATATGATCTTCGAAATTGGGATGAGAAATATCCACGACATGCAATAACAAATCTGCTTCACGAACTTCATCTAAAGTAGATTTAAAAGATTCTACCAATTGTGTTGGTAATTTTCTAATAAAACCTACTGTATCTGTCATTAAAAAAGGAATATTTTTAATCACCACTTTACGAACTGTAGTATCTAAAGTTGCAAAAAGTTTGTCTTCTGCAAAAACATCACTTTTACTAATAACGTTCATTAAGGTAGATTTCCCAACGTTTGTATAACCAACCAAAGCAACTCTTACCATTTGCCCACGGTTTTTACGTTGCGTAGCCATTTGTTTATCAATTTTAGCTAATTTATTTTTTAGCAAAACAATTCTATCATTGATAATTCGTCTATCAGTTTCTATTTCTGTTTCTCCAGGTCCACGCATTCCAATTCCCCCTTTTTGTTTATCAAGGTGCGTCCAAAGACGTGTTAAACGTGGTAATAAATATTGATGCTGAGCTAATTCCACCTGTGTTCTTGCTGAACTTGATTGTGCTCTTTGTGCAAAAATATCGAGTATTAAATTGGTTCTATCTAAAATTTTACAATCTAAAATCTTTTCGATATTTCTTAATTGTGCTGGCGATAATTCGTCATCAAAAATTGCGGTACCAATATTATGGGAATCTATGTACGCTTTTACGTCTTCTAATTTACCAGTTCCTAAAAATGTTTTAGGATGTGGCTTGTCTAATTTTTGCACAAAACGTTCTACAACAACTCCTCCAGCAGTTGCTGTTAAAAACTCTAATTCGTCTAAATATTCAGTAGATTTTGTTTCGTCTTGTTTTTGTGTAATTACACCAATTAAAACGGCTTTCTCTGATGTTGCTTCTTTTTGTTCTATCATACAATACAAATATAAAAAGAAAGTTGGCACCAAAAACAAATTTGATGCCAACTAAATTAATCAACCAAAACTAATTTAATGAAAACTCTTATATAAAATCTACTTTACCAGTTTCCATATTGTAAACTGCTGCAACGATTTTAATTTTTCCTTCTTTTTCTAAACTTGCCATTTTAGGCGATGCAATTCTAATATCTTCTACAGTTTTAGTAGCATTATTGTAAATTACATTGTTCAAAAATTCTGTATTTTTTGATGAAACTTCGCCATTTTTTTCTGTAATTGTAACTGAGGGTTGAATTTCATTTAAAAGATTTTGTAACGCACTCATCTCCATAGAAGCAGCATCTGTTTTATCAATAGCATGTTTTACTGCTCCACAAGCTGAATGCCCCATAACAATTACTAATTTAGAGCCAGCAACAGCTGTTGCAAATTCCATAGAACCCACAATATCTGCGTTTTCTATATTACCTGCTACTCTTGCTACAAAAATATCGCCAATTCCTAAATCGAAAACATCTTCTACAGGCACTCTACTATCTACACAAGAAAGTACAATTGCTTTGGGATATTGCCCAATCATAGCTTCTCTTCTTTGTGATGAATGATCTCTTTGTGTTAAGTTATTACTCACAAAGTTTTCGTTTCCTTTTTTAAGTCTTCCAATAATTTCATCTGGAGTCATACCAGCTTGTTCTTCTGCAGTTAAAATACTTTTAATGGCAGTTTGTTCTACAACTTCTTCCTTATCTTCTGTAGTCGGTTGATTTTTATCAGTAATACAAGATGAAATTGCTAATGCAATAACTGAAATGGCTACATATTTTTTAAAATTTTTCATAAAAAAATAATTTAATTTATTGTTAATTGATATTATTGTTGTTTAAAAATTGTGGTGCATACTAAATTGTAATTGTCCTTTACTAAAGTTATCATTCGTTTGATTCATCCACCCCACTTGAAATCTTATTTTAGGATTTAAAACGTACCCTAAACCCAAATAAGTTCTGTTTCTATCAAAGAGTTCTACGTTTCTGTTATCGCCAATATTTCTCTCGCCATTCATAAAAAGTTCATTATAAAAAGCGCCATAAATAGTTTTTGATGTTGATAAACTTTTACTATTAAAAGGTACATTTACAAATAAATTATACCTGTAACGTGTTCTAAAATTTTGGTTTTCTACAAAACGTTGTTCAAATCTAAAACGATGTGTTATAAAAAAACGACTTCCTACTTTTTGTGGCAATAGTGCTTCTTGATAAATTCTATTTTCATTTGATGTTTCATCTGAATCTCCAAAAACACCAGTTGTAATATTTGCAATACCAAGTGTAAACATAATACCAGCATCTTTTGGTGTAAATGTTAAACCAGATCTCAACAACAATTGCTCTGTATCTCCTAAAAATTGCCAGTCTCTGTATTGAAAATCACCTTGAATTCCAAATTGAGAATCTTTAAACTGATGATTATAAAAATACATGTACCATGCACCTGTTTGGTTTTCATCTACTTGAGCTTTTAAGCCGTAAATTGACAAAAATAAAGTAAGAATAAAGACAAGCTTTTTCATTTAAATTAAATTTACTGCAAATATAAAAGTATTACTATTACAAAAGAAAGCATAACTAATAATTTAACTTAAAATTATGAATTCGTATTTAAAATTGAAGCACAAAAAAAAGTCTCAACAACAGTTGAGACTTTCCTTAATTAATTCAAATTTTTTATTTTACTAGTTCTTTTTCATGCAATATTTATTAAATTCATATTTTATACATTGCAAATTTATGAACATATCATTTATTTAAAGTTATTTAAATGTTAATAAAACAAAATTTTTAAGTTATCTATTTCCATAAGCGTTTCTTTACTTTTACTAAAAATAAAATATATGTTTCCTACTTTAAAATCATCAAAACAAAAAGATAGTATTACTACCATCGCTTTTTATAATGTAGAAAATTTGTTCGATACAATTGACAATCCTACAACTGTAGATGATGATTTTACACCCAATGGAAAACTAAATTGGACCTTAAAACGATACAATGTAAAAATTAGAAAATTGGGTTCTGTAATTGCTCAATTAGGTTTAAATAGATCTGCAAAAATTCCTGCAATTGTTGGTTTGGTAGAAGTTGAAAATGCAAAGGTAGTTTCAGATTTGGTAAATTCATCCTATTTAAAAAAACATCATTATGGGTATGTACATCATGATTCGCCTGATGAACGTGGAATTGATGTGGCTCTTTTATATTGCAAAATAGCCTTTGAATTATTTGATTCCTCTACATATCCCGTTTTTTTAGAGGATGAAAATGGTGAAAGAGATTATACTAGAGATATTCTAAAAGTTAGTGGTAAATTACATGGAGAATTGGTGCATATTTTAGTAAATCATTGGCCATCTAGAAGAGAAGGTACAGAAATAAGCGAACCTAAAAGAATTGCAACTGCAAAAACTGTAAGAACAATTATAGACACAATCCACACAAAAGAAATGAACCCAAAAATTATTTTAATGGGCGATTTTAATGATGATCCAAATAGTAGAAGTATAAAAGATTTCTTGGTAAAAGACGACTTTTTAAATCCTATGGAAAGTTTGCTAAATACAGACAAAACAGGAACATCAACCTACAATAAAAAATGGAACTTTTTTGACCAAATTATGCTTTCTAAAAACTTTTTAAATGATAATAATAATGAATTAACTTTTAAGCACGCTGAAGTTTTTAATAAAAAATGGCTAAGAGTTTTTAAAGGAAAATTAAAAGGAAGTCCTTTTAGAACCTATATTGGTCCTTGGTATCAAGGAGGTTTTTCAGACCATTTTCCTGTGTATGTTTTTTTGAAGAAATAAAATTATTTTTCTAAAAGATCAACAATTTTCAATGCCCACACATCTTCTTTTTTTCTAAAATTTCTAAAAGCATGTTTAATAATCCATTTTCTTTGCACAGTTGGTTTTACTGTCCAACTTTCAATAATAATTTTTGTAAAATCTTCATTGTCTTTTAAAATATCATTCAAACAATTTGCAACAGAATTTTGAACATACTTAGAAGAATCATCCTTTAAGTTCTCTAAAATTGGAGTTATCAATTTTGGATTATCAACAAATATTTGAAGCTTTTTTGCCCAAGGTAATCTTGGTCTTACACCTTCTGAAGCCAATCTTCGAACATGTTTATTTTCATTAGTAGACCAGATTAACATTTGTTGCAACGCTTTATCCGTAAATGACTCTAAAAAAGGCCTAATTGCATATTCTCCTGTATTTCGTTTTGTGATTTCTTCAATTGCTTTTACTGAAATATCAAAATGATTTATTCCGTATTTTTCAACATATTTAGCAATTGGCATTATCCAATAATACTCTTTAAACATGCCTGTTTCATTTTCAGGCCCTAAAATTGAAACTAAAATACTACTTTTTTCTTTATAATTACTTTTTAAGCAAGTATGAAATTCATCAGCAAAAACCTCTACTCTATCTTTTAATTCAAGAGTTTTAATTTTAGATTGAATATTATTCCCAAAAGATTTATTATCAAAATTATTATAAACGTTATGTATTTTGGTTGATAAAAGTTCAACTAAATCAGCATCAAAGTAAAGTTTTAATTTTTTAAAAGCCACTTATTTTTTCTTTCCTTGTTGATTAAAAGCTTGCCTTAACTTTTCATCATTTAAAATATATTTTTGATACTTTCCATCTCTGTATCTGTAATATATAAAGAATGGCATAAACAAAAACGAAAAATAAAATACGCCTAAACCCATCACAACTTTTGCTTTTTCATGATCTTGATTTAATAAATAAATTCCAATAATCATCCAAACCAAAAAGATAACAAACATTATTTTTAACGCTATTTTCATGCTGTAAATTTACAAAAGTTATATCTTTAAAACGAAAATAAATAAATATGTCTCCTCGAGCGCAGTCGAGAGGTTATTTATTATGCTAATACTAGGTTTCGACTGCGCTCAACCTGACAGATAAGTATCAAATGAAGACCAATTTAGTATTTTTAATTTGCTGGCTTTTTTTCTCCTGCAATCAATCTAAAGAAAAACCAATTATGAATAAAAAAATTGTAATTGCTCACAGAGGAGCTTCTGCCTATTTGCCTGAACATACCATAGAAGCAAAAGCTATGGCACATGCAATGAACGTAGATTTTATTGAGCAAGATTTAGTATTGAGTAAAGATGATGTTCCCATTGTTATCCACGATATTTATTTGGATGATGTCACTGATGTTGCTGCAAAATTTCCAACTAAAAAAAGAGATGATAACCGATATTATGTGATCGATTTTACGTTTGATGAATTAAAAACGCTTCAAGTTTCAGAACGTTTTAATCCAAAAACTGGTAAACAATTTTACCCAAGTCGATTCCCAAAAGGAAAAGGAAATTTTAAATTGCATTCGCTTCAAGAAGAAATTGAACTGATTCAGGGTTTGAATACATCAACCAAAAAAAATATTGGCATTTACCCAGAAATTAAAGCACCCGAATTTCATCAACAAGAAGGAAAAAATCTCACAGAAATTGTTTTGAAAGTTTTAGCAGAGTATGGTTACAAAACCAAAAAAGACAACTGTATTTTACAGTGTTTTGATGCCAAAGAATTGGAGCGCATCAGAAAAGAATTAAAATCGGAATTATTTTTAGTGCAATTGATGGAGTTTGAAGAAGAAAAGAAACAATTAGAACATTTTGCAACCTATGCAGATGGAATTGGTCCTTGGTACAAACAAATTTTATCGGAAAAAATTGATGGTAAATTTACGTTTACCTCTTTAGTTGATGATGCACATCAATTAGATTTAAAAGTGCATCCTTATACTTTTAGAGCTGATGCTTTGGCTGAATTTACTACTTTTGATAAAATGATGGAAACACTTTTAATAGATGCAAATGTGGATGGTGCTTTTACAGATTTTCCAGATTTAGTTGTTGCATTTTTAAATAAAAAACATGAATAAAACTACCTACAAAATATCTCATTTTAATAACGAATTAAAAGTTTTTAAAGCTGATAAAAAAGAAATTATCTTTAGTTCTTTTTGGTTTATGGAGTTTGGAAAAACCTGTGCAGAAATCAAAAATCATAAGGAAGAACATATATATGCTGTTACAAAAAAGTTTCAGTTTTGGAAGTGGAGAATGGTGTATCTTATTCAAGATAAGGATGCAAAAAAATCGATTTTAATAGCTAAAAATAATAGAAATACTATTTTTCAGATAGAAATTGATGGGGCTAATTTTGAAATTAAAATCAATTATAAAAAGAAGAAATCTATTTATAAAAACAATGTAAAAATTGCTGAAGTTGATGAAAATTTATCCGAAGAAAATTTTATAACATTGAAAACTACAAAAGAAGAAGAATTAAAAAATATTTTCCTCTTATACACTTGTTTGTTAATTGGTAAAAATCATGAAAACTCAAGCACTATTTTAACTAGTCAGAAAAAATTAGAAAGTAATAACGAACCTTGGAGCTAAATTTTATTTCTCTACAAATAAATGATAAACATAAATCTATACTCCTGTAATTATTGGAAGAAAAACCAATAAAACAAAAAAACCAGTAATTACCAACGATATGATTAATGGTTTGTTTATCGATTTTTTTTCAAATTGTAAATCTTTGCCTAAATGTTTATTCCAAAAATATTCAACCAAAATAAAATATCCTATGATATTAAAAATTATAGATATAAAAAATATTTTCGGCAAAATCTCCAACAAAACAAAAGACAAAACCATATATAAAATTCCAAAAAAGAGTACCTGAGTTCTTTCTTTTGGTTTGTTCATCACCTTTAAATTATACATCAATAAAACTGCACCAAAAATGGTGCTGAAAAAAATGGTAAAACCTTGTATTGCTTTCTTTGAATATAAAGTTGGTTGTTCAAATTCCTCAAAAGGATTATACTTATTAATTGTTGCAGTTTCTACTACTTTCTCCTGAATTTCATGTTGTTTAATAGCAACTTCTGGAATTTCGATTTCACCTTTTTTAATTAAATTCCTGTCTTCTAATTCCCAAACAACGGCTTGTATAGCTTCATCTGTGTAAGAATTTTTATTCTTAATAATTTGTTCTAACTCAGCGTTAGATTTGTTGCGCATATTTTTGGTAAAACTATTTTCTCTCATTCAATATTTTTTTAACTTGTAACTTCTATCAACTTATTTCTGTATGCTGTTAGTAATTTCGATTTTGAGATAAAGCCAACGTATTTCTCATCTTTAATAACAGGCAAATTCCAAGCATTGCTAGTTTTAAATTTTCGCATAATTTCTTCTACAGAATCATCATAAAAAATAATTTCTGGAGCAGATTTCATAAAAGTTTCTACAGTGATGCTGTTATACATTTCTGTATCAAACATAAAAGACCTGATATCATCTAACAAAACAATTCCTAAAAATTGTTTTTCTTTATTAATTACAGGAAAAATATTTCTGGTTGATTTTGCAACTGCTTTTGTGAGCATTTCTCCTAATAACATATCTGGATTTACTGCTTTAAAATTCTTTTCAATAAGTCGATCAATCTTCATCATCATTAACACATTTTTGTCTTTATTATGCGTGATAAGTTCTCCTTTTGCTGCTAATTCTGTTGTATAAATTGAATTCGCAATAAAGTATTTTGTGAATGCAAAACTAATGGCAGCAACCAGCATTAAAGGTACAAAAAGTTCATAACCACCAGTAATTTCTGCAATTAAAAAAATAGCAGTTAAAGGCGCATGTAAAACTCCAGCCATTAAACCTGTCATACCAATTAAAGTAAAATTAGATTCTGAAACACTGCCTCCTAAAGTATTAATTACTTTCGCAAAAACGTTTCCTAAAGCAGATCCCATAAACAACGTTGGAATAAAAATACCTCCAACTCCACCAGCTGCAAACGTGGTTGTCATTGCAATTGCCTTGAAAATAGCAATTAAAAACAGGAAACCAATTACAATCCAAATATTAGTTAAATCTACTTTGTAAGGAATATCTTTTAGAGCTTCTGCAGTATTTCCATTCAGTAAATTATTAATTAATCCATAGCCTTCTCCATATAAAGGTGGAATTAAATACAACATAATTCCAATCGCAAATCCTCCAATAATTAGTTTATGAATTGGTTTTTTTATCTTTTTGAAAAAATTGGTAATTCTAAAATAAATTTTAGAAAAATAAACAGAAGCTACACCCGTTCCAAATCCTAAAATAATGTAATAAAAAATATCTTTTATTTTAAAAGCATCTACCAATTCAAAACCAAACAAAGCATCTTTTTCAAAGAAAAAATAAGATGTAATTACAGCAGAAACTGATGCCAATAAAAGTGGCACTAAAGACGCAAAAGCCAGGTCTAAACTAAAAATTTCTACTGCAAAAATAATAGCAGCAACTGGCGCTTTAAACATCGATGACATTGCACCTGCAGTTGCGCAACCAATTAACAACATTCTTGTTTTCGAGTTCATGTGGAACAACTGTGCAACATAAGAACCCAAAGCTGCTCCTGTGCTTACAGCTGGCCCTTGCAAACCTGCAGAACCACCAAAACCAACTGTAATTGGAGCTGTAATTAAAGAAGCGTACATTTTATACTTTTCTATAATTCCGTTTCTTTTGGAAACCGAATGAAGTGTGGTAGAAATTCCATGGCCAATTTCTTTTTTGATAATTTTTCTTTTGATAAAAAACACCAAAATCAACCCAATAATCGGAAAAATGAAATATAATGAATAGTGGAAATCTTTAATGAATTTGCCTTCTATAACATTTTCTATAAAGAAGGTTAAGTTTTTTAAAACCGCAGTTCCTAAACCTGCTAACAAACCCACTAAAATACTTAATACATATACAAACTGGCGTTCAGAGATAAATTTGTATCTCCAAAGTAAAATTTGTTTTAGGTATTTATTTTTGGTTGGCATTTTATGGTTGTATAAGTCTTCGATAAGCTCAGACTGATATTTTGATTTTTAATTGTTTTTGTTACTTTATAAATGAATATAGCTTATGAAACAATTGCACTTTATAAATATCTTATTTTTTGATATTTTAAAAATCCATTTGCACGAATTTCTTTATGAATAGCAACAATATCTTCTGGTATTTCTGGTTTTAATAACCAGTTTACATCTAAACCATTTCTTATAGCTTCTTCTATAAGAAATTTATTATCGATGATTAGATTTCCTAAAATTTTTAAGTTTTCTTCAAATTCAATTAAATAATCATTGTCCAGTTTATCAATAATTAAAAGAATTTTAAAAACTCGAGCCATTACAGCAATACAGAATTTTTTTCGTTTTACAGGTGGCTTGCTATTTAAAATAAAGTTTCTATTTAGTTTTAAAACTTCATTGATCATTACTAAATTTAAGTATGCTTCACCAAATTTATCTTTTGTTATGCTTACATGTTCATTTATTAATCCACTTAAATCTCTAACATCATAGCTTAAATATCCTATTGTATAATATCCATTTTGTGAATTTCTTCTTACAAAATATAACAAGCGTTCTTCTATTTTTTTTCTTTGCTCTTCTACTGTATTTGTATTCACTAATTCAAAAAGCAAACGGTTTGCTAAAACCAAATCTTTTTTTAACAAACGTAAAATCAATTTATCTTTTTCACTTGCTGGTAAATGACTTAGTGCTTCTTTAAATTCTTTTGGAAAGCTCATTTTTTAAAGATTATTTGTTTTAAAGTTTCAAAATACATTCTTAATAACGAATGTCAATTCAACTAACGACTGTCAAACTGAGCCTGTCGAAGTTTATTTTTTGGTTGATAAAATATCTGTTCCTAAATACTTATCATCTTTATTATAATACCAAGCTCTTACTTTTGGCATTTTTATTTCGTTAATCGTTTCTAAACCCGATAATAAAATATATTCTCCACTATCTTTTTCTTCTTTAAAGAATTGATAAACTTCCATCGCAAAACTATCTGGATTAAAATAAAAGTACCAAATATCCTTGCCAACTTCTTGATTATATGTTGCTTTTAAAACCAAATATTCTTTTCCTTTAAAGGTTTTTCTTTCTACTTTTTGATGAATAACTGTGCCTTCATCTTTTAATTTCATTGGCAAACCATACAAGTACGTATAATAATTTTTGAACAAATTTGCACGTTCAGAATTTAAACTATACTTCTTTTTATTTGCTGAAGATGGATTTTTATCACCATTCAGAGAAAAGTTAATTTCATTTTTGTCAATAACATATTCAGTAATAATGGTATCTCTTTTAGCAACAACAGAAAAATATTGTTTTGGTAAATTGATGTTGATTTTACTTTCTCTTGGCGAACTTTTTGGAGTTTTCATCGTTACAAAAAGTTCTCCTTTAAAAGTTTTCCAATTTCCATTTGGATCATGAAATTGTATTGCTTTTTTTAGTAATTCATCACCTGAAATTTCTTGAGAGAACGTAATTATTGAGGTTAAAAGGGTTAGAAGTGTGGTTAGGTTTTTCATAAAAATATTATTTGAAATTGATTATAAAGATAATTCTAATTCTTTATAATCATCCAAATATAATTCTCTTAAAGCTTCTACATAAACTCTTTTATTTAAGTAGCCAAGATTAAACTCTTCTAAAGCTTCTTTAATAAAAATTTTAGCTTTTTCAATATCTCCTTTTTGTTTGTATATTTTTGACTTGTAGTATTTTGCGTCTGCAAATTTATTATCATTATATTTTATAGCATTATCAAAACACAAATTTGCCTTTTCTAATTCGTTCGTTTCATAATATGCAATTCCTAAATACAAATACGCATTAATTTCCACCCAATCTTCTCCTAGTTTTTCTTTTTGACTTTTAAGATGTTTTTGAAAATAAGAGATGGAGTTTTCATAATCTTTAAGTCCTAAATAAGCAATTCCTCTCCAGTAATGTACACTATGTCCTTGAGGGTTATCAATAAAATTTGGCGTTAAAGCATCTACAGCATCAAAATCTTGAATAGCTTTTTTATAATCTCTGTAAAACCACAAATACAAATATCCTCTATAACCCAACCATTTTTCTGGGTTCAATTCAACTGCTTGATCGAAAATAGGTTTCCATTGTAAAGGCATTCCTCTTTTAACATAAGCCACAGATAACTCTCTGACTGCTTTATCAAAAGTTGGGTCAATTTTAACGGCATTAGCAATTCCATTCATAAAAGCCGGACTTCCCTGTATATTTTTAATTGCTTCACTATAAACTTTTTCTGCCTCTAATCTTTTATCTTTTTTTAAATCTGAGGTGTTACAAGCTGTAATCAGAAAAAGAACAACAATAAGTTTAAGGCAGTATTTCTGTAATTTTTCCATTTTCAATTCTATAAATTAAATACATATAATAATCAGCCCCTTCTTTTTCATTAAAACCAAATACATTCCAATTTCCTTTTTTAGATGTTAAGTCTAAAAGTTCTTGAACCATCTTATTATCTAAGTTTTTTTCTCCTAAATCTAAATTCATTTCAGAAATTTCAAACCAACCAGCTTCTCCTCTACAATTTACCAAAAAACGAAAACTGATATAACCAGAATCTTTATAAAGTTGATGCTTATATTTTGATAAAATAGTGTCTCTAAATCTTTTTTTTGTTCCTTTGTAACCATCTGAACCTGCACCTTTAAATGTAAAATAGATTTCATCTTTATTGCATAAATAACCATCATTTAAAAGTACTTTTTCTTGATTGATGTAACCAATATAATGTTGGTATTTATCAATCTCTTTTTTGGATTTAGTAAAACATCCAAAGAAAAAAAATGTAATAAAAAAATAAAAAATAATTTTTTGACTTTTCATAGGTTTTAAAAGTAATAAAATTATTCCAAAAAAAGACCTCACAGGTTTTTAAAACCTGTGAGGTCTAGATATTTACAAATATATTTTATGCTTGAATATCTAACTTCAAACTCAGCTCTTTCAACTGCTCATCATCAATAAAAGCAGGAGCATCAATCATTACATCTCTACCAGAATTGTTTTTTGGGAATGCAATAAAATCTCTGATTGTTTCTTGACCTCCAAGAATTGCAACCAATCTATCCAAACCAAAAGCCAAACCTCCATGAGGTGGTGCACCATATTCAAAAGCATCCATTAAGAAACCAAATTGTGCTTTTGCATCTTCTTCGCTAAAACCTAAATGACGCAACATGGTTGCTTGCATTTGCTTGTCGTGAATTCTGATAGAACCTCCACCAATTTCATTTCCATTTAAAACCAAATCGTACGCATTTGCTTTTACAGCTCCAGGATCTGAATCTAACAATTCCATTTGCCCAGGTTTTGGAGATGTAAATGGATGGTGCATTGCATGATAATGGCCAGTTTCTTCATCTAACTCCAATAATGGAAAATCTACTACCCAAAGAGGAGCAAATACTTTAGGATCTCTCAATCCTAAACGTGTTGCTAATTCCATTCTTAGAGCAGACATTTGCGTTCTTACTTTATTGGTTTCACCAGATAAAACTAACATTAAATCACCTTTTTCTGCTTTCATTTCATTTGCAAAAAATCTTAAATAATCTTCATCAAAAAACTTATTCACTGACGATTTTAAACTGTCATTTTCTTCGTGTTTTATCCAAATTAAACCAGATGCGCCAATTTGAGGTCTTTTTACCCAGTTTACCAATTCATCAATTTGCTTTCTTGTGTAATTTGCACAACCTTTTACAGTAATTCCTACAACTAATTCTGCATCATCAAAAATTGAAAACCCAAACTTTTCTCCTTTGGGGATTAAGGGGCAAAACTCCATTCCAAAACGAATGTCTGGTTTGTCATTTCCATACAAACGCATAGCATCATCATATAACATTCTTGGAAATTTTTCCACCTCAACATTATTAATTTCTTTTAGTAAATGACGTGTTAATCCTTCAAAAATATTTAGAATATCTTCTTGCTCCACAAACGCCATTTCACAGTCAATTTGTGTAAATTCTGGCTGTCTGTCTGCACGTAAATCTTCATCTCTAAAACATTTTACAATCTGAAAATATTTATCCATTCCACCAACCATCAATAATTGTTTGAATGTTTGCGGACTTTGTGGAAGTGCATAAAACTGCCCTTCATTCATTCTACTTGGCACTACAAAATCACGTGCGCCTTCTGGCGTCGATTTTATTAAATATGGAGTTTCAACTTCAATAAATTCTTGGTCAGATAAATATTTTCGAACTTCCATTGCCACTTTATGGCGAAAAATCAAGCTATCTTTTACAGGATTTCTTCTAATATCTAAATATCTATACTTCATTCTGATGTCTTCTCCTCCATCAGTTTTATCTTCAATTGTGAAAGGTGGAATTTTTGAAGCGTTTAATATTTCTAATTTAGAAACCAACACTTCAACCTCACCTGTAGGAATATTTTTGTTTTTAGATTCACGCTCAATTACAGTTCCTGTAACTTGAATTACAAATTCTCTTCCTAAAGATTTTGCCTTTTCCATCATTTCTTTTGGTGTGCGCTCTTCATCAAAAATTAACTGGGTAATTCCATATCTGTCACGCAAATCTACCCAAACCATAAAACCTTTATCTCTGCTTTTTTGCACCCAACCAGCCAAGGTTACTTCTGTATTTATATGCGCTGCTCTTAACTCTCCACAAGAATGACTTCTATACATTGTAAATTTTAATTTACAATTCTGAATTTTAATACTGAACTTGTTTCAGTATGATTCAGAATCTTTGTTATGTTTTTATAATTCTGAACTTCTTTCAGAATTTAAGTTGCAAATTTAATCAATTATACCAAATTTGATATATTTTTGGGCGTTCATTTCTGAAATAGAAATGCCCAGCTTTCCACTGTATCTTTTTAAATGTGTTCTCGATACAATTTTGCAAAAAAAGCAAAATTACTCGAACTGACATTTAAAAAGGATGTCGTTTCAATCTTTAACGCAACATTAGTTTTTGTAAATTTGTTTTATGAGCATTATCAATATTCAAGAAAAATTCAAACTATTTTCAGATTTGTGGTCACCAAAAAAGGTTGGCGAATTAAATGGACAACAAATTTTATTGGCAAAAGTAAAAGGTGAATTCGTATTTCATAAACACGATTTCGAAGATGAACTTTTTATGGTCATCAAAGGAGTTTTAGAAATAGAATTGAGAGATAAAACCATCACTTTAAAAGAAGGCGAATTTTATATTGTGCCCAAAGGAGTTGAACATAAACCTGTTGCCAAAAAAGAAGTACATATTTTATTGTTCGAACCACTTTCTACCAAACATACTGGAGATGTTGTTGCCAATATTACAGTAGAAACTTACGAAAGTATTTAAAATTTAAGCAGTAATTTCTTTATGCTCTTTCTCTTCTTTTGGAAACGCTTGCTTGCTAAAAATAAATAACAAAGCAACTCCAATAGTTATATAAGAATCTGCAGGATTAAATATGTATTGGAAAAAAGTAAACGTATCTCCACCAACAAAAGGAATCCATTCTGGTAAAATAGCATCTTTTATAAAAGGAAAATAAAACATATCTACAACTTTACCATAAAAAAGACTTCCATAAGGTTCGTCTGCAAAAAGTGTTGCTACTTTGTGGTCTGAAGAATCAAAAATTACTCCATAAAAAACAGAATCGATAATATTACCAACAGCACCCGCAAAAATAAGTGCAATACCAACAATTACAGCATTGTGTACTTTACGTTTTATATTGCCAACTAACCAATATACGATTGCAAAAACAGCAACAATTCTAAACAGTGTTAAAAAAAGTTTGCCAGTTTCTCCACCAAACTCAAAACCCATAGCCATTCCATTATTTTCTACAAAATGGATTTGAAACCACTCAAAAACTTTGAAACCACCATTTATTTGATAATGTGTTTTTATATATATCTTTAAAGCTTGATCTAAAATAATAGCTATTAAAATTGTAAGAATTGCAATATTCTTCTTTGACATTTTTTTAATTTTGAAGTCACAAAAATAACAATATTATTGTGTTTATTGATTAGTTAAGAAAATATTAGCTTTTAAAGTACTTACTTTAAATTCTTTTATATTTTCTATTAATTTTTTCTGATGATTTTTATGATACAAAATATCATCTACCTTAATTTTACCATCTTTAGAACTTAGCTCTAAATTTGTATTTTTTACAGATGCATACACATTGCCTGAATACAATTTTAAAATAGTATTTGCTTCTATTTCATTTAGTTTTACGATACCATTTTCAATATAAATAGCCAATTCATTTTGATGATTTTTAGACTCAATATCTACATTTTCTCCAAAAATAAATACTTTTTTTCCTTTAGGGATTTTTACTACAGCATTGGCTCTTTGTAATCTTTTCGTAATAAATTTTCTAAAAACGACTTCTCTAGTTTGTGTGCCTTTAAACTCAAAATTAATTTTTACTTCTTTGTTTGTGTTGGCTATTTTGATCAATTGATCATCATAATCTTCAGCGTATAAATAGACTTCTAAAAAACCAGAATCTGAATTTTCTAGCACCAAATTATCCAAACCTGCTGTATAAATAGTAATTTCATTTGCAGTAGTTTGTAGTTTTTTTACGACTTTTTTCTGTGAAAAAAGAAGGTTTGATAGTGCTAAAAATAAAATAAAAAGAAGATTTTTCATAAATTAAAAAACCTCATTTTAAGAGGTTCTTATGTAATTATTTTATAAATTATTCCAAAATGATTTTCTTTTTTAGTATCGCATTTTCTGTTTGAACTTCAACTATATAAATACCACTTGCAACTTTAGGCAAATTTAAATCGTACTTACCTTCTGCGTAAAAAGATGTGTTTAAAATTTCTTTTCCTACTAAATTAAATAGCTTTATAACTGTATTTCCCTGAACACCAGCAACATTTAATGTAGTTGCATCTTTTGTAAAAACGCTAATTAAAGTTTTAAATTCTTCTGTACCTAATGCTTGGCTAGAAGTATGTATATAAAACCTACCTGTACCATTTTCAGTTTCTGCTAAGTTAATAGCATAAGTGCCATCTAAATTATTTAATAGTGTAAATTTCCTCAATAACTTATCCTCTAAAAACACCTTTATTCCTAGTGGTAAATTTTCTGTTTCTATCGAAAAAACTAAATCAATGGGCGCATTTGCCTTCACACCTATTGGAATTATAATTTCTTCAATTGTATTTAATGGTACTGTTTGTTTTTGAAATGCTATTCCTTGATTATCATTTACTAAATGTGTGTAAATTTTAAAATCATCAGAAACTCCATCAAACAATCCAACATCAAATCTAGGATCTAAACCTAAAGTTTTTCCATCTTCGTAAATAATTTCTGTAGCTCTTGTCTTTTTACCATCTGTAATAGATAACAAAATAGTAGAAAGTTCATTTTTATAAAACGTAATTCCTGTTTGATGACTTTGCATAGCTTTGGTAAAAGATACAGTTCCTAAATTTACATCAGAATGCACAAAGAACCCTTGTCCTGGATGAATGTAACCTGTTGTAAGGTTAGTATACGTTGCTCCATTCCAAACAAAAATTGCATGAAAAGCTCCCGCTAATTTTGTAGTATTTGCCGTTAAAAAAGCACCAATATCTATATAAGAAGGATATGGATTTCCTAATAAATTCCAATTATTATCATTTTGAGAAATGGCAGGTGTAATTGTTGCAGTTGGCAAAGTTCCTGTAAAACTATAATTCCCTATGGCAGTTCGTTTAGTAGAATAGCCAATTCCAGCACCAAAATCAGTTGAACTACCATTTGTTTGAAAATATCTCCAATACTGTGTGGCTGTATCTGGACCTGAATTATCAGTATCTGTATCTGGAACTCCATTATCATAAATACTAATGGCTTCGTTGTTTCCTGATCCTGATGCTATAGCATTCGCTGTAATCCAAGCATTATCATATTGTTCACCAACAACTGGACTCGCTACTAAATGCCAATTATCATCTGGAATAGCAACATTATATGTAATACTTCCTGTTGAATTACCTAAAACTTTTAAAGAACCTGAATTTGTAATTGCTAAAGAACCATTTACTGTCAAATTATTTATAGTAGCACCTGTTGTTGATCCTATTACTGGTTGATTTGATGGTGCACTTGGTATCGTAACATTATTGTTTAAAGTTGGAATATTGTTTGTACTCCAATTGCCTGCTGTTGCCCAATTTGTATCTATATTTCCAGTCCAAGTTGCTTCTATTGGTTTTACAAATATTGTATAATCTTCTGACTGACCATAAACTAAAGAAGAAAAACAAGCTGAGTTTAATACTGGCGCTCCATATCTATCATCCAATTCCGTTAATAATCTAATTCTTACATAATCATTATAAGGAATATTGGTAGGGTAATTTAAAGTTATTGGAACAATTGTATTTAGGGCTATATCTTCAGAAAGATGCTGCTGTTCTGCTTCATCATCAAAATCCCCATCGTCATTCCAATCAATCCAAACACCTAGTTGTTGAAAGTTGTTTGTAAACATAGTTACATTTAAAATATTTGTAGTAGTTGCATCAATTTCGAAAAAATTACTACAATTTGCACTTTTATCTATATTCCCTGAGTCAATTCTTGTAGAAGAAGATGCAAAATTTACTGAATTTAATTCAACATTAAGTATCCCTGCAAAATTATTTGATTGATCACTAGCTGCATTTGTATTACAAGCTGCAACTGGCGCTAAATAATTTATATCTGGAATGTTTGATCCTCTAGAGTTCACAATTGATGTACCTTCCATAGCTGCTCTTGCTCTTGTCTTTTGGTCTGGAGTCATTCTATCAGTACAATTATAATAACTCATTATGTTATTAATGGTATTATTGTTTAACCAATTAGAAGTAGTACAACTATTTATTGTTGGGCAATTAAACGCTCTTTGATGTGTTTCTGTATCTACACAACCATCGCTTTGTTCTCCTACAACAGCATCATCAGGACACCTGTCTGCAACTCCATCTGAATTTGCATCATCACCTTGAAAAGTATGATATAAATGAAAATAATGCCCAACTTCATGAACTACTGTGCTATTATCGCCATTTGAATTTAATCCCCAACCATTTGTATTTCCAGGATCATGTCCAAAAACTGTAGACATCATTACAGAACCATGATT
>Ga0115565_10000602_pt1 | contig 31074 bp, 27 predicted proteins | sample COGITO_mtgs_1105_FD_87199 | JGI IMG/M metagenome (GOLD analysis project Ga0115565, IMG submission 87199) | Pelagic marine microbial communities from North Sea - COGITO_mtgs_110530 | ecosystem: Environmental > Aquatic > Marine > Epipelagic | place: Germany:Helgoland, sampling site Kabeltonne... | reverse complement strand
TTACCAATTAGAACAGTTGCACCAGGATATTTTTCTTCATCTACATATTGTTGTTCTGCAGAATAGATCATTTTTTTAGATTGTGAAAAGCCCAAAAAACTGAATAGGAGGAAAGTGAATATAATTAGTTTGTTCAAAAGGTATATTTTAAACAAAAATACAGAAAAGATTACCTCTTAACTATTAAAGAAAAGTAAAAAATAAATTAATTACATTGTATTGCAATAAAAAAGCATCTTTTAGAATTCTAAAAGATGCTTTTTTTATAACTCTATAAGAGTTAATTATCTTACAATTGTTTGTTTTCTATCTGGACCAACAGAGACAATCTTTACGGGAACACCTGTTTCTTTTTCTATAAAAGCAACATAATCCAGCAGATTCTTTGGCAACTGCTCGGCAGAAGTCATCTTTGTTAAGTCTTCATCCCATCCTTTAAACTTAGAATAGTTTACAGAAACATTTTCTGGTTCTATGTTATAAGGAAAATGTGAAATTTCTTTTCCTTTATAATTATAAGAGGTACATATTTTTAAGGTATCAAAACCAGAAAGTACATCTCCTTTCATCATCATTAATTGGGTAACACCATTTACATCTACAGCATATTTAAGTGCTACTAAATCTAACCAACCACATCTTCTTGGTCTTCCTGTAGTTGCTCCAAACTCTTGACCAATTCTAGCCATTTCTTCTCCGTCCTTGTCAAATAACTCGGTAGGAAAAGGACCAGAACCAACACGTGTAGTGTAGGCTTTGAAAATACCGTATACATCTTTAATTCTATTTGGTGCAACACCTAAACCAGTACAAGCACCTGCGGCAGTTGTATTTGATGAAGTTACAAAAGGGTACGTTCCAAAGTCGATATCTAATAAAGAACCTTGTGCGCCTTCTGCTAAAATTGTTTTGTTACTTTTAATAGCTTGGTTTAAAAATTCTTCACTATCAATAAATTGTAATGTTCTTAATTTTTCTATTCCTTTGTCAAATTCTGCTTCTAACTCTTCTAGGTCATACTCAATTTTAATGTTAAAATAATCTAACATTCCTAAATGTTTTGCAGTTAAAGCATGGTATTTTTCTTTCCAGTTTTCTAATTCTAAATCTCCAACACGCATTCCGTTTCTACCGGTTTTGTCCATATAAGTTGGACCAATTCCTTTTAAAGTAGAACCAATTTTTGCTTTTCCCTTTGAAGTTTCAGAGGCTGCATCTAATAGTCTATGAGTTGGTAAAATTAAATGTGCTTTTCTAGAAATTAATAATTTAGAAGTATAGTCAACTTTATGTTTGTCTAAATTTTCTAATTCTTTTTTAAAGATTACGGGATCTATCACTACACCGTTTCCAACAACGTTTAAAGCTGTTTTATGAAAAATCCCCGAAGGAATTGTGTGTAAAACATGTTTGTGTCCGTCAAAAATTAAGGTGTGTCCTGCATTTGGTCCGCCTTGAAAGCGCGCAATAATATCATAGTTACCAGTTAATACGTCTACAATTTTTCCTTTTCCTTCGTCTCCCCATTGCAATCCGAGTAATAAATCTACAGCCATTAGTTGTTTAATTTGTTTCCCAAAATTTGGGAGTGTTGTTTGTGTTGTTTGTTAATTATGATTCTTTCTTTTTTGTTCCGTAGAAATAAAGAGAGTGGTTTTGAATATCGATATTAAAGATATCTTCAATTGTTTTCTTGATAATTTGAATGCGGGGATCGCAAAATTCTTTCACTTCGCCAGTATCTGTAAAGATAACATGATCATGGTTTTTATCGAAGTAACTTTTTTCATAGCGGGCCATCGATTGTCCATCAAATTGATGTTTTCTAACCAGATTACAATTCAATAAAATTTCTATGGTGTTGTATAATGTAGCTCTACTAACTCTATAGTTCTTGTTTTTCATCTTAATGTAAAGAGATTCTATATCAAAATGTTCATCTGCATCATATATCTCTTGAAGAATTGCATATCGCTCAGGCGTTTTTCTGTGCTTATTTTCTTCTAAGTAAGAGGTAAATACTTTTTTTACTACGTCTTGATTTTCAAGAGAGTTACTCATTATCTTATTATTTTACAAAAAACAAATTTACAGTTATTTCTTAATAAATTACTTGTTTTTTGGCAGGATGTTTATAAACTATTAACACGCTCTACTTTTTTTACCCCATCTACTTTCTGAATACTTTTCATTAATTTATTTAATTGAGCGCTATTCTTAACACTTAGGCTTATTTTGCCATCAAAGACGCCCTCATTACCAGCAAAGTTTATACTGTTAATAAATACTCCCATATTACTAGAAATAATTCTACTTAGGTCATTAATGATGCCTTGATTGTCTACACCACTAATATGTAAAATTACTTTAAAATCTTGTTTTGTAGAATCTATCCATTTTGCTTGCATAATTCTGTATGCATAATTAGATTGCAAAGAAATTGCATTTGGACAATTTTTTTTATGAATCTTAATACCTTCATTAATGGTTAAAAAACCAAAAACAGTATCTCCAGGAATAGGAGTACAACATTTAGACAATGTATAATCTAATTTTTCTTCTTCTTTACCAAATACCAATGCATTATAGCTGTTAGAAACTTCATCTGTTTCTATCATTTCTTTGCTATTAGGAGCCCTTCTAAGTTTGGTTTTAAAGAAATTTAAAATAGTACTATTCCTTTGCGCGACAAAGGCTTTTAAGTTTTTGTTGTCTATGGCGCCATTTCCAATTCTAAAAAACAAATCAAAACTAGTTCTAATCTGAAAGAAACCAACAAGCTCATTAATTGTCTTCTCATTGTAAGGTATTTTTAAATGACGTAATTTTCTTGCTAAAATTGCTTTTCCTTCTTCTGCAATCTCTTTTTCTTCGTCTTTTAAAGCAGCTCTAATTTTTGTTTTTGCTCTAGCAGTAATTACAAAATCTAACCATCTGGCATTTGGTTTGTTGTTTGCCGTTGTTATTACTTCTATTTGATCTCCACTTTTTAAAGTATGACTTAAAGGCACTAGCTTACCGTTTACTTTAGCACCTCTGCATTTTAATCCTACATCTGTATGCACTGTAAATGCAAAATCTAAGGCAGAAGCATCTTTTGGCAATGATTTTAATTCGCCTTTAGGTGTAAATACATAAATCTCTTTAGAATACAAGTTTAACTTGAACTCTTCCACAAAATCTACGGCATTTAAACTCTGATTTTCTAAAGACTCTTTCAAACGATTTAACCAAGATTCTAAACCATTTTCATGGCTGTTATTTTTACCTTGTTTATATTTAAAATGAGCAGCATAGCCTCTTTCTGCAATTTCGTTCATTCTACTAGAACGAATCTGCACTTCGACCCATTGTGCATCTGGTCCCATAACAGTAATATGCAAGGCTTCGTAGCCTGTAGTTTTTGGTTGCGAAATCCAATCTCTTAATCTTGTTGGGTTGGGTTTAAAATAATCTGTTACGATGGTATAAATTTTCCATGCATCAAATTTATCATCATCTGAAGTGGGTGCGTAGATAATTCGAATAGCATACTTATCATATACCTCTTCAAAAGTTACGTTTTGCTTCCGCATTTTTCTACGAATAGAATAAATAGATTTAAAACGTCCTTTTATGTCATAGGTAAAATTTTCTTTATCTAAGCCTGTCTTTAGTGTCTCTTCAAAAGTTTTTAAATATTTTTGTTGTTCTTCTTTACTTTCTTTTATTTTGGTGATAATATCATTGTAAACTTCTGGTTCTGTATATTTTAAGCCTAAATCTTCAAGTTCTGTTTTAATATTATACAGGCCTAAACGGTGTGCTAATGGGGCATAAATATATAGTGTTTCTGAAGCTATTTTTACTTGTTTGTGTGCAGGCATTGCATCCATAGTTTGCATGTTGTGCAATCTGTCTGCAATTTTTATTAGAATAACACGCACATCATCATTTAATGTTAAAAGCATTTTTCTAAAATTCTCTGCTTGTATAGATGCGTCTTGTTCTTTATTTAAGCGAGAAATTTTAGTAAGACCGTTTACAATTCTAGCAACTGTTTCTCCAAACAACTGCTCCATATCATCCAGGGTGTACTCAGTGTCCTCTACAACATCGTGCAACAAAGCTGCGGCAATAGAAGTTGCACCTAAACCAATTTCCATAGCTACAATTTTAGCTACTGCTATTGGATGAAAAATATAAGGTTCACCAGTTTTTCTTCGCTGGCTAGAATGTGCATCTACAGCAATTTCAAAAGCTTTTCTTATGAGTTTTTTATCTGCTATAGATAAAATTTCATACGTACCTTTTAGCAAATCTTTATACCTGCTTGCAATTTCCTTATTTTCTTCTTCTATGGTCGCTGTGTATTGCATAAATTACTTTGAAGATTTCGGGTTTTTAATGTAAAGTGAATTTAAGTATAAATTTTTAACAGACAACTATTTATTTTAGGAAGTTTTTAGTGATTTTTAGCAGTACAAAGGCCCAGTATATACAATAGTATCACTATTTGTTACCAGGGCTTCAACATAATTGTGTGTATCGCCTTTCATGGTTATAATATCTCCACCATAATATAAATATTGACTTTCTAAGATATTACTTGGTGTATTCGCACAAGCATAAAAAAGTACGGTTAAAAGTAAAAAGGCAACTAGCTTTCTCATATGTTTAATTGTAAGGTATTATTTTTAATATTTTATTCTTTTGTTAAGAGCTTATTTTTTATTGTTTAGCGCGTTTTTTTATACAAACCAATTGGTCTTATTAGTGTATTCCGATAAAATTTGGGGCAGACTTTAAATGTACTATTTTTTTGATAAATAGAAATAATAACACATTTTTTATTAAAAAAAAATAATAAGTATTTACTCTGTTTTAAAATAGTTGTATTACCGAATGTTACCTCTTTTAGAAAGATTATTTACATTTTTTACTTGCATACATGGCAGCGCCAATAATACCCGCATTGTTTTTAAATTGGGCAACTTTTACCTTTACATCTGCGTTTAAATACGGTTTAAAAGTGCTGTATTTTTTACTAATACCACCACCTAAAACAACTAGGCTAGGAGTATATACTAATCTTATATATTCTAATAAGAAATCAAATCTTTTTGCCCATGCTTCCAATGATAAATCTTCTTTTTTTCTAGCAGAGTCTGCAGTGTGAAACTCAATAATTTTACCATTAGTATGCAACATTTTACCAATCTCTAAATTAGGAATTAATTTTCCGTTAAAAAAAAGACCAGAGCCAATTCCTGTGCCAATGGTAACTACAATTACCAAACCTTTTTCCTTTCTAGCGGCACCCAAACTTACTTCGGCTAAACCTGCTAAATCGGCATCATTACTTATAAAAAATGGTAGTTTACATACTTTTTTAAAAAGTTTGTCTACGCGTATATCTAACCAATCTGGACTTAGGTTTCCAGAATGAATACATTTGCCATTTACCATGGTAGTAGGAAAACTACAGCCTACGGCTTTTTTCCAATTAAAATGTGCAATCATTTCTTTTACAACATTCGCAATGGCTTCTGGTGTTGCAGGTTGTGGGGTAGGAATTCTGAACCTTTCGGTTAACAACGTACCTGTTTTTGTATTTACAATTGCACCTTTAATTCCAGTGCCACCAATGTCTATTCCTAATATTTTCATGGTTATGTTTTAAATGCTCTTTGTCTTTTTGCTTCAAACAAAACAATTGCAGCAGCCACAGAAACATTCATAGAATCTATCTGACCTTGCATGGGTATATTTATATTTTGTGTTGCTTCTTCTCTAAAAATGGATGTTAAACCGGTTGCCTCTGTACCAACCACAATGGCAGTAGCTGCTGTATAATTTTCTTTGTGATATTCGTTAGAGTTTTGCAGTGTGGTAGCGTACATTTGTATCTTCTTTTCTGCAAGAAATGCTACAATTTCCTCTGAAGAACCTAGCGCAATCTGATTGGTAAATACACAGCCTACACTAGACCTTATAATATTGGCATTGTACAAATCGCTTTTAGGGTTTGCAATAAAAACGGCTGCTACATTTGCGGCATCTGCAGTTCTTAAAAGAGCTCCAATATTTCCTGGTTTTTCTATACCTTCTGCCACTAAAATTAATGGAGTCTCTGATTTAAATTTGATATTTTCTAGTGAGAAATCTTTTGCTTTTGTAACGGCAATAATACCTTCGGTAGAATCTCTGTAAGCTAATTTTTGATAAACTTCTTTAGAGATAAGAATTCTGTTAACGTTGGCATTAAATAGATGTAATATTTCTTCTTCAGAAATTAGTTCTTCAAAATATAAAATAGTGTCAAATTCATAATTAGCCGCTATTGCCAGAGATATTTCCCTTTGTCCTTCAATAATAAAAAGCCCCTTTTTTTTACGTTCACGAGATTTTTCTTGCAGTTTTAAGAGTTCTTTAATATACGAATTTTGAATACTGGTAATTTCTTTCATTGTTGCAAATATACCTAAATATAGGTATTCTAAAAAGAGGGCTGTACATCAATATTTAGAACAGTAATAAAGGCTCGCTAATCTAAAATTTTAGAAGCGAGCCTTTATTTATTTATAAACAAATATTAATTCGCTTTATATTTATCAGAATACCGTCTCCAAAGTCTTGTTTGGTGGGTTTCTAAACTAATTTTTCTACCTTGAATAAATGCATCGGTTAAAATATTACCACGCATTTCTAAAGCGTCTCCTTCAGAAAGAAATAAGGTAGCATCTTTACCAACTGCTAAAGAGCCTGTAAAATCATCAATTCCTAAAACCTTGGCTGTATTTAAAGTAATTAACTGCAAGGCAACTTCTTTATCTAAACCAAAGGCAGCAAATGTACCTGCATAAAAAGGTAGGTTTCTAGTATTCATGCGTTCCATTTGGCCTTCCATTCCCAAACTAACTAAAACACCTTTGTCTATTAGTGTTTTTGCAATGGTATACGTAGCATCATAAGAATCATCTTCACTGTCCGGATTTCTATGCGGTCTGTCTAAAACAACAGGAATATTATTTTTTACCAATAAACTAACTACTTTGTCTGCATGCGCTCCGTGAACAATTACTAAGTTGTTAATTCCTAAGTCCTTAGAGATTGTAATAGCATCTGTAATTTCTTTTTGACCGTTTACATGAAGAAAAAGCTTTTTAGAACCGTTAAATAAGCCTGCTGTAGATTGATATGGCAAATGTATTTTTGTTTGTGTACCCCCTAAATAATTTTTAGCATTCATAAAATAGGTTTTTATAGTTCCAATCTTATCAGCATATTTGGCATCTGGTTTTAAAGCAGGATCTTCTCCCAACCACCATTTACCAGAAATAAAGTTAGATGGCCAATTCATATGTATGGCATCATCTGCTTGTATGCTAGCATCTTCCCAGTTCCAAGCATCTAGTTGTACAATAGAAGAAGTACCAGAAATGGTGCCACCTCTTGGGGTTATCTGTGCCATTAAAACGCCGTTTGGTCTCATAGACTCTACCACTTTACTTTCTGCATTGTAGGCTATTAAACTCCTAATATGTGGATTCATAATACCAATTTCATCTTGATCATCCGTTGCTTTTACAGCATCTATCTCTACCAATCCTAACGTCGCATTGGCAGCAATAAAACCAGGATATACATGTTTTCCTTTGGCATTTATTACGGTTCCTTGTCTTGCAATTTTTGTCATTGCGCTGCCAACAAAATTAATTGTACCGTTCACAAACATAATTAAAGAATTTTTAATTACGGTTCCATCTCCTAAGTGAGCCGTTGCTCCTTCAATAGAGAAACTTGTAAGTTGTGCTTTGGCCGGTGTTTGTTGTGCGATGCTATTTCCTACTAAAAAGAAAAACAGCAAATTATATATTATTTTTTTCATCATTTTTAGTTTTTAAGTGCTTCTAAAGTATCACAGTGAAAGTTTCTATCTTCTCTTTTCATAGGAGCTTTTGTTTTACCGCCTTTCATTTTTTCCTTTAACATCATGGTAATTAATTGACTTTTTTCTTCTTTAATTGCCGTACGTTTTTTCAAGTCTTCTGCAATGTCGAACAAAACCTTACCATCTACAATAGTCTTTTCTACTTTTGCATAAATAGACATCGGATGCTGGTTCCATAGAACAACATCTGCATCTTTTCCTTCTTTAATACTACCCACTTTATTGTCTATATGTAATAATTTAGCAGGATTAATAGTTACTGTTTTCCAAGCTTCTAGTTCAGACATTCCGCCATACTTCATTGTTTTTGCTGCTTCTTGATTTAGACGTCTAGACATTTCTCTATCATCTGAATTAATAGCTACCGTAACGCCAGCATTGTGCATAATTGCAGCGTTAAAAGGGATGGCGTCATTTACTTCATATTTATACGCCCACCAATCTGAGAACGTAGAACCACCAACACCATGTTTGGCCATTTTATCTGCTACTTTATAACCTTCTAAAATATGTGTGAAGGTGTTTATTCTAAAATTGAATCTCTCTGCAACTTTCATTAACATGTTAATTTCTGATTGCACATAAGAGTGGCAAGAAATAAAACGTTCTCCGTTTAAAATTTCCACTAAGGTTTCCATTTCATCGTCTTTCCTATATGGTTTTCCACTTTTCTTTAGGACTTCATATTCTTGTGCTCTTGTAAAATAATCTACAAACATTTGCTCTACACCCATTCTTGTTTGAGGAAAACGCGTTCCGTTAGGACTTCTAGATTGTTTTACATTTTCACCCAAAGCAAATTTTATGAATTTTGGAGAAGCATCATAAATCATATTCGCTGCATTCTCTCCCCATTTTAATTTGATAATTGCAGAACGTCCGCCAATAGGATTTGCAGAACCATGTAATATTTGTGCAGAAGTAGTTCCACCAGAAAGGTTTCTGTAAATATTAATATCGTTAGGGTCTACAACATCTTCTATAGTAACTTCTGCAGAAGAATTTTGTGCCCCCTCATTAATAGCAGAAGCGGCAATATGTGAATGCTCATCTACAATACCCGCAGTTAAATGCTTTCCTGTGCCGTCTATCTCTATTGCTCTTCTCGCTTTTAAATTGTTTCCAATGGCAGCAATTTTACCTTCTTTTAGCAATACGTCTGTATTCTTTAAAATACCGGCAGCTTCACTCGTCCAAACGGTAACATTCTTTATTAAGATAGTTTCTGTTTTTGGCAGGGTGTAATTTCCAAAACCAATGTTAGGATAACTCACAGGAAAGACAACAATAGCCACTTCTTCCTTTTTTTTCTTGCTATCTTTTTTCTTACTATCTTTTTTTACTTTCTTACTAGCAGACCACATAGTTTCATTTCCTTGGGTGTCATAAGCAGTTCCTTTCATTACGTTAGACGCATTTATAACCTTACCTAGAATTCTAGTATATACACCGTCTTCATTTAATGTAATAGAAATCCATTCGTTTATAAATGAAAATTTAGTACTTACTTTTTTGTCACCCATTTTAATAGCCGCCGTTTGTTTTGCACCTTTACCAGTAATGGTTAAATCGTAATTTTTAGCATTTACAGACAACATGTAGTTTCCTGTAATGTCTTTGATTGTCATATCGTTTACTACGTTTTTAGCACCTTGCACCCAGTTTTCATAGATGGTAGTTTTTGAATCAAAAACGTCTCCAGAAGTAACTATAAAGTTTGCGTAACTACCAACATTTAAATTTCCAATAGTAGTATTTCCAATAATATTAGCAGGGATAGTTGTTAAGGAAGCCAAGGCTTTCTTTTTATCAAAACCATATTTAATAGCTTTCTGTAAATTAGTATGAAACGTTTTTACAGATTTTAAAGAACGTGTAGTTAAAGCAAAATTAACGCCATTTTCTGACAGTACTTTTAAGTTAGAGGGTTCTTGATTCCATTTACGCATATCTCTTAAAGAAATTTGTTGCGCTAAAAGCGGATTCGAAACATCAAATGCTTTACTAAAATTAATAGGAATGATAAAGTTAGCATTGGTACTTTTTATATCGTTTATGCGTTCAAACTCGTCTCCAGAACCTACTATAGTATATTGAATTCCGAATTCATCACCAACCTTATCTGCTCTTAAAGCATCTAATAAGTTACCAGTTTCAAAAATTTGAGTCAAGTTTTTATTCTCATTTAAAGCTTCTAATGCCAAATCTGTATTCTTCATGTTACCGCCTGCATACCAAATAGCATCATTATAGGTTTGTCTTATCAAAGCCATTGCACCCATTCTAGAACTAGGATACGCTTGTTTAGATAATGCACTTTTAGAAAAAGATAAGTATTGTGCAGATTTTGTATCTAAAACTCTGTAAGCGTTTGAAGCGTTGGGGTTCAATGCAATTAGTAATCCATTTCCACGAATAATTCCATCTTGCATGTGTGTATTTACAACTCCGAAACCTGCATTTAAAAGCTCTTTTGCTTTTTTAGTATTAAAAGAAAAATCTTTTATAGGATTTATATCAGGTCTAATATGATCATTCCAATAACACCCCTCTCGAGAAGCATTATATTGTGCTATTCTAGATCTACGAATAGCAGATTTTGGTTTTTTAATTCCAAAATCTGAGTACAAATCTATAAAAGAAGGATATATTGTTTTTCCTAAAAGGTCAACAATTTTTGCCCCTTTAGGAATGTTTACATTTTTACCAACCTGCATTACTTTACCATCTCTTACAAGTAAAGTTCCTTTTTTAAGCACCTTTTCTGGTGTTATATAAATACTAGCATTGGTAAATGCTAGTGAGGTATTTTCTGTTGTTTTTACTCCTGAATCTGTCGGAAAATAGTCTTGCGAATGCAATGAAATTGTCAACAAAAAAAAGGAAAATAAGAGTAGTTTTCTCATAAGTTGATATGGGTTATTTGGATTAGTTAGTATAAATTTAACTAGAACCAATTTGTAAATGGTTAAAAGAAGTTATTTTAACATAATTTTAAGTAAACTAAATATCTTCTAAACTTTCAAAATAATGGATAAATAAATTTACTACATAGCTGTAAGATGCAATACCTTTATCTTGTTTATTGGCCTTTAAATAAGCATTGTAACCTTTTTTTACAATCGGTTCAAAAGGATTTTTGTAATTTTGCCAAAATTGATAACTGGCGTTAAAATCTTTTCCAACGCCTAAATGAACTGTTTTCCAAAGTTTTTTTGTTAGTTTACGATCACGCTTTCTAAGTTCTGAAATACAATATCCAAACGCCATTCGATAGCTGGCATATTTAAAGAAAACGTCGTCATTATAATTCGCTGCTAAAAAACCAACAAAATTAGCCTCATTTTCTGCTGCGAATCCTATTTGGTGTGCCATTTCATGACAAATGGTTGTTGGGTAACCTGTTTTTGGAATCCTACCGTTTACCTGGGCTTCACCAGTCAATGGATTTAGATATCCACCGGTTCCGATATAAGTTTGTAGTAAACTCATTAATGAACTTTTAACAGATTTGTATTGGTATTTTAACTGTGGAAAGTCTGCTTCTAATTGAGTATATCCATTAATTGCTAATTTATACATTTTCTTTTGTGAATGCTTGTTTTCTACTTTTATAGTGTCGTTTTTAGTAATTTCTAGTTGATAATAATTCAGTTTTTGAATAATAGTTTCTGTTACTTTTTGAAGCTGTACGGTGCTATATTCTTTTTGCTGATATACTAGATTTTCGATTAAGGGTTTTCTATAATAGTTCAATCCCCAGAAAAGATAGAAACAAAAATAGACCAAAGATAAAATTGCTGTAAAGTGAATAATCTTTGGAAGAGCACTTCGAAATCTTGTTTGTATTAACCTGTAGAAAAAACGAATAAAAATAAATAATAGAAAAGCAATTAATAAATCTCCCACAGAAAAAGGAATCCAACCAAAAATAATTCGTAAAAAAGCAGCGATATTTGGGTAGATTCCGTTTGAATAATAATCTTCTATAAAAACAGGATTTTTAGCTGCTAATTGCACCAAAACAAACTGTATGGGAAGAAAAATGGCACCTAAAAGATGTTTCTTATTTATTTTCATACCGATAAAAATAACAATTTAAAATAGAAGTTGACTGGTTATTAACAAGATAATAACAATTTAGTTTACAAAAATTGTTTACAAATTTAAGTCTTGTTTTAGCAAAGAGAAACCAAGTAAAAAAGTACATTTGTAATAATGGAGAAAACGAAAGATTTCGGAGGTAAAAAGATAGACAAGAGCAGGATTATTAGTCTTGAGAAAGGAAAGATTCCGCCACAAGCAGTAGAATTAGAAGAAGCTGTCTTGGGTGCAATGATGATTGACAAAAAAGGAATTGATGATGTAATTGATGTCTTAAGTGCCGATGCTTTCTATGACCAAAAACATAACGAGGTCTATGCTGCTATTTATGAATTGTTTCAAAATTCTGAACCAATTGACCTTTTAACGGTTTCTAGTCTTTTAAGAAAAAACGGAAAGTTAGACTTTGTAGGGGGCGATTTATATTTGATTCGTCTAACTCAAAAAGTAGCTTCCTCTGCACATATTGAGTTTCATGCTAGAATTATACTTCAAAAATACATTCAACGTAAATTAATTTCTATTTCAAGTGAAATTATAGAAAATGCATATGACGAGAGCACCGACGTCTTCGAGCTATTAGATGACGCAGAAGCAAAACTTTTTGAGGTTACCCAAGGAAATTTAAAAAAGAGTTCTGAACAAGCAGGATCTCTTGTAAAACAAGCATTAGCAAAGATTCAAGAAATAGGTAATTCTGAGGGAATGTCTGGTTTACAAACTGGTTTCACCAAATTAGATGCACTAACCTCTGGTTGGCAGCCATCCGATTTAGTAATTATTGCGGCCCGTCCTGGTATGGGAAAAACAGCCTTTGTAATTTCGATGGCAAAAAATATGGCAATCGATTTTGGACATGGTGTAGCCGTCTTTTCATTAGAGATGTCTTCTGTACAGTTAATAACCCGTATGATTTCATCTGAAACGGGCTTGACTTCAGAAAAATTAAGAAAAGGAAATTTAGAACCACATGAATGGGAGCAATTAAATGTAAAAGTTAAGAAATTATCTGATGCACCTATTTTTATTGATGATACGCCATCTCTTTCTGTGTTTGACTTGCGGGCAAAAGCAAGACGTTTAGTTTCGCAACACGGGGTAAAAATTATTGTAATTGATTATTTACAATTAATGACTGCCGGAGGAAAATCGGGAGGAAATCGTGAACAAGAAATCTCTATGATTTCTAGAAATTTAAAAGCATTGGCAAAGGAATTAGAGGTTCCTGTAATTGCACTTTCTCAATTATCTCGTGCGGTAGAAACGCGTGGGGGTAGCAAAAGACCTTTACTTTCAGATTTACGTGAATCTGGTGCAATTGAGCAAGATGCAGATATTGTGTCCTTTATTTTTAGACCAGAATACTACGGAATGACAGAATGGGATGATGATGAACACACGCCATGTGAAGGACAAGGAGAGTTTATTGTTGCAAAACATAGAAATGGTGGTTTAGATAATATTCGATTAAAGTTTACAGGTCATTTAGCAAAATTCTCGGATTTAGAAGAGGGCTTTAGTTCAGAATTTCAATCTTCTATGAATGCAGATTTTCCGAATGATGTTTTTCCAGATCAAAGAATTGAGCCGAAAGATGCTTTTGGTGATGATGGTGTTCCTTTTTAAATAACAATGAATTTATAAAATGATAGAAATACACAATTGCCTCAAAGTAATTGTGTATTTTAGATTTAAAGTATGAAAAAATTCCTTCCAGCACTGCTATTACTCTTCATTTCAAACTCAATTTGGGCATCTTTTATATACGTTCCAATGAGCAATGACAATCAGAAAAATCATTTAAAAGCATATGGCATTGTTTATTTTGCTTTAGAAGTAGACATCAAATCGAAATGGTTGTTAAATTATGATGGAGGTGCATTTCTAATAGAAAATAATAAATTAATACAAAAGGAATGTAAAATTCGTGGTGTTTCGTACCAAATAATTTCAGATGCGAAAGCGCAATTAATATTGCAGGAAATTACTGCACCCTCTTCAAATCAAGATGCAGTAACGCTAGAGAAAGCGCCAAAAATAGCCGTCTATTCTCCAAAAGATAAAATGCCTTGGGATGATGCTGTAACAATGGTGTTAACGTACGCAGAAATTCCGTTTGATGTTATTTATGACAAAGAAGTTTTAGAAGATAAACTACTAATTTATGAATGGTTGCACTTGCATCATGAGGATTTTACAGGACAATACGGTCGTTTTTATGGTTCTTTTAAAACAACACCTTGGTATATAGAAAGTAAATTAAGGTCTGAAAAATTAGCAACAGAATTGGGGTTCAATAAAGTATCACAAGAAAAATTAGCGGTTGCTAAAAAGATTAGAGATTATGTAATTGGAGGTGGTTTTATGTTCGCTATGTGTTCTGCAACAGATAGTTTTGACATTGCTTTATCTGCAGAGGGTATTGATATTGCAGAAGCAATGTTCGATGGAGATGCTACAACTATAAACTATCAATCACAGATAAACTTTAATAAAACATTCGCTTTTAAAAATTATCAATTAATTAGAAACCCTGCTACATATGAGTTTTCAACAATAGATATGACAAGAAAACGAAAAATTCCTAAAACGTCAGATTACTTTTCTTTAGTAGCGTTTTCTGCAAAATGGGATCCTGTACCCACCATGTTAACTCAAAATCATACTACTTTAGTAAAAGGTTTTATGGGGCAAACAACTTCTTTTGATAGAAGCACAGTAAAAAGTAATGTTTTGGTTTTAGGTGAAAATCAAGTAAATAGAGAAGCACGTTACATTCACGGTACTAAAGGAAAAGGAATGTTTACTTTTTATGGTGGCCATGACCCGGAAGATTATACGCACAGAATTGGTGATCCAAAAACAGAGTTAGATCTGCATCCAACCTCACCAGGGTATCGGTTAATACTAAATAATGTCCTTTTTCCAGCTGCCAAGAAAAAGAAACAAAAGACATAGTAACAACTCTGTTAATAAAAGATAAATAAATATAGTAGAAAACAAATACAAAAGCATTCACTTTTGTATTTTTGCCTTTATAAAATTAAAATAACAAAATGCCAACAACACAAAAATTACAAGATTTTACGCAACAAGTCCGTAGAGATATTTTAAGAATGGTGCACAAAGTAAATTCTGGACATCCAGGGGGGTCTTTAGGATGCGCTGAGTTTATTACTTGTTTATATCAAGAAGTAATGGAATATTCTACTGAGTTTTCTATGGATGGAAATAACGAAGATGTATTCTTTTTATCAAACGGACATATATCTCCTGTTTTTTACAGTGTTTTGGCTCATAGTGGCTTTTTTCCTGTAGCAGAATTAGCAACGTTTAGATTGTTAGATTCTAGATTACAAGGACACCCAACAACGCATGAAGGTTTGCCTGGAGTAAGAATTGCTTCTGGTTCTTTAGGACAAGGCATGTCTGTAGGTTTGGGAACAGCACAAGCTAAAAAATTAAATGGAGACAATAAAATAGTATATACTTTACATGGTGATGGTGAATTGCAAGAAGGGCAGAACTGGGAAGCAATTATGTATGCATCAGCAAAAAATGTTGATAATTTAATTGCAACAATAGATTTAAACGGAAAGCAGATTGACGGTTCTACAGATGATGTGCTACCAATGGGAAGCATTAGAGCTAAATTTGAATCTTTTGGTTGGGACGTTTTAGATGTAGAAAAAGGAAATGACATTGATGCAGTGCTAGCGGGATTAGCGAAAGCAAAATCATTAACAGGAAAAGGAAAACCTGTTTGTATTTTATTGCATACAGAAATGGGTAACGGTGTAGATTTTATGATGCATACGCACGCATGGCACGGAAAGGCGCCAAGTGATGTTCAGTTAGAAAGTGCTTTAGCTCAAAACCCTGCAACTTTAGGAGATTATTAAAAAGTACTTTAAAATTTATATATTAAAAAAAGCTTTTCAATTTAATTGAAAAGCTTTTTTTATGCTTTTATTTTGAGTTAAATTGTAAGAATACTTTTATATTTACCACTAAGGAAGTAGACACTTAATTTTTTTATTTTTTCAATCTCTAAATAATTTAATATTTAAATAATTGCATGAAAATAGGTATAGTATGTTATCCAACATTTGGCGGAAGTGGAGTAGTAGCAACAGAGTTAGGAATGGCTTTGGCAGATAAGGGGCATGAAGTTCATTTTATTACATATAACCAACCAGTTCGTTTAGACTTTTTATCCCATAATCTACATTTTCATCAAGTTGTCATTGAAGAGTATCCACTTTTTGAATATCAGCCTTATGAATTAGCACTTTCTACAAAAATGGTAGAAGTAGTTAGAAAATATAGCTTAGAAGTACTGCACGTGCATTATGCCATACCGCATGCGTATGCAGCATATATGGCAAAGCAAATGTTAAAAGAGAAGGGTTTAGATGTAAGAGTGGTAACTACATTGCATGGTACAGATATTACTTTAGTTGGCAGTCACCCAACCTATAAATCTGCTGTAGAATTTAGTATAAATAACTCTGACGTTGTAACCGCAGTTTCTAATAACTTAAAAGAAACTACTAATAAGTTATTTAATATTACAAAAGATATTAAAGTAATCTATAATTTTATTGATGCAAAAAAATACGACAATGCTCAAAAAGAAGAGTGTAAAAGAATAGCATTGGCGCAACCGCATGAGAGAATTTTTACACACGTAAGTAACTTTAGACCTGTAAAAAGAGTAGAAGACGTAGTTAAAATTTTTAGTGAAGTAAGAAAAGAAATTCCTGCTAAATTATTAATGATAGGTGAAGGTCCAGAGAGAGCAAAAGCAGAAAAATTGGTAAAAGAATTAAACATAATTGATGATGTTTTCTTTTTAGGAAACAGTACAGAGGTGGCTAAGATATTATGTTATACAGATGTTTTTCTATTACCATCTCAAACAGAAAGTTTTGGTTTGGCGGCATTAGAGGCAATGGCAGCCGGGAGTGCAGTAATTTCTACAAATACAGGAGGTTTGCCAGAGGTAAATATTCATGGAAAAACAGGTTTCTTAAGTAATTTAGGGGATGTTGCAGACATGGCGAAAAATGCAATTTTGATTGCAAAAGAAGCTGCTACTTTAGAAGTATTTAAGGAAAATGCAAAAAAACATACCAAACAATTTACATTAGAAAGTATATTGCCTGTCTATGAAGAAATTTATAGATCTTGTTATAAAAGTAAAGCATAACAAAAAAGCGCAATCATTTGTTTGCGCTTTTTTGTTTAATAGTTATAATTTTTAAAATAGTACTTAGTAAATCTTAAATAGAAATCATTTTTACATTTTGCAGAAGAAATAAGAATGTTTCTAAAATTTTGAAACAATATATAATTTAGGTCACTTATTTTTTTATCTTTCAGAATCTAAATAAATCAAATAATTTAATGAAGAAATTAGCACTGCACTGGAAAATTTTAATAGGAATGGCATTAGGTATTGCTTTTGGTTTTATCATGAATACTGTTGATGGAGGAAAAGACTTTGTAACAGACTGGGTTAAACCATTTGGAACCATATTTATCAACCTTTTAAAATTAATTGCAGTTCCATTAATACTAGCTTCATTAATTAAAGGAATTTCAGATTTAAAAGACATTTCTAAAATTAAGAAAATGGGTGCAAAAACCATTTTGATATATGTAGGAACTACTTTAGTCGCTATTTTTATTGGTTTGGCAATTGTAAATATTGTAAAACCAGGTGAAGGGATGTCTGCAGATACCATTGAAAAAATTAAAGTTAAGTACGAAACAAATGCAGGGGTAACAGATAAATTAGTGAAAGCATCTGCCCAGAAAGATGCTGGGCCATTGCAGGCTTTAGTAGATATTTTTCCAAGTAATATTTTTCAGTCTTTTGTAGATGCAAGTATGCTTCAGATTATCTTTTTTGCTATGTTTGTTGGTATTTCTCTATTATTAATTCCAGAGAAAAAGGCAAAACCATTAGTAGACTTTTTTGATTCTTTGAATGAAATGGTTATGAAAATGGTAGATTTAATTATGCTTTTTGCGCCGTATGCTGTTTTTGCATTGTTAGCAAACGTAATTATTGCTTTTGATGATACTGAGATCCTATTAAAACTATTAGTCTATGCACTTTGTGTAGTTGGTGGATTGATATTAATGATTTGTTTTTATTTAATTCTTGTAAGTGTCTATACAAAAAAGTCTCCTTTGTGGTTTTTAAAACAAATTAGTCCAGCACAATTGTTGGCCTTTTCTACTAGTTCTAGTGCGGCAACATTGCCAGTAACTATGGAAAGAGTAGAAGAACATTTAGGAGTAGATAAAGAAGTTTCTGGATTTGTTTTACCCGTAGGTGCAACAATTAATATGGATGGTACTAGTTTATACCAAGCAATTGCAGCAGTATTTATAATGCAGGTAATTTGGCCAGAAGGCTTAACCTTTTCCAATCAATTAGTAATTGTGTTAACTGCATTATTAGCTTCTATTGGTTCTGCAGCGGTACCAAGCGCAGGTATGGTAATGTTAGTAATTGTTTTAGAATCTGTTGGTTTTCCTGAGGAATTATTGCCAATTGGTTTGGCATTGATTTTTGCTGTAGATAGACCTTTAGATATGATGAGAACTACTGTAAATGTTACTGGAGATGCTACAGTGTCTATGTTGGTTGCTAAATCTTTAGGGAAATTAAAAGACAAGCCAGAAGAGAAAAATTGGGATGATAATTATGATAAAGTAAAGTAGTTATACTAACTATTAATAAATTATAGACACCATGTCTTTAAAAATTGATAAACCTCTAGTTTCTTCAGACTGGTTAAATGCTCATTTAGATTTAAAACAACTGATTGTTCTAGATTGTACAATTCCTAAATTAAGTCTGAATACTTTCGTTTCTGAGGAAAAAACACAGATTAAAGGAGCTGTTTATTTTGATATAAAAAAGAATTTTTCTGATAATAAATCAGCATTTCCAAATACCGTTTTATCGCCAGAGGTTTTTGAAGAAAGAGCTCAAAAAATAGGGATACATCAAGATACTATAGTAGTTTGTTATGATGCTGTAGGAACTTACTCTTCTCCAAGAGTTTGGTGGATGTTTCAGTTAATGGGTTTTAAAAATGTAGTAGTATTAGATGGTGGTTTGCCTGCATGGAAAGCCAGCGGATTTCCTATTGAGAGCATAGTGGTTAATAAATTGCAAAGAGGAAATTTTAAAGTTAGATATCAACCAAGAAAATTAAAATACGCCGCAGATGTTTTTGAATCTATAGATAATAAAGCAGTATTAATTGTAGATGCACGTTCAAAGAGTAGGTATAGTGGTACAACACCAGAACCGCGAAAAGATCTTAATAGTGGCCATATACCCAGTTCTGTTAATTTACCTTTTATAGATATTCAGAACAATGGTAAAATGAAAACTGAAAAGGAATTGATAACTATTTTTAATAGTTTTAAAAATAAAAAAGAAATCATTTTTACTTGTGGTTCAGGAATTACAGCAGCCATACTTGCTTTAGGAGCTGCCATTGTGAAATTAGATAATGTTGCCGTTTATGATGGGTCTTGGACAGAATGGGCGAGCACAAAACATTTACCAATTTCTCTATAAATTATGAATTTAGATTGGACAAAAAAAGAATTTGAAGCTTATGTACTTCTATATGCAGCACATTGCAATCATATAGAAGATATTGCAGAGCAAAACTATATTAGAACTAAAGTAGACGAAAAGATATTTCATAGAATTCATTCTGAAGTAGTGGTAGATTCAGGTCAGGTAAATTTGAATAAAATTCAGCTTTTTATTTCCGAAAACCAGTTTTCTCAAGAAGAGAAAGAAACACTTTTAAGAAACATTAAACAAGTACTTTTTGCAGACGGTTCTGTAGATTTTTTTGAACAAGAAACCTTTTCTATTTTAAAAAAAATGATTAATTAATCGTATTAAAATAATGTAGTAGCTATTCTACATTAGGAGCAGCGTCAATTTCTTCAATCATTTTTATAGCTGCTGCCCTTGGTGGATATTTTTTTGAAACTAAAAAACCAACAAGCATCGCTAATGCAAAAGAAGGTGCAAGCACATCAATTGCTGCAAAATAAGGACCAACAACTGGCATTTCTTTAAAGACAAAATTAAAGAGTATTACTGCTAAAAATCCTGCGATCATAGAAGCAATAGCTCCTTTTTCAGAATACCCTTTCCAAAAAAGAGATAGAATAATTACTGGACAAAAAGTGGCAGCAATGCCAGACCAACCAAATAAAATTACCCAAAACATTTGCCTATCGGGTGATACGTAATTCATAATCATTGCAATTATTAATGCCGTAAATGCCATAATAATCGTGGAGATTCTAGAAATTTTTGTCAAGCTTTCATCTTTTATATTAGGTCTAAATATTTTCTGATAGAAATCTCTTGTAATTGCGCTTGAAGCCAATATTAATAAAGAGTCTATAGTAGACATTATTGCCGATAAAACAATGGCTACAAAAATAGCTACTAAAATGGTAGGTAAAAATTCTTCAGTAATCATACTTAATACATTTTCCCCACTATTTCCTAAAATCATTTCTGGATCTTGCCCTTCTTTTGTGAAATAGATACGCGCAAGAATACCAATAGTTACTGCTGCAGCGTCTGTTAATAGTGTAAAAGCGGTTGCTACCCATTTACCTTTGTCTATTTCTTTTTCATTTTTTATAGACATAAAGCGCACATAGACTTGCGGGGAGCCTAGAAAACCTAAACCAATCATTGAAAATCCTAGAATGGTAAAAAGATTCATAAAACCGTCTGTACTTCTACCCATTATTTGGGTTAGTGTTGGGTCTATTGCATTTAAACCTGCCGTTACCCCAGCGCCATGATCCATAGAGAACCATACAACTATTGGTAATAAAACAAGACCAATAAACATAAGCAATCCTTGAAATAAGTCAGACCAAACAGCAGCTACAAATCCACCAAAAAAAATGTAAGCAAGCACAATAAAAAACCCAATAAGGGCACCAATCTTGTAATCAATTCCTAGCATGGATTTAAAAGCTACTCCAGTAACGTCTATTTGAGAAGCTACATATATAACGATAAATACAACAAGGATGCTGGCTGCCACAATTCGAAGGGTATGTGTAGTTGTTTTAAAGTGGCTCTGTAAATAATCTGGAATTGTAATGGCACCATATGCATCTGATCTTTTTTTAAAGCGTTTCGCCATAAATTGCCAAGAAATAAAAACGCCTAATAATTCTCCAACAACAACCCAATATGCAGAATAACCTGCTATTGCACCCATTCCTGTGAGTCCTATAAGCAACCATCCAGACTCTCCTGTTGCCCTTGCTGAAAAAGCTACCGCCCAAAAGCCCATTTTTTTCCCTCCAACATAATAATCGCTCATACTTTTAATACGTTTAGAAGCAAAAATTCCTATTAGAAATAAAATACCAACATATACCGCTAATACAGCAATTTTAATTATAAAATTTTCGTCTTGCATACTACTTCTAATTTTTTAAATATGAGGTGATTAGAGTTCTGAAAAACAAGCAATAAATGCTTTTTACAGAATTTTAAATGTAATTAAAATAATATGAATAAGGGTGATTTTTGGTTTAATATTGGTTGAAAATAGTGAAAAATGAGTTAAAACAGCATAAAAATCACTATATTTGAAATGTTACTGATTTAATAAATTATGAGCAGTAGCTTTTTAAAATTACAAGGATTTCCCTTGATTTTATTTTTTAAATAAACAAAAAAAAGCTAAATATTACATTGGAATCTAAAGAAAAAAACACCACAATTCTTCAAAGTTTGAACGATTTAATTTCTGCACTTTCAGATGGTGAGAGGACGACTTACAATCACATAATACATTCTTTGCAGCTAGAACCAAATGCTTTTGAAAAATACGCAAATTGGTCTAAGGACTGTTATACTAGAAATTGCATAGCAGACACTGAAAAATTTGAATTAATTTTAATTTGTTGGTGCGCAGGTCACCAAACCTCAATTCATGATCATGGTGGAGAAGAGTGCTGGGTAAAAGTTATTGAAGGTGAATTTAAAGAAACTCTTTATAAGCAAGATGAAATGGGTATACTAAAACTTACAAAGACTAAATTTTCTAAAAAGAATGATATTACTTATATGAAAGACTTTATGGGTTTTCATCGCCTAGAAAATAGCGCTAATAAAAGAAGCATGTCGCTACATTTATATGCCAAGCCAATTAGAAGCTGCAATGTATTTAATGAGGTTTCAAAAATGTTTGTGCACAAAGAGTTAGATTATGACACAACAATATAAGTACTATTAAAAATTAAATGAAAAGAAAATTATATGTCTAATATAAAGAATGATTTAGCTCTATTTAACGAGCTAGTAGAAGTTTTAATTTCGGAAGAAGCAGAAAATCCAGTAGCAGAAAGAATAGCGGCAAGCAAATTATTTAATACAATTGATCTTTCATTAAATGATGGTGCAATGATAGACGGTGATTTTAAAACATTGCTACAAGAGTTGTTAGTGGCTACCCCAAAAACGGCTACAAATTTATTCTTTAATCAGCTTTTTGGAGGAAGACAAAGCAAAGCAATTTTGGGAGATCTATTAGCGGTTATGTTAAATAATAGTATGTATACTTATAAGGTTGCAGGCCCGCAAGTAGGAATAGAACAAGAAATTATTAGACAATCTTGTAAATTAATTGGGTATGGTGCCAATAGTAATGGTACTTTTCCAACAGGTGGTTCTATGAGTAATTATATGGGGTTAATTATGGGGCGAGATGCAAAAGATCCACTTTGTAGATTAAACGGAATGTCAAAACCATTAATTATTTATACCTCAGAAGAATGTCATTATTCAAATGCAAAAAACGCAAGTTTCGCAGGAATAGGAAAGAATAATATTCGTTACATAAAAGCAGATGCCGTAGGAAGAATGCTTCCAAGTTTTTTAGAAATACAAATCAAAGAAGATATTAAAAATGGAGGCGTTCCAACGTATGTAAACGCAACTGCTGGAACGACAGTTTTAGGTGCTTTTGATCCAATAGATAAAATTGCAGACATTACAGAGCAGTATAATATTTGGCTCCATGTAGATGGTGCATATTGTGGAAGTGTGATTTTTAGCGAGAAATACAAACATTTGGTAAAAGGAGTAGAAAGGTCTAATTCTTTTAGTTACAATGCCCATAAAATGCTAGGTACGCCATTAACCTGTTCTATTATCTTAGTAAATGATAAGAAACATTTACACAATTCTTTTAGTAATGATGCAGATTATTTGTACCAAACAGACGGAGATGATTTTAACTTAGGAAAAACATCTTTTCAATGTGGAAGAAGAAATGACGCTTTAAAGTTTTGGACACTCTGGAAGTCTGTTGGAACAAAAGGTTTAGAACAGATTGTAGATCAGCAATTTTATCTAGCAAATGTTGCTTTAGATTATATTAGAAGTAATTCTGATTATACTTTGTACAGTTTTGATGATGCTATTTCTGTTTGTTTCAACTACAAAAATATAGATCCAACAGCACTTTGCACTGCTTTATATGAGCACCAAGAAACGGTTGTAGGTTTTGGTTCTTTTGAAGATGACACCTTTGTGAGATTGGTAACAATAAACGCAAATAACGAAAAAATAGATATTTTAAATTTCTTTAAAGTTTTAGAGGATTTTGTTGAAAAAACACCAAGCTTAACAAGGTTAGAAGCTGTAAGCGTATAATGGCTGTTATAAATTTATTACTATTAAAAAATAAATTTTATCGAAAAAACGTCACTTTTTAGTGATGTTTTTTTTTGAAACATTTTACCTTTGCAATATGAGCGATTTTAATGAGTTTTTTGAAGCCTTGGAACAAAGCGTTACTAATAACGAATTTGTGAAATTAACCATTAGCAAACCCATGAAAAAAAGTGAGGGTTTACAAAATGTTTATGTTCGTTTTTTTATAATTGACGGCAAACAAGTTTTCGAGTTTAAATACCGTCATACCTCAGAAAATATATTTAAAAAATTATTTTTAGTTGCTGCAAAAGCTGAAATAGAAAACTTATTATTAAATACTTTTAGAACAGGAACCTTATTTACCTTAAGTTATGATTTGTTAGTAATGGTTTCTAAAACGAAGAAAGTTTCTTGCAGAGATACTGCACCAAGTTTTAGAAATAAGTTACCCGAAGCTTTACAAGAATATCAAGAGCCAAAAGAGTTAGATAAACCTAAAGAGTAGTGCTAATTAATTAGTTCATTTTTATCTAATTTTATTTAATAATGCCAGAATGCAAAAGTTTTAACCAGTTCAATTTAGCATTTTATTATTGTTTATAGGTTTCTTAATGGATTAGTTTGATTAAGATGTCATCAAAAACTTGTTTCTGTATATTAATATCCTTTTGCGTAATTGTATCTCCACCTTCTAATTATTTTTATTGCATAGTTGGCATATAAATTTTATAATTATTGTTTTAACTGACAAAATTGCTGATTCCTTTTTTTACTTATGACTGAACTCTAAAGAAGAGTTTAAAAATGGTATTTCGCCTTTATGATAGAGCTAGAGTTTTATTTTGTAAATTAAATACTTCTATCTATTGATTTGGTTTTGTAGTTTCCACTTTTTTAAGCCTTTTGGCTTGATTTTGGTGTAAGTAGAATAAATGAGATAAAAATAAAATGTCTGCAGCATAAGAATTATGCGAATTGCATTTTTAAAATTAAATAATATCGTATGAATCAAGTCACAGTAAACAGCAAAGTAAAAGTACATTACACAGGTAAATTAGCCAATGGAGAAGTTTTTGATACTTCTGACGGAAAAGAGCCTATAGAATTTACTTTAGGACAAGGACAGCTTATACCTGGTTTTGAGAAAGGGTTAATCGACATGAAATTAAATGAAAAGAAAACGATTAATATGACCAAAGATGAAGCATATGGTGAAGTTAATGAAACTTTAATACAAGAAGTTAAGAAGAAAGATTTACCTCAAGATATGGAGCCTAAAGTTGGTATGGGATTGGTTTCTAAATCTCCTGAAGGACAAGAAATTAATTTGATGGTTGTTGAAGTAAAAGAAGAAACTATTGTTATTGATGGAAATCATCCTTTAGCAGGAAGAGACCTTGTTTTTGATCTTGAAGTGGTAGAGATTACAGCTTCAGAAATTAAAGCTTAAGATTTTTTTTAGGTATAAAAAAGAGCCTTTGCTAATTCATTTTAGCAAAGGCTCTTTTTCTATATAAATTGTTTTAACTCACTAAAGTGGTTTATCACAAAATCTGCATTTTCTAAAGTCTGTCCCTCAGAAAGCTTATTTGCATAGCCAAAAACAAAAATATTTGCATCATTTGCAGCCGTAATACCGTTGTCTGAATCTTCTATTACAACACAGTTCTCTTTGGATATATTTTCTAAAATAGCCGCTTTATTAAAAATTTCTGGGTTTGGTTTTGATTCTTTTAAATCAGCACCGCTAATTTTTGCAGCAAAATATGTATTTAATTTGAACCTATTAAAAACACGATCTATGTTAATCATTGCAGAGGAAGAAGCTAGTATTAATATAATTCCTTTTTTATAAAAATATTTAATAATTTCTTCAACACCAGTAACTAGATGCAAATTAGGGTCGTTTTCAAAGAAATTAACGTAGCGTTTTCTTTTATCTAAAACCAATTCTTCAGGATCATTTTTTAAATTAAAATGCGCAACTAGTCTCTGAAAAGCATTTATGGTAGATGAACCCGTAAAGGATTTGTAAAGAGTATCTGAAACTTCAATATTTAAAGTATTAAAAGTTTCATAATAGGCTTTTTTATGAATCTCTTCAGAATCTATAATTACGCCATCCATATCAAAAATGACGCACTTTATTGAGGTTGTAATTTTCATTTAGTCTAAAAATTTTTCCTTTAAATCGTTAGTTGGTATCATACAACTCTCTTTTTTTCCAAACCATTTGTAACGGTTTTTTGCAATAAAATCATACACTTGGTTTCTAAAACCTTTGGGGAAAACCCACAATAGTTTTGTGAGTTGCCAAAATTGGCCAAAATCATTCATTATTTTTATAGCTGCAGTAGATTTCACTTCATACGAGACACCTGGTTCATATAAAATAATAGAATCTATTTTAGCAATATCTATCTCTAAATAATCAACGATTTCTTTTCCTTTTTTAGATTGAATGGCCGCAAACAAAAATGTATTTTTTTTATCTTGTTTAATTACTTTTGTAACTGCACTATTGCACAAATTACAAATGCCATCAAACAAAATTATTTTCTTATTTTTAGGAAGATCAATCATTTAAATACTTCAAGCTTTATGAATTACAAAGATACTTTAACTTTTTCTAATTTTCTTGTAACATAACTTATTATAAGTCGTCTTATGTAAGTATTTAGGTTATTTATGCTATTGCTTTTAACATAAAATTAGTAACGGTAGCAGTCGATATTTAATACTTTTATACCCAAATAAAAAGCGAATGATTAAAATAGAAAAACTTCATAAATCGTATCCAATAGGTAAAAGTTCTTTACACGTTTTAAAGGGAATAGATTTGCACATAAAAGAAGGTGAATTTGTCTCTATCATGGGTTCTTCAGGTTCTGGAAAATCTACTTTATTAAATATTGTTGGTTTGTTAGATGGGCATGATGAAGGTAATTATTATTTAAACGGTCAACTTATTAGAGATTTGAATGAGAAGAAGGCGGCTATTTTAAGAAATAAGTTTCTAGGTTTCGTATTTCAATCATTTAACTTAATTTCTTACAAAACAGCGTTAGAAAATGTTGCATTGCCTTTATATTACAAAGGAATGGCTAGAAAAGAACGCTTAAAGGTAGCTTTAGATTATTTAGACAAAGTAGGTTTAAAAGATTGGGCAAATCATTTGCCAAATGAGCTTTCTGGTGGTCAAAAACAACGTGTTGCTATTGCAAGAGCCTTAGTTACCAAGCCTAAAGTAGTTTTGGCAGATGAGCCAACAGGAGCCTTAGATTCTATAACTTCAGACTCTGTAATGGATTTGTTAAAGGACATTAATGATGAAGGAATGACGGTTTTTGTAATTACACATGAAGAAGAGGTAGCTGCACAAACCAAAAGAATTGTCCGTTTGAAAGATGGTGTAATTACAAGCGATGAGTTAACCAAGGCAGCAAAAGCAGTTTAATATGTTTGATTTAGATCGTTGGAGAGAAATTTTTCAGAGTATTAATAAAAACAGGTTGCGTTCGGTAATGTCTGGTTTTACTGTGGCTTTTGCAATTTTACTTTTTACTTTATTATTTGGTATTGTTAGTGGTTTAAGTAACTCATTTAAAAGTGCTTTTGCTGATGATGCCCAAAATTTCATGAAAGTACGTGTTTGGAAAACCTCTAAACCATTCAAAGGTTTACAAACCGGCAGAAGAGTTCAATTAAAAAATAAAGATTACAATTATATTACAGATGAGTATAAGAATAAAATTCAATATCAATCTGCGAAAATTTTCAAAAATTTTTCTATTAAATATAAAAACGAAGCAAATGCCTACAGCGTAACGGCTGTAAATCCAGATTATCAATTTTTAGAAAAAACAATAATAGATGAAGGCAGATATATAAATAAAAGAGATTTAAAAGAGAAATCTAAAAACATTGTTTTGGGTAGGTTAATTAAAAAAGATTTATTTGGAGAGAGACCTGCTTTAGGAAAAAGAGTAAATGTAAATGGAAGTTCTTATTTAGTGATTGGTATTTTTTCTGATGAAGGGGGAGACAATGAAGAAAGAAAGGCTTTTATACCAATAACCACTGCACAAACAATGTATGGTAATAATGATTATGTAAGTGAAATTGTTTTGGGTTATGATCCTAATTTAAGTTTAGACAGAGCCATTGCTTTTGGAAATCAAATGGAACGTGATTTGCGAAAGAGAATGAATATTCATCCAGACGATCAAAGCGCACTTTCTGTTAGAAATATGGCAGAAGCAAACAAAGGTATTGGCCAGTTTATGGGTATTTTATACGCTATTGTAATTTTGGTAGGCTCGGGTACTTTGGTTGCAGGAATTATTGGTATTTCTAATATTATGATTTTTGTAATTAAAGAAAGAACAAAAGAATTTGGTATTCGAAAAGCATTAGGTGCAGTGCCATCCTCTATTGTGGGTATGGTAGTTCAAGAATCTATTTTAATTACCACGATTGCCGGATATCTTGGGCTTTCTTTAGGGACTTATATTTTAAGTTTAATTGGAGATAGTCTAGAGGAAGACTATTTTATTAAAGACCCAAGTGTAAGCCCTGGTATTGTAATTGGTGCTACCGTAGTTTTAATTTTATCAGGATTAATCGCAGGTTATGTGCCTGCAAAAAGAGCTGCAAATATTAAACCCATTGAAGCATTAAGAGCAGATTAACTATGAAATTTTTATTTGATTCAGATACTTGGCAAGAAATTTACGACAGCATTCGTAAAAATAAGGTTAGAACCTCAATTACTATTATTGGTGTGTTGTGGGGAATTTTCTTGTTAGTAGTTTTATTAGGAGCTGCTAGAGGAATGGAAAATGGTTTTAAAAAATTGTTTGGTAACTTTGCAACCAATAGTGTTTTTGTTTGGACACAGTCTACAGATACTCCTTTTAAAGGGTTTCAAGAGGGTAGAAGATTTTCATTAACCATGAATGACATTGAAGTATTAAAAGCTGAATACTCCGATGAAATAAAATTATTAGCACCAAGAAATCAAACTAACAATTTAGTAATTAAAGACTTTAAATCTGGCAATTTTAAAGTGAGTGGAGACTATCCAATTTTAGATCAAATTCAGAAAAAACAGCTATTATATGGTCGTTTTTTAAATAAAAATGATATTTCATCTATTGCAAAAGTAGCCGTTATCTCTGAAGACATGTACAAGCAACTATTTGATAAAGATGAATTTCCTATTGGGCAATACATAAAAATTAATAGTATCAGTTATAAAGTAATTGGAGTCTATAAGCCTTCAAATACTATCGATTTTGATGGTGATTGTGCATACATTCCATTTTCTACATTTAAAAAAGTATACAATACTGCAAACAAGGTAGACTGGATGATGATTACCGCGCATGATGGCACAGATATAGAGCAGATGGAGAGCGACGTGCTACTTACTTTAAAAGGATTGCATAAAGTACATCCAGATGATGAAAGAGCATTTGGGAGTGTTAATTTAGGAGAAAGAATAGGTAAGGTTACCGGTTTTATAACTGGTATGCAATTTTTAACTTGGTTTGTGGGTATTGCAACTTTAATCGCGGGAGTTTTTGCTATTGGAAATATTCTATTGATTACCGTAAAAGAACGTACAAAAGAAATCGGAATTAGAAGAGCTATAGGTGCAACACCAAAAAGTATTCGACAGCAAATTGTTTTAGAGTCGGTATTTTTAACAACTGTTGCTGGAATGTTGGGTATTATTTTTGGAAGCATTGTTTTATTCATAATAGACACTGCATTTGGCCAAGGAGAAGATGCAGCCCTTGTAAATCCAACAGTCGATATCCCTATTATATTGATAGCATTTGCAACATTAATCGTGCTAGGAACCTTAATAGGGTTAATTCCGGCACATATGGCAACAGTAGTAAAACCAATAGAAGCATTAAGAGAAGAATAAAATAAATCAACATTAAATTATGAGTAAAAGATCAAAAATTATTTTAATAGTTATCGTAGTATTTTTTATAGGAGCCCTTATTTGGTTTGGTAAAAAAAATAAAAAGAATATTGTAGAATATGAGACTGAAACGCCTTTTAGAACTACCATTATTAAAAAAACAGTTGCTACAGGAAAAGTAATTCCATTAGAAGAAATTGAAATAAAACCCCAAATAACAGGTATTATAGACAGGGTTGTTTTGTTAGAAGGTTCTAAAGTTAAGAAAGGAGACTTAATAGCTGTGGTAAGAGTTGTGCCTAATGAACAATCTTTAATTAGTGCAAGAGGTCGAGTAGATAATGCAAAATTAAGAGTAAATAATGGTCAAGTTTCTTTTAAAAGAACTAAGAATTTATTTAATAAAGGTGTGGTTGCAAGAGCAGAATATGAAGCTGTAGAACTCTCTTACAAACAAGCGAAACAAGATTTAAAAAATGCTCAGAATGATTATTTAATCATAAAAAGAGGTTCTGCTGGTTCTGGTGGAGCAGCAAACACCAATATTATAGCGCAAATGTCTGGTACAATCCTAGAGATTCCTGTAAAAGAAGGAGATCAAGTAATTCAATCTAATAATTTTAATGCGGGTACAACCATTGCTTCTATTGCAGATATGAGTAAAATGATTTTTGAAGGTAAAGTAGATGAGTCTGAAGTTGGTAAATTAGTAAAAGGAACAGTTATAGAGGTGTCCATTGGTGCAATCGAAGGGCAGAAGTTTCCTGCAAAATTAAACTTTATAGCTCCTAAGGGAACTGAAGAAGGAGGTGCTGTTCAATTTAAAATTAAAGCAGATGTTTCATTAGACGATAAGTTTTTTATTAGAGCGGGTTATAGTGCAAATGCAGATATTATTTTAGTTTCAAAAGACAGTGTTTTGTCTATTAAAGAGGGTTTGTTAAAGTTCGATAAAGAAACAGAAGAACCGTATGTAGAAGTAAAACAAGCAGATGGAGAATTTAAGAAGGTTAACGTAAAGCTAGGAACTTCAGATGGCGTAAACGTTGAGGTTTTAGAGGGAGTAACTAAGGATGACGAAATTAAAATTTGGAATAAAGCTTCAAAAGACGATAAGAAATAGGAAGACAAATAATTAAGACAAATAATAAATTCTAAAAAGAGGAACTTGCGCTTGTAAGTTCCTCTTTTTACTTCGGGAAATAAGAAAAAAAACCGCTGGAGTGCTAAATACTGTAATAAAATTAGAAACTAATAATTATTTATAGGACCACCAAACTAAAAAGAATTTTTCTATTTCTCCGTTTGATTTCTTAACCCAGCATAGCGGTGAAAACTGCCTTTCTA